>Ga0181557_1005855_pt1 | contig 10884 bp, 8 predicted proteins | sample 011ome_23_FD_148632 | JGI IMG/M metagenome (GOLD analysis project Ga0181557, IMG submission 148632) | Coastal salt marsh microbial communities from the Groves Creek Marsh, Skidaway Island, Georgia - 011506CT metaG (spades assembly) | ecosystem: Environmental > Aquatic > Marine > Intertidal zone >... | reverse complement strand
TTACCGATTACGTCAGTGTCATCGACCTGGGCGCACCGGCCATGCGTCATACCGGCGCTACCATGAATATCGGTTCCGGCGGCTCCACGGCTGTCAGTGCCGGTACTTTTTTCCAGCAGGTGACTGCAGATCAGGCCGATCTGTCCGAGTCCTGGGCCAGTTCGCTGGAGCTATATATTACGCCCTGGGGATTCCTCAAAGGTGCCGCTGAAAACGGAGCTACTTCCAACCGCCGCACATTGAATGGCAATAACTATATGGTTTTGAGCTGGAGTCCTGAAGTAAAAGCGCCCTCAGGAGCAAGCTATGTAATAAACGGCTACCTGAATGATGACAATCTTGTCGAACATGTGGAAACCTGGGTGGGCGACAACATCATGGGCGACATGCATATTCTGGCGTCCTACGACGGCTGGCGCGACTTTGGTGGTTTTCTGGCACCGACCCAGATTGCACAAACGAGGGGTGGCTGGCCTTTCTTTGAAGTGGATATCACCGCGGCGGATGCCAATATGCGTAATGTTGCCTCCATGTTGCCAGCACCTGAGTCCAACGCACGTGGCTTTGGCGGCGGTGGCCCGGTTAATGTCACACCAGAGAGACTGGGTGATGGCTTCTATCGTCTGAATTCAGGCCCAGGCAGTTATGATTCCCTGATCGTTGAATTTGAAGATCACATCATGATGCTGGAAGCCGGTGCCAGTCATGCAGTAGTGGCCGCTTATATAGAAGAAGCGAAACGGCTGATTCCCAACAAACCCATACGCTACATAATGAATACCCATCCCCATTCCGATCATACTGCCGGCTTGCCAGTGGTACTCGCCGAAGGGGCTACGGTTATTACCCAGGCCAATAATCAGGAATTTTTCGAGCGCGCTCTGAACACCCCGCGCACTCTGCTGGATGATGCTCTGGCGAGAAACCCGCAGAAAGTCTGGATAGAAACAGTGGATACCAAAGCTGTATACACCGATGGTAAGCGTACCGTTGAGATGTACCACATTTATCCAGCCCCTCATTCCAATGGCTTGATGGTGGCTTACTTCCCTGAAGAGAAAGTATTGTTCCAGGGTGATTTTTCTCTGCCTGCCCCGGGCGGCGTCGGCAACGATCATGTGCAGGCTTTGGTACCGGCTTTGGAAAAACTCGGTGTTACTGACTTTGACCGTTATATCAATGTACACGCCCCGGCAGAACCTCAGACCAAGGCCATGCTTTGGGATGCTGTTGGTAAGTAGGCTTTTGCCTGAAGGGTAATACGGAACACGTTTTCCATTTATCCTGTCGGATGTGCTGCGCTTATCCGGCAGGATATGGTTCCGCAAATACCTTCAAGCAAAAACCCACACACAGCGCAAAATTCAGATTGTAAGATATTTTCCAGGATAAACAGGTCGGATAAGCGCTGCGCATCCGACAAGGCGTCTGCAAGACACCAACTTTTCACCAACTCAATAATCTTGCCTGCTCATACTGTTCAATCGACCTCTGCCTTTAACTTGATGGCCTGATAGTGTAAAGTGCGCGCCTTCGTTGTACTTCCCTGTCCTGATGTCGGCTAATTCAATCGGCCTACCCCAAAGATCCCAAGTACTCATTTTCCGAAAAGCTCGATGCTTTCGGTGTTGTATTGTATTGAAACAAGAATTGAAACAAGAAAGGCCTGAATGAATTACGTATTAAACCTGTTCGACCGCTCCAAACACATTAATGTCCTCACCGAAGTCCTGTCAGGATTAACGGTCTCTCTGGCACTGGTGCCTGAAGCGATTGCTTTTGCCCTGATCGCTGGATTGTCACCACTTACCGGACTCTATGCCGCCTTCAGCATTGGCCTTATTACTGCTGTATTTGGTGGGCGACCAGGGATGATTTCCGGCGCCACCGGGGCTATTGCTGTGGTCATTGTCAGCCTGGCGCAAAGTCACGGGGTCGAGTACATCTTTGCCACTGTCATTCTTGCGGGCGTGATCCAGATGACTGCGGGTTTTCTCAAGCTCGGCAAATTTATTCGACTGGTGCCCCACTCGGTGATGTTTGGTTTTGTGAACGGCCTGGCAATTGTTATCTTTCTCGCTCAGCTCGCGTCCTTCAAGGTCAGCGGTGTTGATGGTGAACTCGACTGGATGATAGGGTCACAGCTACATATCATGCTCGCTCTGGTTTTTCTGACCATGATCATAATCTGGGGACTGCCTAAACTCACCAAGGTTATTCCCGCTTCGCTGGCCGCGATTCTGGTGGTGTCTGCCATCGTTCTTGGTCTGGATATCGATACCCGCAATGTCGGTGACATCAGCTCCATCAAGGGTGGCTTTCCGCCTTTCCATATCCCTGATATCCCCTTTACCCTGGAAACGCTGAAAATCATCTTCCCCTACGCCTTTATCGTGGCAGGTGTCGGCCTCATCGAAAGCCTGCTGACCCTGAACCTGATTGATGAAATCACGGAAACCCGAGGCAAGAGTAATAAGGAAGCGGTAGCTCAGGGCATGGCAAATTTTGTCACCGGCTTTTTCTCCGGCATGGGCGGCTGCGCCATGATTGGGCAGAGTCTGATCAATATATCATCCGGTGCCAGGGAACGTTTGTCCGGCATCGTCGCCTCGGTGATGTTGCTAGTCTTTATTATGTTTGGCGCTGAATATATTGAAAAGATGCCCATCGCTGCGCTCACCGGCTTGATGATCATGGTCGCCATCGGCACTTTTGAATGGGCAAGTATTAAAGCCATCAACAAAATGCCTAACGGGGATAACCTGGTGGGCTTTCTGGTAGCAGCCATAACCGTCCTGCTGCATAACCTGGCACTGGCAGTTTTGATCGGCGTGATTATTTCTGCACTGGTGTTTGCCTGGGAAAATGCCAAACGTATTCGTGCCAGAAAATATATCGATGAAGACGGCACCAAGCATTATGAAATTTATGGCCCCCTGTTTTTTGGTTCAACCCAGGCCTTTGCAGAAAAGTTTGATGTGGGTAGCGACCCGGACAAGGTGATTATCGATTTCAGAGAAAGTCGGGTGAATGATATGTCAGGCATTGAAGCGCTGAACAAAATTACCGAAAGATATTTCAGAGCCGGCAAGGAATTGCACTTGCGCCATCTCAGTCCCGACTGTCTTGAGCTGCTAAAAAATGCAGAAAAGATCATCGATGTGAATATTATTGAGGATCCTACCTACAAGGTTGCAGTAGAAATATAAGATCACCCCTGGAAGAAAGTTATGTTCCTGTGTTTTTTGCAGGAACAAAATCAATTTTCAATTTATAACCTATGGCTTCTGCATAATCAGTTATGGTTGATAGCTTGGGTGATATATCAGTATTGACACTTTCCAAACGAGAAATATTGCTTTTACTGGTATGAAGCTTTTCAGCTATTTGCTCTTGCGTTAGCCCTGCTTCCTGCCTTAAGGAAATTAATTTCTTACGTATTTCATAGGCGGGAGAGAGCTCATCGTATGCTTTCTTCATACCTTCTTTTTTCAATGCTTCTTTTTTAAATGTTTTTAAAGTTGGCCTGGCCATCTTATATTTCCTTCATTCTATTACGCGCTAAATCGATCTCTTTCTTTGGTGTCTTTTGAGTTTTCTTTACAAAGAAATTCAGGATGATGATTTCCTTACCTTTCACTGTACAGAAAAGAGATCGGCCAATTCCTTCCTTACCTTTAGCCCTGATCTCAAAAAACCATTACCCATGGGCGCGGTATAAGGCTTCCCTATGGCTGGACCAAACTCTTCAATAATTTCAAGGATATGCAATAAATTGGAAAGTATCCCATCAGGGAATTTCAGAGTTTGATCCTTAACCCTAGAATTGAAGAATGTGACCTTCCATGACATGGAATAAAGTTATCATACATGATGACCCTGTCAAGTGGCAGCGGCTGATACACCGCCAAATTTTTAGCGAGCCCTGCGAAAACTTCAGCAAGGCTTTTTCTGCTTATTATTCCTGCCCCTTACTACTGGCCGGAATCCTGGGGAGACTTTGCACTGTTGGCAGATCTTTTTCTAGGCTTGCGCTTGCGCTCACCTTTATTCCCCTTTTTACCCGCTGCATCAGAACCATGTCCCTGAACACCGAGGGCAGGCCTGACCTTATCTGATTGCGATCCGGATTCCGATTCGCGTGAGATTTTCAAAGTCTGGCCCAGCACCCACACCTTGCGCAAATCCCTGAAGATTTCCTTTGGCATGTCGCGCGGCAAATCCACAGTACTGTAATCCTCATAAATATTAATCAGGCCTATGTGCTTGCTTTCAAGGCCGGCTTCATTGGCAATGGCGCCAACGATATTCGCTGGCATGACTTTATGTTTATGGCCAATTTCCACGCGAAACCTTTCCATGTCTTTTTCCGGCAGGGCGTTCTTGTTGCGCGGCTCACTTTTTCTTGGCGCACGGGAATCGGCGCGGCTTTTTCGACTGCCCTGTCGCCGGCCTTCCTGGCCCCTGTTATCCCAGTTTTCTTTTTTGTCATGAACAGGCTTATGCTGCAGCAATAAGGGTTCGCTTCCCTGCACCAGTTTTGCCAGTGCCGAGGCAATAGCCAGAGTCGGTACATTGAATTCCTGCTGATACTGTTCGATCAGTTCTGAAAACAGGATCAGGTCCTCATTGGCCAGCGTCTCTGAAATCACCTGTTTGAATTGTTCGATGCGCCGATCATTAATCACTTGCGTGGACGGCATCTCCAGCATTTCAATTTTCGAACCGGTGGCTTTTTCAATGGCGTTTAGCAGACGTTTTTCTCTCGGTGCCACAAACAAAATGGCGTCACCAGTGCGACCAGCACGCCCGGTGCGACCAATGCGATGAACATAGGCTTCAGTGTCATAGGGAATATCGAAATTGATAACATGACTGACGCGCTCTACATCCAGACCACGAGCAGCGACGTCGGTAGCTACCAGAATATCCAGCTTGCCCTTCTTTAATTTATCAATGGTCAGCTCGCGCTGCTTCTGGGCAATATCGCCGTTCAATGCCTGGGCGGCAAAACCTCGGGCGGCGAGTTTATCAGCCAGCTCGACAGTGGCAATCTTGGTACGCACGAAGATCAGCATGGCATCAAAGCTTTCAGCTTCCAGAATACGCGTAAGCGCTTCCAGCTTGTTATTCATGCCACTGGCGACCCAGAAGCGCTGACGAATAAGTGCTGCGGTAGCTGTTCTTACGGTGATGGTAACTTCGCTGGGATCATTCAAATGCGCCTTTGCTATGCGGCGTACTTCTTTTGGCATGGTGGCGGAGAACAGGGCAATCTGCCGGGTTGATGGCGTTTGCTCCAGAATCCAGTCCACATCATCAATAAAGCCCATGCGTAACATCTCATCGGCCTCATCCAGCACCAGCGTCTTCAGTCCACCCAGTTTCAGGGTGCCCTTGCGCATGTGATCCATGACTCGTCCCGGCGTGCCAACGACCACGTGTACACCACGTTTCAGGGCACGAATCTGACCGGTGTAATCCTGTCCGCCATACACCGGCAGCACATGAAAGCCCTGAATGTGGCTGGCATAAGTCTGAAATGCCTCGGCTACCTGAATCGCCAGTTCGCGGGTGGGTGCCAGCACCAGTACCTGGGGATCCTTCTGCTTCAGATCCAGGTTTGTCAAAATCGGTAAGGCAAAGGCGGCGGTTTTACCGGTACCGGTTTGCGCCTGACCCAGCACATCCCTGCCTTCCAGCATCAGAGGAATGGTCATCATCTGAATCGGGGACGGAGTTTCATAACCCACATCTATGAGGGCTTTTAGAACCGGAGCACTAAGCTTCAGCTGGTCAAATGGAATTACCATGTCGGTAGTCATCAAAGGCTCTTTATATGTCTGGAAATATACTGGCTAAAACAGTACAGAGTGATTTGCGGAGGCGGATGCTATCACAAATCCGGCATAACAGAGCGATTTGATTTGTTGCCAGGCTTGCAAGATGTCGACACAGTCGATGCAACAGTAGTTGTGAGGATAACAAAATTACGCGGAATTGTTCACGTTGTATAGCAGGAATTGGTTAAACGACGATAAAATAACAGGAGCAAGGTGCCGGGTTGATACTCGAACTCTACCCTCCCTCACCTGCTGGAATATCAAACGAACTGAACGCCCTATTCTTCCTTGTTGCGATTGTCGGGCAATAATTTATGACTCGGATCTTCCAGACCACCAAAGGCTTCAAACAGTGATTTGAAGAACGCGCTTAGCTGCAGCGTCATCAGGGCAAACTCCTGATCAAATTTCTGCGCCGGACTTTCTTCATCAAAGCTCTCCGACTCTTCCTTTATTTCCTCAAAGCGCAGGCGTTTGATACTCAGGTCTTCAGCAATGCTGCAGCTTAACTGGTTGTTCCATAGCACACTGAGTTGTTTTGCCTGTTTTCCGGCATCCAGATGCGCCTGGATTTCTTCCCCTTCCAGGTCCTGTCCCTTGCAACGCACCACATTACTGGCATCTTTCGGATTGATTAGCTCGCAATCATTATGGATGACAAAATGATCGGTGGCTTTTTGTTCTTTCAGCCAACGTGTCATGACATCGTTGGGGGCGCGCTTGCTGTCAGGCAGAGATACCGGAAATGACCCCAGACAGTCCCTTAGCAAATTCAGCAACTCTTCTGCCTTAGGTGCGCTGGAGGTATCTACCACCAGCAGATTTTCAACCCGGGATATATAAGCATAGGTTTTACTGGAGCGGGTAAAGGCACGAGGCAACAAGGAACCATAGACATCATCCTGAATCTCGCGCTTTTCCTTGCGATAGACCTTTCTTCCCTGACGCTCTTCAATTTGCGCCACCTTCTCTGCCGTCGCCTCACGGACCACCGATGCAGGCAACAGACGATCCTGGGTTTTTGCACAGATCATGATGTAATCACCAATCACATGAGTGAGCATCAACGCTTCCTCCTCTTCAAGGGCTTCCATGGCTTCCCCATTTTCGTCAATGGTTTGTGCACCGGCATTAACTTCGGGCGCGGCATCTCCCAGCGGGTTCACCCAGCCAATGCGGGATTTCTCATAGTTCGAGCAAGGCACAAAGACAAGTTCTGCCAACTGCGATTGAAATTGTTCAAGCGGAAGATCAAAGGGTTGAGCGAGACAATATAAACGGAGATTTTTAAACCACATAAAATTGGGAACCTGGGAAATTTTGCTTTAGTGACTATTTAACGACTACAAGACGGGGAGACGATTATGCAGTAAAAACCTGAGAACTAAAAATGCAAATTGATTATAGTATGCAAATATAGTCTTCAAGAAAGTTTATCCCTATTTGTATGGATAATTGATCGAGAAAACCCTATCAAGCTGACGCTATGAAACCGCAGGCCCCAATCAGCACCTATTCACCACTGGAAGAATCAATCAATATCTATTCCCATGCTGTCGGCATAGTTTTGAGCCTGATCGCCCTGATATTGCTGATGGTCAGATCAGCCCAGCAAGCCGGGGCTCTGCCATTAATCAGTGTCACGATATTTGGCCTCAGTCTTGTCACGCTCTATACCACCTCTACCATCTACCATAACTGCAAGCAACCCGCGCTGCGTGCCAAATTAAGAATATTTGATCATGTCTCTATCTATATACTTATTGCCAGTACCTATACCCCCTTTGCATTACTGGTACTAACAGGAAACACAGGCTGGATAATTTTTGCCATCAGCTGGGGGCTGGCATTGGTAGGCAGCTGCCTTAAAGTTTTTTTTACCGGCAAGTACACGCTGCTCTCTACAATCATGTATGGTTTGATGGGATGGCTGATCGTTTTTGCCATCAAACCGCTTACAAGCAATCTTTCCGAAGGCGGACTGTTGTGGCTGGTAATTGGCGGCATCCTCTACTCAACGGGCGGCATCCTTTACAGCATTAAGCGTCTGCCTTTAAACCATGCCATTTTTCATCTTTTTGTCTTGTCCGGTAGCTTTTGCCATTTTATTTCACTTTACTATTTTGTGTTACCGACGCTCTAATGCTGCCCCGAATTTCGGACAAGAGAAAACTAAGAGGTTTAGATATTGAAGGTAAAAGGTTGAAAGAAATAAGGGCATTGAGAAGATAGATAGGAAAATATTTACCATGAAGGTATCGAAGCCTCTGAAAAGGTAAAGCCCTGCTCCCTGAATGCCTGGAAGCCACAAAAGGCAAAAGAAAAATCTGATAACTTCCGAATTGGGCTTTGTTCAATCTGGAAAAATGGTTTCAAGATCTGATTACGTGATCATGAGTGGTTCAAGACCATGGTTAGCGGATTTGTCCTCTTCAAGTGCTTTTATGTACGCCACCAATGTAACGGCTGTTTAACGCAGAATTTTTTGACTTAATTACTGTTTCCATGCTCTTAATAGTCATCGACCTCTATGAAAGGCACGCTACCTTGACATCAAACCTGCAAAAATTTTTTTCTTTTTCACTCCCCTGTGCGCTGACAGCAGTCTTGTCGGCCCCCGCCTTTGCCCAGAAACAAAGCTGGATACCGGTAGCCGAACTTCTGCTTGGCAGCATGGGAACTGCGAACGCCAACCAGATGACTGAAGTCATGAACCGGTGCACAGCCTTGAACATGACGCTGTCAGCACTGACTGCACAGGACTCCCCCGATGTCTCGGCAGGCTATGAAAATCAGGCGCTGCAGTTGGTACAAAATGGCATCATGATCGCCATGAATACGGAAAAAATGCTTACCGGTATTGAGCCGGATATAGAAACTTTATCCACAAATGCCATAGATGCAGTCAAGGAAATGCTGGGGACATATAATCTGTGGATGGAAGATAACTACAATGATGCCGGCTCCTACTTCAACAATGAGCTTGAAATTGAAATGAAGGGCTGCGAACTGGCCACCAAGTTTATCCTGCAGATGTCTTCACGATAGATGTTCAAGCAAGGATTCTAAAAACCCTTTAGGAAAGCGGCTTCACTCCTTGTAAAAACCATTACGGTTTTTCTCTTTTATTCCAACTCGCAAAGCGTGACTTATCACCAATATAAAAGGCGCGATTAGCACTGACTGCATCATCCTTCACCTTGTACTCTTCCGGCATGGCCTAGGGAAAAGGGATGAGGCCTGCACTATCAAACTTAATGCTCTCAATTTCATGCAATACTTTTATTGAGGCATGGTCTTTATCACGCTCAAGACGCCAGCAAAATTCGCGATTAAGGGCACTGGTTAATTCCACCAGCCAGAGGGCTTAATCTTGGAACTGCTCGACTCAGAGCACACTAGCATGCTTTGCATCGGTAGAGCGATACGGCGTTTCAAAACCTTTCTTATTCAAGGCAGAACAGTGAATCTGGGTACTTTCCATTACTATTTTTCCCACATGCTGATCACAATGATAGCGCTTACACTGCCCAATATTTTCATCAGATATAATATATTCACCCGACAGTTTATGGATTTATTCAGGCAATGGATTGATGTTGAATTAAATGGCACTTTACTTGTCTGTAATCCATGCTACATTTCTATCTTTTCGTTGTTTTCAGGAGGTAATAACATGATCTTACGTCGCGCGATTCATCATTTTATTCTTCTAATACTGGTCACTTTTTCACTGCAGGCCAGCGCCCATCATTCCACCGCTATCTACGATTCTGACAATCCGATTGAACTGAAGGGCCGAGTGGTGGAATGGCAATTTACCAATCCCCATACCTTCATTATTCTTGCCGTGGAAGATAACAACGGTGAAGAGGTAATCTGGAGCCTGGAAGGCGGTAATACGTCACTTGTCTTTCGTCGTGGCTGGACTCCCGAATCACTGCAGCCCGGGGATGAACTCATCGTTACCGTGCGACCCTTACACAGCGGTGCTCCCGGTGGTAACTATAGCGATGTACGAAATGCCGATGGCACGCCTTTCGATCCCAGGGCCAAAAGATAAAAGAGGTTAACTCTGCACATGAATATCTCTCCCAGAACCATCCTTTTATCGCTTTCCTTTATCGCTCTGCCGGGTCTTGTCGGTTGCGCACAAACGGCTGAAACTAATTCTGCGGCAAGCTTCGATCCCTATCCGGACTGGAGCGGACAATGGACAAGAGTCGGCAGCCTGAACTGGGAACCAGAAGGCTATGCCGTGACCGGCCCACCGCCTCTTACACCAGAATATCAAGCCAGACGAGAAGAGTTTCAACGCCTGCGTGATCAGGGCGTTCTGGTGGGCGATCCACCCGCTACCTGCTTGCCGCCGGGCATGCCCCGACTGATGACCATGTCATTTCCCTTCGAAATGGTAATCACACCCGCGACCTCCTATATCCTAGCAGACTGGGATAGCGCGGTAAGGCGCATTTATACCGATGGTCGTGACTGGCCGGAGTATATGCTGGCGGAATTCAACGGTTATTCCATTGGTCAATGGTATGACGAAAATAGTGATGGCGTGTATGACATGCTGTCAGTAGAAACCCGCAGCATCAAGGGACCGCGATCATTCGATTCCACCGCCGTGGTATTGCATGAGAATAATGAAACCGTGGTGCTTGAGGAATTCCGTCGACTCGACGATGACACCCTGGAAAACACCATTACCACCATCGATGATGCGCTTACCGGCCCCTGGACTGTGAAAAGGCAATACAGTCATACCCCTGCTTCTGACGAGGTGCTGTGGATTGAATATGTTTGCGCAGAAAATAATCGCCATATCAAACTCGGCGATGAGTGGTACTTCCTCAATGCTGAAGAAGGCACACTGGACCCCACCAGAGAGGGACAAGCAAAACTGATACCGGAAGCCCTCGAATAGCCCGCCGCCACACGGATATCCTGCCCTGGACCAATTAGGAATTTTTGCGCCGATTTTGCTCCCTTTTTTGCTGATCTGTAACATTTGTTCCAGTGTTTTTCTGGCTTCAGC
>Ga0181557_1005852_pt1 | contig 10890 bp, 6 predicted proteins | sample 011ome_23_FD_148632 | JGI IMG/M metagenome (GOLD analysis project Ga0181557, IMG submission 148632) | Coastal salt marsh microbial communities from the Groves Creek Marsh, Skidaway Island, Georgia - 011506CT metaG (spades assembly) | ecosystem: Environmental > Aquatic > Marine > Intertidal zone >... | reverse complement strand
ATCAGTACTGAACCCAGTTCCAATCCCTTTGCCTCCATTCACGAGCTGCATTGGAATAATTGGTACATAGAACATTGGTTCAACTGGAGTACCATCATCTTCCAAGTAGGTGAGAATGGGGTCATCTGCTTCGGGGAAAATAAGACGCGTCAATTTGCTTAATTGCGTGCAAATATACCTTTCTGACGCGGCATCATCGCCACCTTGTAGACGCGTCCCAAACTGTCCATTCGGTTCAAGTAGATTAATATTATTTGAGCCAACGAAATTTTGCGCCATATTGATAATAGCACCATATAAGCTCTGTTCGCCGTGATGATAACGGCTTTTTTCGGATACAGACCCACCGAGCTGCGCAACCTTGATTTCATGGGTTAATCGTCTTTCTAAACAAGTATAGAGGATTTTACGCTGACTTGTTTTGAGACCATCAATCCCGTTTGGAATCGATCGTTCGCAATCATATTTTGAGAAATGAATCATTTCTTGTCCAATAAATTCTTCATATTTAACATCGGACTTATTTGTATCTAAATAAAGTGTGCGGTCATAATTTTCTAACCAGTCCTTTCGGTCAGCCGCACGCTTTTTATTAAACACTTTATCAATTGCGTCTCGGCTTTCTTCTCCGGAACTTACAAAATTCACGATTTTTTTATTAGCAAAATATTCTTTGAATTCTTTGCCTGTACTGGTCCCCAGCCCTTTATAATATTTAAATGACCAACCCTTAACATTATTTGTCGCTTTCCACTCTTCGTATTCGCCGTCATTATAGAACAATTTTTCTTGTGCGCCCTTTCGTGCTTTAATAATCGGCGTATTCATAAAACCAATAAAGCCAGGGATAGAAATCAGCGTAGACCATTCTGAATCAAACAGATTAATACAGAGACCTTTAATATGGCTGCCGTCTAAATCTTGGTCTGTCATAAATAAGATCTTTCCATAACGCAACATTTTTTTTGCCTCATCCGGCGTATATTTTTTTCCAGCTTCTAATCCAACAATTTGTTTGATTTCGTGAATTTCTTTCACTTCTGAAATTCGTTTGGCCGCTTCGCCTCGCACATTAAACAGCTTACCACGAAGTGGATAAACACCAATAGTATTGCGATCAGTTGTAGATAACCCGCTCATAATACCCGCTTTGGCCGAATCTCCTTCACATAGAATTAAAATACACTTGTCGCTGTTGGCACCGCCCGCATCATTTGCGTCAACTAATTTTGGAATACCGCGCACCGATTTGCTTTTATTTCCATCTTTAGTTTTGATGGTTTTACATGTTTTCACCTCGGTTAAAGCGCACGCTGCGTCCATAATACCAAGTTTTGCCGCCTTTTCAATAAATTTATCACTAATATCACATGAAGAACCAAAATTTGCAACTGGCGTATTCATATAATCTTTCGTTTGGCTATCAAACGCAGGATTTTCAATAACACAACGAACAAAGAGGAAGAGTTGTTCTTTGATGGTATTCGGCTTCACATCAATCTTTTTCTTTTGCTTAATGTATGCTGTCATTTTACGCACAAACTGGTTTAATATATAGTCTACATGTTTACCACCCTTTCCAGTATAAATACCATTTACAAAGGACACATGGGTAAATTCTTCTTTTGGTGCCATACAAATAACATATTCCCATCGTTCATTTGCCTCCTCATGAACACGAGTGGTGGTTGCTTTATCGCCAACATACAAATCTACATATTGGAGGAAATTTTTCACTGGGACTAATTCGCCATTATATTTTACCTTGATGTTTTTATCAGTTACCGCAGCTAAATCAAATACGCGGCGTTTTAATAAGGACAGCATATCAACCGTTAATCCGGTTAATCCCATTCGTTTATAATCAGGTTTGAATGAAATAAGAGTATACGGTTTTTTTGCACATTTAGTAACTGTTGGAGGGTTAATCACATTTAAATTGTCTTCAAATTCTTGAACATATTTAAGACCGCGGGTATGATCAATTGTTTCTATTTTCCCCCAACTAGACCAAATAAATGCAAGCTTAATACCAAACCCATTTTTACCACCTGTTGTTTTTTTTGCTTCTTTATCATAATTGGTCGATGTACGCAAATGAGCGAAAATAAGTTCAGGAATCCAAATATTTTCTGCAGGATGTTTTGCTACATCAATACCGTTTCCATTATTATAAATCGTAATTGTTCCATCCTTTTCATCAATACTAATATCAATTTCAGTAACAGGTAGATTTGTTGTTTTTTTACTTGATTTAATAGACTCAGTTGATTGTTCTTGTTGTTTTGCAATAAGCTCGTTCATTCGCACTACATGATCACGGGCATTAACCATTGCTTCATCCACAATTTTATAAAGACCAGGAACAATAGATACTTGTTTAGCTATAATAGTTGTATTGGACAATGTATTTTCTCCATCAGTAGATGTGTTGTCGCAATTGATTACAAATGTATCATAATCAGTCAAGGTCATTGAACCAGTATAAGTATCAGGTGTATCAAGAACATGTTCTTTATCTGTCTTTTTTTGATATTTTTGAGCAAGATTTTGTTTATCATTTGCTGACGAGGAATCAATTTTAACAGATGCCATACTGAGATTTAGTACTAATATATTATTATAATATTAAGTGTATAAATCATTTTTCAATTTTATTATTTATTATTTATTATTTATTGTTTTACATACATTTATAAAAATGTTTTAATAATGTTTTTTTCTAAAAAAAAGAATTGATATTAAGTATATATGGCATTTGATCAAAGTCAAAATTTTGTATATACAGGACAAACAGAATATTGGAAGAAGGATATAAATGTATCATCAGCGCTTTTTATTTTAAAAGGTGCTGGCGGCGCTGGCGGAAAGTTTAATTCAACAATGGGCGGCGGTGGAGCATATGTATTTGCAAAATATGATTATTTGAACTCTGATATAAGTTATAATGTGAGTATAAATATTGGAAGCGGTGGAAAACCGCCGCCTGTAAAAACTGGTGGAAATAGTACAGGTGGTATGGATGTTATTGGGATTGGGTATCAGAGTAATGCAGGCGATGGAACAACATTAAATAATTTAGAAAGTGGAGGCGGTGGAGGTTTAACAAGCGTAAATTATATAGATATTGACGGAAATATTATTATAAAAAATATTGCGGGCGGCGGCGGCGGTGGAGGTAGTGTTAGTGGAACTAATGGAGGAGATGGTGATAAAATTGGATTTACTGGTTCAGGAACTGGCGGCGGTGAAGGCGGTAATACCGATTCAAATGGTAATCCCGGATTAGGTGGTGAAAATGGCGGATCAAATGGATATCAATATGTTGATAGTAGTTCTAACGGGGTATATACATATTTAGGAGGCGGTGGTGGCGGTGGTGGATCTTTTGCTGGTGGTGGGGGAGGGGCTGGTTATGGCGGAGGCGCTGGTGGAAATAAAGGCGGTGGTGGCGGCGGGGGATCATATGCGTTATTATCGTCACGAAATTTATTTGTAGCTGGCGCGGGAGGAGCAGGCGGAACTCAAGGCAATCCAGGCGCAAATGGAAGTCTACAAGTTTTATGGAATGTGAGAACTATATTCCCTCCTCCATTTGTTCGTATGTTTATGTTAAATGCACAGCATACTTGTAAAAGTATATATACTGCACCAATAATAAAACCGTCGCTTGCTTACCCATCTTACCTTACAGATAGTTTAACCTTTCCATATGCTGCAATTATTGGGTCAGATAAAGAAATTTATATTATTTCAGGAGAAGGCATATTGTATGCATTTGATCATAATTTTGAGTATAGATGGAAATATAGTGCTCCTACAAACTATAAATTTACAGGAACACCAGCAATATCAAATAATGGAACATTATATATAGCATCCATAACAACAACTAATCAAAACTACTTGTTTGCTATTATAGATATAAATATTGGTAATAGTATTTTAGCTGTTATAAAATGGAAATTTGAAATTGACGGAAAATCAGCAGTGTCGCCTCTTATGGATGACCGGACCACCACAACCGATAATATTATTTATGTAGGAACAGATAATGGATCTTTATATTCTATAAAAGATGATGCTAGTGCAGGGACACTATTATGGAAATATTCAACACCATTGTCGCACCCAATAAATGGTGTACCGGTATTTAATATATCCTATAATAAAATGTGTTATACAACAAAAAAAACTACAATTCCAACGAGTTCATCTATTTATGTTATCGATATATCTACTAATAACTTAAGTGTTCCAGTTCCACTATTTACTAAAACAATTAATTCCAATAACGAATACTACCAAACACCATCAATCGATGATAATAGTCATATATATGTACCTACTACAAATAATAATATATACGCATATGACATTAGTAATAATGTTGGCGCAACATTAAATGAATTATGGAGTTTATCTATAGATGATAGTGATCTATCGTCAATAGCAATTAATAATAATAATAATAATCAACTTATATTTACAACACATAGAAAGTTAAATATAGTGAATAGTTTAACTGGAAGATTAGATTGGGAATATGAGGTTGATACGGTATCATCGTCTGTTTCTAATAATTCAATTCCAATCATTGATTCAAATAATAATATTTATTTTGGTAGCCGCGATACACACTTATATTCAATTAACGCGATTACTCGTAATTTTAACTGGAAATATAAAACAGGCGGCACAATTCAATGTATGCCTATTATTGATAGTACTGGATCTATTATAATAGGAACGAGCGATAGTAAAATATATAAATTTGCTGGAAATGGTCCTATTGTTCCTATATCATCACCTATTTTGCCAATGTTCATGATTAACCCTCAACATACCGGGTTATCTCCATATATAGGACCTCCTGCTTTACCTACTACATTATGGAGTACTGATTTTGTTTCTGGAAATTTATTTGTTTCGCCATCAATTTCTATTGCGTCTAATGGTACACTGTATCTGGGGTCTGATGACGGATATATATATGCTTTTAGCCCTGCAATCCCCGCAAACAATCATGTGATTTGGAAAAAACAATTAATTGATATAGTTAAATATCCTAGGACATCTCAGCTATATACTACACCCGTTATTGCATTTGATGGCACAATTTATATTGGTTCAAATGAAGGTTATCTTTACGCATTAAATCCAGATGATGGTTCCATTAAATGGAGTTATTATGCTGACAACCCTTTACAATCTTCGCCGACCATAGATAATACTACCAAAACTATTTATTTTGGGGCAGGATACAGTGTGTACGCGATTGCAGATGCTGGATATAAAGGTTATCTCAAATGGCTAACACCGTTTGATACAAGTGGAAATGTATATTCATCCCCAGCCCTTGGTCATAATGGGAATTTATATTTTGGTTCAGACGACGGATATGTTTATGCCGTTGATAGTTTTAGAGGGTTATTCGTATGGAAACAAAGCACTAATACTACACCAGTACCGCCCAATATTAATCCAATATTTACCTCGCCGGCGGTCGACTTATCAAATAATGTAATTATAGGGAATGGGTCCTTCATGGATGGTGTTTTATATTGTTACGACGGTGATAGTGGCACTGAGTTATGGAATAATAGTTATGACGCGAATATTGGTCCCTTCTATAATACAGTAGCTGTTTCTGGAGATACTATTTATTTAAGCACAATATCATATGTTTACGCAATTGATAGAATAAATGGAACTGAAAAGTATAAATTTCAAAAAGGAAATTATTATTATACATCCCCAGTTATAGATGCGAATGGTAAACTTTATTTGGCTTCATTAAGCGTATATACAAATGATGGAATATTACATTCAATAACTGATGATGGCACAAAACTTATTGAAAATTGGAGATATAATGTATCTCATGGTCGTTTAGCGCCACCGGTAATTGGTGCGAATGGAACAATATATATTAGTTCAACTGCAAACAAAATTTATGCGATTAAGTAAATAAATACAATAATAAATACAATAAATACAATAATATATTATTATAATACAATATAAATACAATATAAATAAATGACTGAAAATACATTCATTTATCCAGCCAATCGTACAACTGACGGCTGTACAAACCTTTTATTAATTGATCAAGCCGTCCGTGACACACAAGTATTTGTATCGTCCGCGAACGCAACGACTTATCCCCTTATTTATTCCCCCCAATCAACCAAAACCGAATTACACACCTTCCTACAAAACAATTTTCCGACAATTGACCGGATTGGATTGGTGTTTGAAACCAGCGGCGGCGGCGGCGGCGGCAGCTTTAGGCCGTTTTTTTTAGATGGGCAACCATTTTTTAATCAAGCGGATATTACACATTTAGCTGAAAACATACAAAATGCCTATAGCGAAAATGTTACTTTTCTGATAAATCTGTTAAAAGATTTCCATGTTGCCAATATTGATTATTTAGCTTGTAATACATTAAATTATCCGGAATGGGTGAATTATTATGCTATTCTTACACAAGAAACCAATAACAGTGTTGTTATTGGCGCCTCAAATGACGAAACCGGTAATATAAAGTATGGTGGTGATTGGGTTATGGAAAATACTAGTGAAAATATCGAATTAATCTATTTTAATGAAAGTATTGCATATTATACTTATTTATTGGGATCATTGTCAAGTCATACTATTGTTATCAAAAATGATGGGGAACTTTATGGCTGCGGGCGTAATAGTTCTGGGCAATTAGGATTGGGTTATACAACTCCTTCAGACACTTCTCCGTTTGGGATACTTACTTTAACACTAATTCCGGTAATAGCTGGCAAAACACCAGTAGCTGTTTCTTGTGGTGAATCTCATACTATTGTTTTAATGAGTGATGGCACACTTTATGGATGCGGGAAAAATTATTATGGGCAATTAGGATTGGGTGCTGGTGCTGGTAATGGCAATCAACCAACTTTAACAGAAATAACTCTTATAAAAGAGACCTTGAATGGTCAAGAAGTTTCAATAAGCAGCAAAACACCAGTAGCTGTTTCTTGTGGTCAAAATTATACTGTAGTTTTAATGAGTAATGGGGAACTTTATGGCTGCGGGTATAATACTTATGGGCAATTAGGATTGGATGCTGGTGCTGGCAGTCAACCAAGTTTAACAAAAATGATCGAAATAGCGGGCAAAATACCAGTAGCTGTTTCTTGTGGAGCCAGTCATACTCTAGTTTTAATGAGTGATGGGGAAATTTATGGCTGCGGGTATAATAAGAATAAGCAATTAGGATTGGGTGCTAGTACTGCCAATCAACCAACTTTAACACTAATCCCGGGAATAGCGGAAAAAATACCAGTAGCTGTTTCTGGTGGTAAATTTCATACTGTAGTTTTAATGAGTGATGGGGAAATTTATGGTTGCGGGTATAATTTTTATGAGCAATTAGGATTGGGTGGTGGTGGTGTCGTCGATCAACCAAGTTTAACACAAATGATCGAAATAGAGCACAAAACACCAGTAGCTGTTTCTTGTGGTATAGATCATACTCTAGTTTTAATGTGTGATGGGGAACTTTATGGCTGCGGGCGTAATAATCAGGGGCAATTAGGATTGGGTGCTGATGCTGGTACTGACAATCAACCAACTTTAACACAAATTCCGGGAATAGCGGGCAAAACACCAGTAGCTATGTCTGGTTCGGGATTGGATACTATTGTTTTAATGAATGATGGGACACTTTATGGTTGCGGGAGGAATAATTATGGGAGTTTAGGTTTGAATGATAGAACTCAAAGAACTACTTTAACAGAAATTCCAATAACGAATATTAGTGCAGTAATGGATATGGTTGGAGAAGAACCACCAGCACCCATTTCCAATATCTGTTTTCCGGCAGGCACGCCAGTTAAAACCGACCAAGGGATTATCGAAATCCAAAACATTAAGCCGGACCATCATACGATTGGTCTTAAACCCATTAAAGCCATCACACAGACCCTCAGCGAAGACCCGGATTTGATTTGTTTTGAAAAAGATGCCTTGTATGCGGATGTACCAAGTGAAAAAACTGTAATGACACTGAACCATGGTGTCCTTTTTAAAGGCAAATGGTACAAGGCCCAAGATATGATTGGCGTAGTAGGAGAAAAGTGTAGTTCCAAAAAAATTTATAGAATCCCTTATAAAAAAGGAACTATATTGTATAATGTGTTATTGGAAACGCATTCGCATATGTTAATAAATAATTTAATAGTTGAAACATTAAACCCCTTAAACGAGATGGTGCCTCTCTACAATTATTTTAATACGATGAAGCCATCCTTTCTTTTACAAAAAGCATGTATCAATATTTTTAATAGATCGGTTAGACAAACTAGACAGAAATCTTTAATGGCGAATTAATTTTATATTCTATTCTATTCTATTCTATTCTATTCTATTTTATAAAATAATAGAATAGAATAATTACAAATATAATAATTAATATAATAATATACGAATATAAATAAATGAATGAAAATACCTAACACATTGTTTTTAATATTCTAGTTGTTTCCACTGACAAAATAATTGCTAAGCCCCATACAGGCACTAACCATAAAGGAATAGTAAATAAATCAGGTTTTATATAGTACCAAGAAAATTTAGAATATTTAATTATAATATGTTCAGTAGCTGTACATAGAATTGCAACAAAAAAAGATACAATCCCTATTATATATTTTATTTTAAACATAATAATACTAACAATATACAGTAATAATAATGATAATGATACAAGCCTATTTATATTAGATTCAATATTGAAAAAAATTAACAATAATGTAATATATATAATACCAACCAATACCCAATGTATAAAACAATCTATATATTTAGAATCATTCAAAAATGTTTTTATATAATTATTTAAAAAGCAGTATTAAGATCAAAGACATTATTATCTTGTGTCTTGGTCGCCAATGCATATTCGCCAACTCGTTTTTCAAAAAAATTAGTTTTTCCTTCAATTGATATCATCTCCATAAAATCAAACGGGTTCATTGTATTATAAATGGCTTCATACCCAAGCTGTAAAGACAAACGGTCAGCCACAAATTCAATATATTTAGACATTTGTGTAGAATTCATTCCAATGAGTCGGCACGGCAATGCCTCGCAAATAAATTCTTGTTCGATTTTCACCGCTTGGGTAATAATTTCCCGCACTGTTTTCGCCGGCAAAGGGTTAATTAATTTTCGGTATAACAGAATCGCGAATTCAGTATGTAATGCTTCGTCGCGGGAAATCAATTCATTACTGAAGGTGAGTCCCGGCATTAACCCGCGTTTTTTCAACCAAAAAATAGAACAAAACGCGCCCGAAAAAAATATACCTTCTACGCAAGCAAACGCCACCAACCGCGCCGCAAAAGAGTCCTCTTTCGAATGAATCCATTCGCGTGTCCAATCCGCTTTCTTTTTAATACAAGGATAATGCTCAAGTGCTTGAAATAAACGCGTTTTTTCAGTTTTGTCTTTAATATATGTTTCAATTAGGAGCGAATACATTTCAGAATGAATATTTTCCATAGCAATTTGAAACCCATAAAAAGCACGCGCTTCTGCTAGTTGCACATCGCTCATAAAGCGGGTCGCCAAATTTTCAAGAACAATACCATCAGACGCAGCAAAAAAGGCAATAATAGCCTTAATAAAATTTTGTTCATCGTTTGTTAGCGTTTCCCAACTGCTCAAATCTTTAGACAAATCAACTTCTTCGGCGCGCCAAAAACATTCAACTTGCTTTTTGTACATAGCCCAAATAGATTCGTCGTGAATAGGAAACATCACAAATCTCTCTTCGGTTTCGGTTAAGAGGGGTTCAATTTGTTTAGCGGTAGTAATAGCATTCGTATTGGCATACTCGTCATTTTCACTAATTGTGCTTAACATATTATTTATTCCTATATTATTCATTCTTATAATAATAATATGTGATATATTTAATATTTATTTGTATTATATATTAAATATGAATGGAATCAAAAGCACAGGAGCAGTAGGAACAGGAGCAGTAGGAACAGGAGCAGTAGGAACAGGAGAAGGCGCAGTAGGAACAGGCACAAGAATTGCACAAACAGATAAAAGGTTTATCGAATTACAACATCAACTTGAGGCCAAAGAAGATCAATTAAGGCAGGATTATGCGCGGATAAAGAGAGATGTAAAACAAAACCCTTATTTAAAAACAGCAATTGATGAATACAATAATTATTTTGAAAAAGGAAAGGAAGAAAAAAAGAAAAAGATTAAGGCATTAACCGCCTTATTAAAGTATATAGAGGCAAATAAGTCAAATAATGACCACGATAATGAGGATATATTTAATATCAAACGAGAGATTATAAATATAAAGAGAAACTAATTATATTATATTATATCATAGATAATGGACGACATAAATATATCCGTCATTGATTCACCTTATACAAAAAGTTATACTATTAATAAAGTGGTTATTAGAGTAATGAATTTAGAATTATATAAAAGCGTTAATGTTCATGTTAGATTAATGGATAATAATCAAATGGTTAAGTCGGAAATGATTTTGATAGCAGGCGAAGATTATACCAATTGGGGAAATAATGACGACTATATTGTTAATTATGTTTTAACCAAGCTTGGTTTAACAAAATTGACCCCTGAACAAATTACAACAGCTTAATTCTTAAAATATATTTAGCACTATTATTTTTACATTATAATATACTATTTTTACATTATAATATACTATTTTTACATTATAATATACTATTTTCTCATTCTATTATAAAATGTCATTTATGAATTCTCTCAAGAAAATGGTATCCATTAAACCATGCGGTTGTACTAAAAAAAAGGGTAGTCGAAAAAATAAAACACGAAAAAGTTTGA
>Ga0181557_1005848_pt1 | contig 10893 bp, 12 predicted proteins | sample 011ome_23_FD_148632 | JGI IMG/M metagenome (GOLD analysis project Ga0181557, IMG submission 148632) | Coastal salt marsh microbial communities from the Groves Creek Marsh, Skidaway Island, Georgia - 011506CT metaG (spades assembly) | ecosystem: Environmental > Aquatic > Marine > Intertidal zone... | reverse complement strand
GTCTTGGTCATCCCATCGAGGTCATGAAAAAGTTCTGAAAATCCTTTCACTCCTTTTCCCCTTCTTCCGTACGCATGCTTGCCCCTTCGAGCACCGAAGCACCGATTCCTCTCTCCTGCAAATACCTTGCCAGAGGTTCACCGTCCCCATGGGTGAGCTTGGTCATCTCCGCCCCCGTTCCCTCAATCACTTCAAGTAAGCCCGCCCAGTCTGCGTGGTCCGAGAGCACGAACCCGCGATCGAGGTTTCGTCGCCGGCGGGCACCACGCACCGCCATCCATCCGGAAGCAAATGCCCGTCGTGCTCCCTTAAACCTTCGGGTCCACCCGGCATCTTCCACCGCAGGCGGGGCAATTATGATGGAACCCGCCCAGTTTCCATCCCCTTCCTTCGGCTTTTTTACTTCGGGTAAAGAAACCCCGCTCTTTTGATAAACCGGTAAAAAAGGATGGACCGCCCCATGGCCAAAGATTGGACCGATCGATGAATCGAGCCCGGCTAGTATCCGTTGGGCCTTGCCAAGGGAATAAGCAAAGAGCATCGAGGGACGTCCGGCTTGGGCATTTTCCTGCCACCACTGGTTGATCTGTTGGTAAATAATTTCCTCCTTCACCCAGCGGTATACCGGCAGCCCAAAGGTACACTCGCTGACAAATACATCACATTTAACTAGCTCAAAGGCTTCACAACTTCGATCGGGCTGAGGCTTGTAATCTCCACTGACTACCCATACCCGCCCCCCCACCTCCACTCGAATTTGAGAGGATCCCAGTATGTGACCCGCTGGATGAAAAGATACTTGAGCACCCCCAATTTTTCGTTTTTCTCCAAAAGGAATTCCCTCAACTGAGATTTCCTGACCCAGGCGTAGTTTTAATAACGGCACGCAAGACTTCGAAACCAAGTAATGGGTATGTCCCGAGCGAGCATGATCGCTATGGGCATGGGTGACAAGTGCCCGCTTCACCTTCCCCCTTGGGTCGATGTAAAAATCCCCCGCCCCGCAATAGAGCCCTTCAGGACGAACTGTCAGAGGTTCTTTCAAACCTGTTCCAGGGGATCCGAATAAAAAACTAGGTGTTTTTCTACTTCGATAAAAAAAAGATATTTTTCAATTCGCATGATCTTAAAACAAGCAACCATCGTTCTATCAATTGTTATGGCACCCTTCAGCTTCAAGCAAACCAATGATTCAAACGACCCAGTGGGCCGTTTCATTACCGAACGCTCACGCATGGCTCCACCAAGCAAGGAAGAGTACGCTCATTTATTTGGCCAACTAAGAAAAGGCTCCGAATCAGCAAAACAAGAACTTATTGAGCGTCATGTTCGTTTGGTCGCCTCCATCGCCTTAAAGTTTAGGCAAGTTAATGTCCCAATGGAGGATGTTATGGCAGAAGGAATTCACGGATTGATCATAGCCATCGAAAAATTTGATCACACACGCGGAATTAAGCTTAGCACATATGCTGCTTGGTGGATAAGACAGCGCATTCAGCGGTTTGTCAGCAAGATGGCAGAGGCTGTTTCCATTCCTCATGATGTTTCCCAAGGGAAGCGAAAAGAGAACAACATCAGAACCGAACTGCAAATTGAATTGGGTAGAGAACCTTCTGATGAGGAGGTTACGAATGCTCTCGACGATCGTCGTAATCTATCGAGCCGAGTCAAGTTTGCTCCTTCTAGCACCATGTCTTTGGATGAACCTTTTTCTGATGACTCCGATCATTCCCTGATCGATGTAATGACAGATGAAAAAGATACCAAAAAATCCTATCGTGAGGAAGGATCTCTTGCAGATGATATCCGGGTTGCACTCGGTTTCCTTGATTCTAGGGAGAGAAAAGTCTTAAGTATGCGTTTTGGTCTCACCAAGGAAAAAGAAGCAATGAAATTAGATGATATTGCTGAAACTTTGAATGTATCCGGGGAGCGAGTAAGACAGCTGGAATCTCTTGGACTTCGAAAGCTTCGTGCCGTGGTCATGAATAGTGGGCAGTTAGATTTTCGTAACCTCGACAAATTGGTAGGAATCGAATTACGTGGCAAAACCAAGATGAGCCCTTTACAATTATCGCTCATTTTGGACAATGCTGCGTAATTCATGATACCAACTCTCTCAAAGTGGGTTTGTCCTCCACCGGAAACTCACAACGAACCAGACCACACTCAAGACCGAGTTGAATGGTTCCGTTGTGTCCCCTATATTCTCATTCATTTAGGTGCATTGTTGGTCTTCTTCACCCCCTTTGCTTGGCCTTGTATTGTGGTACTCGGCATTTCGTATGCTGCTCGCATGTTTGCAATTACTGCCTTTTACCACCGTTATTTTTCTCACCGCACATTTAAAACTTCAAGAATTGTACAATTTCTAGGTGCCTTCGTTGCTTGTGCTTCAGGGCAGCGTGGCCCTTTATGGTGGGCCGCTCATCACCGCATGCACCACAGGCATTCAGATACCGACAAAGATTCACACTCCCCCCATCACAAAAACTTTCTATGGAGTCATACCCTTTGGTTTATGACTGATTATGCCCTGCCCACCTTCCTCAAAGAAATTCCTGATTGGGTGAAATTTAAAGAATTACGCTTCATTAACAGGTTCGACTGGATTGCAGTGCTCGCTCTTGCCTTGGGTTGCTATTTCCTTGGCGAATGGTCGGTTTTTCAAGCTTGGACAAGTCTTGACGGATTAAGCATGCTGGGGTGGGGGTTCTTCCTTCCAACTGTTTTGCTTTATCATGCCACTTTTTCGGTTAATTCTTTGACTCACATGTTTGGTAAAAAGAAATATGAGACTGGAGACGAAAGCCGGAATAATTGGTTTGTGTCTATCATTACCTTTGGGGAAGGCTGGCACAATAACCACCACTTTTTCCCGGGTTCAGCTCGTCAGGGTTTTACCCCGTGGGAAATCGACCCCACCTACTACTGCCTAAAACTTCTTTCCCTTTTTGGATTAGTAAGCAACTTACGCCCAGTACCCGCTTGGGTTAAAAACAAGGCGAAAGATTAATCAACGACGGACCCTTTTTTCTACGGGTGCCATGAAAATCGCTATTATAGGTTCCGGTATTTCCGGACTCGGATGTGCATATCTTCTCAAAGATGATCATGAGATTACCCTCTTTGAAGCCTCTCACAAACCGGGTGGACATGTAAACACCGTCGATGTTACTGGCCGGACTGGTGACTATCGGGTGGACACAGGATTTATTGTTTTCAACGAGCAAAACTATCCCAATTTCGTTCGACTGCTCGAATTGCTCGGTGTAGATTCGCAACCAACCAGAATGGGTTTTTCGGTACGCTCTGAAAAGACCGGTATCGAATACAGTGGAGAGTCCATTCCCGGCCTGTTTGGCGGAATAAGAAATCTTACGGACCCAATGCATTGGGGTATGGTGCGTGATATCCTTCGCTTTCACAAACTCGCAGAGAGTGAGGACTCGGGTTCCCTCACCGTGGGCGAATTTCTTGCCCGACACAAACTAGGAGACCGATTTACTGAGGCATTTCTTTTACCCCTTGGTTCTGCCCTGTGGTCCTGCTCGGCCGATCGCTTTTCCACATTTCCGATGGAATTTCTCACCGATTTCCTCGCCAACCATAAAATGCTCCAGGCATACAACCGCCCAGTATGGCGGGTACTGAAGGGAGGTTCCCGCACCTATGTTGACAAGATCGTCAAGGGGCTCGGAGACCGTCTCAAGCTGAACACACCTGTTCAATCCGTCCGTCGGACCGAAAATGGAATCGCTCTCTCCTTGCCCGATAGCAGTGTGCAAAATTTCGACCAAGTTATCCTTGCCTGCCATGCCGACCAGTCGCTCAAATTACTGGATGGTGCGGAGCAGGAAGAAATCGATCTCCTCGAAAAATTCCCTTACGAAGCCAACCAGATCACCTTGCATTCCGATGATCGCCTGCTCCCCCGCCGTCCATCCGCCCGTGCAAGCTGGAATGCATATATTCCCAAGGAAAAAAAAGACCATGCCGTGGTTACCTACGACATGAATATTTTACAAAGCCTGCCAACCCTCGAGCCCTTTTGTGTATCGCTTAACCAGGGCTCATCAGTCGATCCCGCTCGGCGACATGGCGAATATTCTTTTGAACACCCCACCTACCACCCCGGTCGCAAGTCGGCTCAGGGTATGCAAACCTCCTTTATCAAACGCCAGGGAATTTCCCTCTGCGGGGCCTACTGGGGATATGGATTTCATGAGGATGGACTGAGCAGTGCCCTCCGCGTTTGCCAATCTTTTGGGAAGGAACTGGGATGAAAAGTGCCTTTTACTTCGGGGAGGTCAGACACCACCGAAAATCCCCAAAAAAGCACGATCTGAAGTACGAGGTCTACATGGCCCATCTCTTTCTTGATGAAACCGACCAAGTCTTTAAGGACCGCTGGTTTTGGTCGGTCAATCGTTCCAGTCTCGGGGCTTTTGTTCGGTCGGATTATCACCGCCCGAAAGTCGATGACCTTGCAAAAGCAGTCCGTGATACCATGTCTGACCAACTGGGCAGGAAGTGCACCGGCCCTGTATCTATCATTACCCACCTGCGTACTTTTGGGTACTGTTTTAACCCAGTCAGCTTTTATTTTTTATGGAACGAGGAAAAAACAAGACCGGTCGCCCTGATGGCAGAAATCACTAACACCCCCTGGGGTGAACGCTATGCCAAGTGTTTTGAATGGAACAGTGAAGATAGGGATGTCCGTTCCGACCATGAGTTTCACAAAGAATTTCATGTATCCCCTTTTATTGGGATGGATGTGGAGTATGACTGGCGATTCCGCCAGCCCGCAGAAAAATTCCACGCTGACATGCTCCTCCGAGAAAAAGGGAAACTTTTTTTTACCGCCCACCTGAAAATGAAAAGGCGACCGATCGATGGAAAGAACCTCGCTTGGGCCCTGATTCGCTTTCCTCTGATGACTCTCAATGTCACCCGGGCGATTTACTGGAATGCGCTCCTTTTGCGACTCAAGGGTTGCCCTTTTTTCTCTCACCCGAAAAACTTGGAACATCCTACCTGATCGTATGAAGGCAAACTTTACCCCCGAAAGTACTCCTTCCGCCGGTTCGCCGAAGCGGAAGGCTCGCTTTTTTGAGTCTTTGCTCATTGGACAATTAGAAAAGATCGAGAAAGGAAGCCTCGTCATGCGTCATGCAGGAACCGAGCAGAGGTTTGGATTGACCGATGAAAAGAATCCCATCGAGCTCGATGTGATCAACCCTGCCTTTTTTCGTAAGGCTTGTCTTGGTGGCTCCCTCGGAGTGGCAGATAGCTATGCCTCGGGCGAATGGCATACAACGGATCTCGTAGGCTTTTTTCGCCTCTTCCTTCAAAACCTTGAAGTGTTGGACCAAATGGAGGGGGGCTGGGCCGCTCTGCTCAACAAGTTTGCCCGCTGGGGCTATTTGCTCGGGCAAAAAAATACGGTCAAAGGCAGCCGGCGCAATATCGCCCTGCACTACGACTTGGGTAATGATTTTTATGAGCTCATGCTCGACCCAACGATGACTTATTCCTGTGGTATCTTCGCCTCTGAACAAACTTCTCTGGAAGAGGCATCCCTTGCCAAGTACGACCGCATTATAGAACAACTCGATATCAAGGAGGGTCAGACCGTTTTGGAGATCGGGTGCGGATGGGGAGGCTTTGCCAAGCGCTTGCTCGATACCACCGGTGCGATCTGGACAGGCACTACGATATCCAAAGAACAGCATGCCTATGCCCGCAAGGTGATCGACCAGTCCGGACATGCCGACCGGGCAAACCTGCTGATGGATGACTACCGTACCCTCAGCGGATCCCACGATCGTATCGTATCCATTGAAATGATCGAAGCGGTAGGGCACGAATATTTGCCCACTTTCTTTTCCAAAATTTCCGACCTCCTTTGCCCGGATGGAGCCGCTTTGGTACAGGCAATCACCATGCCCGATCACCGATACGACCAGTATTTAAAAGAAGTGGACTACATACGCACCCGTGTTTTCCCCGGCAGTTGTGTGCCCTCGATCTCCGCGATGACTTCGGCGGTGGCCAAGAAGTCCGACCTCCGCCCCACCGGGGTTTATGATATCGGATACCACTACGCCCGTACCCTGCGAGAGTGGCGCCTGCGCTTTTTGGAAAATGAGGACTCGATCAAGTCCCTCGGTTATGACGATGCTTTCCGCCGGGCATGGATCTATTACCTTTGCTACTGCGAGGCAGGGTTTGAGGAAGGTTACACCGGAGACATCCATTTGCTTCTTACCAAACCTGGCTGCAATCTAGGTAAAGGATTTCCACAATGAATAATGATCGTAAAAAATTTCTCATCGATCTGATTGTCTTTCAGGTCGGCTGGTTTGCCTGTGTAATCGGTTCGGCAGATACCACGACCCCCCTTGTTTTCCCTATTGCAGGTTTTCTTTTTGTTCTTAGCCGAATTGCGATCACCGGGCGTTTCCGTTCCGCTTTCCCTTTCCTTATTGCCTCAACCGCCTTAGGGATGGTTGGGGACTCTCTACTGGTACGCCTTGACCTGATCGCTTTTTATGCCGACCCCACCGTGGGCGGAGCTCCCATTTGGATGATTTTACTTTGGGCCAATTTTGGGCTGATGCTCAGGCCCTTGTTTTCCTGGTTTCTACAATGCCAGACCCGTTGCCTGATCGGATTTTCTCTGGGTGGTTTACTCGCTTATTTTTCAGGCTGGCAACTGGACCGGCTCGCTTTCACAACGGTGCCCTTCTCTTCCTTGGCGATTGCATTTGAATGGGGAATGGCTGGGTTGGTGCTTCATCAACTCCACTTGAGGTACCAAAATATCGGGCGATGAGCAGCCTTGACCTCCTCCTCTACGGACAGGCGGGAGCATCGGTGGTGATGTTTATTGGCTGGTTGGTTGCCCTCACCATCCGCAATACTTCCTATGTGGATGTGCTCTGGGCCTATGGAGTGGGTGTGCTCGGACTGACCTACCTCTACCTTTTGCGGGACGAATGCCACATCTCCCGCTATGCTCTTTTGCTCGGGTTACTCGGTGTGTGGTCCGCCCGGCTGGGCACCCACCTACTCAGGCGCTGCTGGAAACAACCTGAGGATGCCCGCTATGCTTATCTTCGGGATTACCTTGGCAAACGGACAAACCTTGGATTCTTTTTCTTTTTTCAGGTCCAGGCATTCTGGATCGTTTTGTTTGCCAGCCCTTTTCTTATTCTTGCCCGTAATCCATCCGAACTTGGCCCGGTTGACCAGCTCGGCCTCTTCATCTGGATCGTCGGGTTTACCGGGGTGAGCCTCGCAGACAAGCAGTTGCGCATCTTTAAAAATGCTCCAGGGCGTACCCGCGGAGAAGTGTGCGATACCGGGCTTTGGCGATACTCCCGCCACCCCAACTACTTTTTTGAATGGGTCCTATGGCTGAGCTACCTCCTGCTTGGGATGAACTGCCCGGGTGCTGGCTGGCTCCTCCTCATTCCTCCGACCCTTTACCTCTTTCTCACCCGCATCACCGGGATTCCCTTTGTGGAAGCACGCAAACTGGAAGCCAGTGGCGATGCCTACCGCTCTTATGTTCAATCCACACCCTCCTTCTTTCCCTGGTTTCCCAAGAAACCAGACACCCATTCATGAGCCTTGTCGATACCTTCATTCAATTAAGCGAACGCGGTCTGATGCCCGACTTCCTCATCCGTGCAGGCATACGCAACCTTTGTAAAAAGCGTCTCGCCCAATGCCGGGTGGATGATTGCGAGGCCAATGCCGAACTGGCGGAGGAATATCTGTGCAATGTCGACCAATCCGCCCTGGCCGTGGAAACCGACAAAGCCAATGAACAACACTATGAAGTACCGGCCGAGTTTTACCATTTGGTACTGGGTAAAAATTTAAAGTATAGCTGTTGCTGCTACGAGCCCGGCATCGGTGGGCTCGACCAAGCAGAGGACCGTGCACTGGAGCTCACTTGCCAACGCGCCGATTTACAGGACGGACAGGATGTGCTTGAGCTTGGGTGTGGCTGGGGCTCTCTCTCGTTGTGGATGGCAAAAAACTTCCCCAATTCCCGCATCCGCTCCGTTTCGAATTCCAACTCCCAACGTGAGTATATTATGTGGACCGCAAAAGAGCGTGGACTGGACAACCTCGAAGTCGTCACCTCCGATGTAAATTCTTTTGAGCCCGATCAATCCTATGACCGGGTGGTCTCGGTGGAAATGTTTGAACATGTGCGCAACCATCGCCAGCTCTTTGGAAAGATTCATGACTGGCTCAACCCCGGGGGAAAACTGTTCACCCATGTATTTTGCCACCGGTCCACCTCCTACCCCTTTGTGGTCGAGGGCGAGGATGACTGGATGTCCCAGCACTTTTTCAGCGGAGGCACCATGCCCGCAGATGAGCTCTTCCTTCGCATCTGTGGAAAGCTGGAATTGGAAAGCCGCTGGCGCTGGTCGGGCAGGCACTACGGGGAGACCTCCGAAGACTGGTTGCGTAACCTCGATCAAAATAAAGCAGCCGTCCTCCAGCTCTTTGAGAAAGATCAGTCCCGCGACGAGGCCCATCAATCCTTCCATCGCTGGCGTATCTTCTTCCTCGCCTGTGCCGAGACTTTTGCCTACGCCAATGGGCAGGAGTGGTGGGTATCCCATTACCTCTTTGCCAAGCCTTCCCAAACTTAACCCCCGTATGACACGGGGCTGTCTTGCTATTCTTTCTGTATGTAAAGAGAGTTGCCCTCTTGCTCCAGCTTTGCAAAAAAAGTTCTTTTGTCTTTTTAACGACCCCATAAACACATACCCAATCAAAAAATATCTGATTATCTTATTATGAAACTCGAGACCCAATGCCTCCACGCAGGCTACCAGCCCGACCCTACCACCAATTCCCGCGCCGTACCCATTTACAAGACCAGTTCCTTTGTCTTCAACAACACCGAGCATGCAGCCAACCTCTTTGGGTTGCGCGAATTGGGCAATATTTATACCCGCTTGATGAACCCCACCACCGATGTGCTCGAGCAACGGGTGGCCGCCCTTGAGGGGGGTGCCGCCGGGCTCGGGGTCGCATCCGGCACCAGTGCAGTATTTTATTCCATCATCAACCTCGCCGAAGCTGGGGATGAAATTGTATCAGCCAACAACCTCTACGGTGGCACCTATACCCAGTTTAATGACATTTTGCCCAAGCTTGGAATCAAGGTAAAATTTGTTGACCCCAACGACCCCCAGAACTTTGCTTCGGCGATCACTCCCAAGACCAAGGCCCTCTTTTGCGAATCAGTAAGCAACCCTGGCCTAGATGTGGCCGATTTGGAAGCCATTTCCAAGATCGCATCCGACCATGGAATTCCTCTGATTGTGGACAGTACCTTCTCCACTCCCTACCTCACCCGCCCGATTGAACATGGGGCCAGCATTGTGGTCCACTCTCTGACCAAGTGGCTTGGTGGTCAGGGCAATGGCATTGGGGGGATCGTGATCGATTCTGGAACCTTCGACTGGAAAAATGGCAACTTCCCCCTTTACGACCAGCCAGACAGCAGCTACCACGGCCTGCGCTGGGGACACGACCTCCCCGAGCCTCTCGCTCCCCTTGCCTACATTCTTAGAATGCGCACCGTGCCCTTGCGCAACCTCGGTGCCTGCATCTCTCCGGATAATTCCTGGCAATTCATTCAGGGCATAGAAACTCTACCTCTGCGTATGGAGAGACATTGCGAAAATGCCCTCACCGTGGCGAAACATTTAAAAGACCATCCATCGGTGGAGTGGGCACGCTTCCCTGGTCTGGAAGAGGACCCAAATTACTCTCTTAACCAAAAGTACCTCGGGGGCAAAGGTGGGTCCATGGTCGTCTTTGGAATTAAGGGCGGGGCGGAAGCTGGTTCAAAATTTATCGACAATCTAAAACTTTTCTCCCATCTCGCCAATGTGGGAGATGCACGAAGCTTAGCCATCCACCCCGCCACTACCACCCATTCTCAATTATCTGAGGAGCAACAAAAAGCAGGTGGGATCGCCCCTGAATTGATCCGACTATCGGTGGGAATCGAGCATGCGGATGATTTGCTTGCCGATCTCGACCAAGCCCTGGCGATCGCAACGGCTTAAACATAATCGTTTTTAAAATGAACAACAAAAGAGCCCGGATCTATGTAACCGGGCTCTTTTTGGTTATGCTCGCCGGCTTGATCTATGGGTTTGGCTGGGGAGATTTCTGGGAGGATGGAGCTGCCCTAATGGATAACCCATGGGGCATCGTCTCTTTGGTGGATGTCTATGTGGGCTTTCTGCTCTTCCTTGGCTGGGTATGGATCCGGGAAGATCTGCTCGTTGCCAAGCTGCTCTGGGCAGTGGCGATTTTGGTGGGAGGTAATCTCTTTGCCTGCCTCTATGCACTCTTCGCCCTCGGACAGTGCCAGGGCAAGCTTGAGCCATTCTTTTTAGGAAAGCGGGCGAATTAACAAAACATCATCAAACAACAAAGCCTGCCCCAACATGGGACAGGCTTTGATGAAAAAGGACAGATTTAAAAAAATTTAAATCGATCGCATCGCTTATGCACCCAAGCCGGCAAGAGCTGCCTGCTTGACCACATTGTCCACCGACATGCCCAATTCCTCGAGCACGATATCTCCAGGAGCTGACATCCCGAAACGATCGATCCCGACAACCACGCCGTCTAGCCCGACATACTTTCTCCAGAGGTCAGAGACTCCTGCTTCCACCGCCATACGGTTGCGGCAGGACCGTGGAAGTACAGACTCGCGGTACCCATCGTCCTGACGGTCGAAGCGTTCCATACAAGGAACGGAGACCACACGGACGGATGGCCCGAGTTTTTCAGCAGCCTGCAATGCGAGGTTGAGCTCGCTGCCGGAAGCAAGAA
>Ga0181557_1005830_pt1 | contig 10920 bp, 11 predicted proteins | sample 011ome_23_FD_148632 | JGI IMG/M metagenome (GOLD analysis project Ga0181557, IMG submission 148632) | Coastal salt marsh microbial communities from the Groves Creek Marsh, Skidaway Island, Georgia - 011506CT metaG (spades assembly) | ecosystem: Environmental > Aquatic > Marine > Intertidal zone... | reverse complement strand
CCCTCTGGCATAACGTGATTAGTAGTTCACGCCTGTTTCAGGAACATTGTTGGACTCCTCGAAGTATCGAATTTGTCCAATACGCCGCGCGTGGCGCTCATCACCGCTAAACGGCGTCGCAATAAACGTGTCGATGAGGGCCAACACCTCGTCGGCTTCGTGTTGGCGGGCACCAATGGCACACACATTTGCGTCATTGTGCTGCCTGGCCAATTCAGCAGTGGAGTGGTTCCAGATCAGGGCTGCGCGAATACCGGGCACCTTGTTGGCCGCGATCTGTTCACCATTTCCAGACCCCCCAAAGACCACTCCAAGAGCGTCGACTCCCGATTCCTGGTCGGACACAACCGCTTGGGCAGCCGCGATGCAAAAGCCTGGATAGTCGTCAAGTGCGTCGTATGAGGTAGGGCCATGATCCACCACGTCGTGGCCATTCTTCGTCAAATGCTGGGCAATCTGGCGAGAAAAATCGAGGCCGGCGTGGTCGGTGGCGAGGTGAATACGCATGCCGCCAGTCTACGAGGGCCCAGGACGGTGAAACCCCCGGGAAATTACAGCGAATATCGCGTATCCTTAACAGAGTTCTTTTTCGCGTTGGGAGATATCTGTGAACATCCCTGAGTTCCGTCGTGCCGTTCGAGGCTACGACCCGGATGAAGTATCGCGTTTTGTCCGCGAGCTCAGCGAACGCATTTCCCGCCTGGAAGAGCAGGAAGCGGAAGCCCAACGTAGCGTCCAGCGCCTCACCCGCGACCTTCAAGATGCCAACGAGCGTGCGGGACGCGCAAAGCCAAGCTTCGCCGAACTCGGCTCGGCCTTCGAAGAAACCCTGCGCCTTGCGGAATCACAATCGCAAAAGATTGTGAAAGAAGCGTCTGCCGAAGCGGCAGAAGTTCTTGCTCACGCGCGAAGCGAAGCAACCCGCACCCGCGAAGAGGCAGCGAAAGAATCCCGTCAACTCGTCAACGACGCTCAGCGTTCCGCAGAGGACCTCCGTTTGGAATCTGAGCGTGAAGCAGCTCAGCTACGCCAACAGGCTGCCGATGAGATTGCGAAAGCAACCAACACGAGGACTCGTGCCGAGCGTGCCGCCGCGACGATGATCAGCCAAGCCGAAAAGCAAGTGGCGGACATTAAGGCTGAAGCGTCCCGTCAGGTTGAGCAGATTAAGCGCGAAGCGTCTGAGTTGCTCCACGCCGCCCAAGAGCGCGCAGTGGCGACGGATGCCTCTATCCGTCAGCAAATTGATGAGGCAGAGCGCTCACGCGCGGCCATTCACGAAGAAGCAGACGCTTATGCGCAGAAGGCTTACCAGCAAGCCGACCAGCACGTTCAAAACGCTGCCAAGCGCGCTTCTGACCTTGGCCACGAAGCCGACGAAATTCTCACCGTCTCCCAAAAGCGAGCCGATGAGCTCACTCGCGATGCACGCTCCTACGCGGAGCGCTTGATTAGTGAAACCGTCGGACGTTCACGCTCTATCGCGCGCGACACCGAAGAACTCGTGAGCTCCATGGTCTCTGACGCCGAGAGCCACATGAGCGACCTGCGTCGCCAGCAAACCATGCTGGAAGAGTACGTGGCGAAGATGCGTCACGCTGCTAACGAAGTGGACCTTCAAATCACCAGCTTGGAACCGCCCAGCTTGGAAAACGTGAAGCCTCCCACCCCTAAAGTTCAGGCCCAAGAAGAATCAGACTCGGACATCGACGAGGTTCTCGAGGCGGTCGAAATTTCGGTCGAGACAGACTCTAAATAGTCTCTGCTCTCTGAGAATTTCTGGTCACCCAGTGGGCCTGAGGAGTTCTAGGCTGTAGGCCGTTGTGTAGTTGTGCCATCAGGCTCGTCATTAGGAAGGCTCCCCCACGTGCCCGGAGAAAACCTCACCCGATTGGAAGCTCGCGCCAGAGCCAAGAACATCACCGTTCGCTCCTACGACATTTCAATTGACCTTCGCGAGGCACGCACCTCCAACACCTTCCGCACCGTCACCGAGGTCTCCTTCCTGGCTGATGAAGGATCCTCTACGTTCATTGACGCCATCACGCACACGGTGCACTCGATTTCGCTCAATGGAATCAGCGTGGACACCGCAGCTGCTGACGGCGCGCGAATTGCATTGGATAACCTCCAGGCCCAAAACACCCTGATTGTTGACGCAGATTTTTCGTACACCAACACAGGCGAAGGTCTGCATAAGTTCGTGGACCCTGTTGATGATGAGGTGTACCTCTACACCCAGTTCGAGGTTCCCGACTCGAGGCGCGTATTCGCCGTGTTCGAACAACCAGATCTCAAAGCAACCTTCGCGTTCACCATCACCGCGCCCAACACGTGGCAGGTGGTCAGCAACCAGCCCACACCCGAACCCACAGCGTCCGGAGATCTCAACGTCTTCGCGTTCTCCCCGACACCCAGAATCTCGAGCTACATCACCGCGCTGATTGCAGGGCCCTATTCAGTCATACGCGACGAATTGGTCAGCAGCGACGGCAAAACCGTGCCCCTGGGCGTATTTGCGAGGGCGTCAATGTTTGACTACCTGGACTCGGACTATGTATTCGACATTACGAAGAAAGGCTTTGCGTACTTCGAGGAGAAGTTCGGCATGGCCTACCCCTTCGACAAATACGACCAGCTCTTTGTCCCAGAGTTCAACGCTGGCGCGATGGAAAATGCGGGTGCGGTGACGTTCACCGAGACATATGTATTCCGCTCGAAGGTGTCTGACGCGGTGCGCGAGCGTCGAGTAGTCACCATCTTGCACGAGCTCGCCCACATGTGGTTTGGCGACTTGGTGACCATGCGCTGGTGGAACGACCTGTGGCTCAACGAATCGTTTGCCGAGTGGGCCTCCACCATCGCTACCGCAGAAGCCACCGAGTGGACTGAAGCCTGGACCACGTTCCTTGCGATGGAAAAATCGTGGGCATACCGCCAAGATCAACTTCCCTCTACCCACCCGGTGGTGGCCACCATCAACGACTTAGAAGATGTTCAAGTCAATTTCGATGGCATCACCTACGCCAAGGGCGGCTCGGTGCTGAAGCAGCTGGTGGCCTGGGTCGGTGAAGAGGCGTTCTTTGCGGGGGTAAAGAACTACTTCAAAACCCACCAATGGGGAAACACTGAACTATCGGACCTGCTTGCTGAGCTCGAAGCCACCAGCGGCCGTGACCTCGTGTCATGGAGCAAGAAATGGCTCGAAACCGCGGGAGTCAACACGCTTCGCCCCATCGTGGAAACCGATGACCAGGGAATCATCACCTCGTTCCAGATTGAACAAACCGCTCCTGAGGACTGGCCCACCCTTCGGCCTCACCGTCTCGCGATCGGCGTCTACGAGGCCGCGGGAGACAAGGTCGAGAGAATCCGCCGCGTGGAATGCGATATTGACGGTGCTCTCAGCGATGTTCCCGCAATGGTGGGCCTTCGTCGCGGCGATGCCATTGTGATCAATGACGACGATTTGGCCTACGCCAAGATCCGCCTCGACGAGCATTCACTGAACTTTGCCCTCGAGAATCTCTCTCGTTTTGCATCCCCGCTCACCCGCGCTCTGGTCTGGGGTGCGGCGTGGGACGCAACCAGGGATGCCGAGATGCCCGCGCGCGACTACCGCACGCTGGTGCTGGCCAACTTGGACTCTGAAACGGAGAGCACCACCATTCGAACGGTGCTGGGACAGCTCTCGCTGGTGACCAAGATTTATGCCGACCCCGCGTCAACCAACGACGCGCAAAAACTCGTTGCCGATACGTTGTGGCGCTGGTCGACCGAGGCGGAAGCAGGTTCGGACGCCCAATTCCAATTCGTCAAGGCATTCGCGTCGCTGGTCTCAGATGACTCTCACGCACAGAACCTCGCCGCACTGCTGGAGGGAACGTTGAAGCTTGATGGTCTTGAGATCGACACAGATTTGCGTTGGGAATTGCTGGGAGGCCTCGTACTTCAAGGCGTCGCCGGGGATGACGAAATCTCCGCCCAGCTCACCCACGACAACACCTCCAATGGCCAACAGGCTGCCGCCAGACTTCGCGCAATGCGGCCCTCTGCAGAGGCGAAGAGGGAAACCTTCGATGAGTTGGTAGGTTCCACCGAGCTTCCGAACCTCATCATTCGCTCGGCCACGATGGGCTACAACCACGTCAACGACCCGTCGGTGCTCGACTCTCTCGTCGAGCCCTACTTCGAGGCCCTTCTGCCGATTTGGGAGTCACGCACTTACAAGATTGCGGAATACCTGGTCGAGGGGCTCTATCCGGTCGCATTGGTAAACGACCACATCCAAGAAGCAACAGAAATGTGGCTCGACACGGCCGATGCGCCACCCGCACTTCGACGGATGGTGGAAGAAAACCTCGCCGGGGTGCTCCGCGCGAAGAAGGCCCAAGCGCTCGACGCAGAACAGGCATAACCACCATCTGGTTCATACCCCGCTGACGTAGCATGGGGCCGTGGATCAAACGACTAATTGGTTTAGCCAACTGGGTGACTGGTTTAGCTCAGGAAGCCCATTCGCGATGGCGATCATGATCATCCTTGGCGGGCTCCTCGCCATGGTGGTCGTGCGCATCGCGATTAAGCGCGTCGTGCAGCAAGTCGTGCTCGGGGTGAAAAAGGCTCACGGTGTCGATGACACCCAGGCGTTGGAGACCAGTCCCGTGGAAGCGATGCGTCAAGTGCAGCGCACCCGTACCTTGGGATCCGTATTGAATAACTTCGCGGGCTGGACCATCGGCATCATCGTGTTGCTCATGGTGTTAGGCGAAGCGGGCCTCTCGATTACCCCACTCATCGCGTCTGCGGGAATTATTGGTGCAGCCCTTGGTTTTGGTGCGCAATCGTTAGTCAAAGACCTTCTCAACGGCTTGTTCATGGTTTTTGAAGACCAGCTCGGTGTGGGAGACGTCGTCAACGTGGGCGAAGCGTCGGGCGTGGTCGAGCGACTCGGTATTCGCGTCACTGAAATTCGCGATGTTGATGGCACGTTGTGGTTTGTCCGAAACGGCGAGATTATCCGCGTGGGTAACTTCTCTCAAGACTGGGCCCGCGTCATTCTCGACATCCCTGTCCCCTACCACTCGGATGTCACAAGAGTGCAGGAACGACTGCTCGATACCGCACGAGCATTTCGTCAGCGCCCGGAGTGGAAACGAAAAATCCTTGCTGACCCTGAAGTCTGGGGTATCGAATCGATTTCTGCTGAAGCACTTGTCGTCCGATTAGTGGTGAAAGTGCGAGGTGGTGAGCAGTGGGCAGCCAAACGCGCCCTTCACGCTGACATTAAGCGCACCCTTGACATGGAGGGCATTGACCTCTCGCCGCTTAACCGCATGGTACTCGATGGGATCCAAGGGGTGCGCACTCCGTCGCGTCGCCCCGCCACCCTCCACACTCCTACAAACGAACAGCTCTCCGACGATGTGGGTGGCGACGAGTGAGTAATCACGAGTCACAATCGACTTTTTACGACCACATCGGAGGACACGACACCTTTCAGCGTCTTGTCGAAGCGTTCTACGAGGGTGTGAAGTCTGACCCGGTACTTCGCCCGATGTATCCAGAGGAGGACATGGACGGCGCGATCTGGCGCCTTCGATCTTTCTTGGAGCAATACTGGGGCGGGCCAAAGACATACTCGGAACAGCGAGGACACCCCCGGCTTCGGATGCGCCATCAGCCGTTCAAAGTGAACCCTGAGGCGAGAGACCGGTGGCTTCAGCACATGTCGGCTGCTCTTGACAGCCTGGAGCTCAGCGAACTCGATCGTGCGATGTTCTGGGACTATGTGGAGCGAGCCGCCCACTCCATGGTCAACACCTTCGAGGACTAACTACTCGTCGTGTGAAAAATCTGGAGCGACGTGTGAGCGCACCAGGACATAACCAGATTTGGAGCTCAGACGCACCCAATTTTCGACGCTGTGCACTGAGAGTGCTTTGCCATCAAGAAATCCAAGAGCGTCTGCTGCAAAACCTGCCGCCATCGGGACGCCCTTTTTCTTGGGAAGGTCTCTGCCCCACACTTCGGCGCGGACTTTCTGCACAACGGCTTCGCCGGCGCCCTCGGGCAGGGCCTGTGCCACTTCTTCGACCCCTGTGCGGGCGGCCGATTCCAAGACCTCAGATTTCACACCCAAGTGCCTCTTCCAGCCATCCCGCGGAGGGGTAATCGACGCCCAGGCAATCGACGGCGCACTCGCGGGAAGGGTGACCCTCACCTGGCCTTCGTCGTCGCCCAGCTCGCGCAACGCAGACTCGAGCCGTGAGACAAGAGATTCCAACGGAACGATTTCATCAAACTCAGCAGGCTCGACCAGGGCTACCGCGCGAAGGCCTAGAACCGTTGGGGTGTGATCAAGGAGTCCTCGAGGAAACAACACTCCGACATAGGCCAAGAGGACACCGTCAGCGGCTACTAGGCGCGCGGAGGCGTCATTGACCCGCCTGGCGCGGGAGAAATAGCTGACCAGGTCAGTTGCCTCCGCGGCTGACGCCACGACGAAGTGGTGGGACATTGCAGCCTTAGTCGCGGGTGAGCTTGCGGTAGGTAGAGCGGTGCGGTTTCGCCGCTTCTGGCCCGAGGCGCTCAACCTTGTTCTCTTCGTAGGCTTCGAAGTTTCCTTCGAACCAGTACCAGTTCGCAGGATTTTCTTCCGTGCCCTCATAAGCGAGGATGTGGGTTGCCACGCGGTCGAGGAACCACCGGTCGTGGGTGATTACCACCGCACACCCCGGGAACTCTAGGAGAGCATTTTCCAAGCTGGAGAGAGTTTCCACATCCAGGTCGTTGGTGGGCTCGTCGAGTAGCAGCAGGTTTCCTCCCTGCTTCAGGGTCATTGCGAGGTTCAGGCGGTTACGCTCTCCACCCGAGAGCACTCCGGCCTTCTTCTGCTGATCGGGGCCCTTGAAGCCAAAGCTTGAGACGTATGCACGGGAAGGAATTTCAACGTTACCGACCTGGATGATGTCGAGTCCGTCAGAGACCACCTCCCAGAGGCTCTTGTTGGGGTCGATTCCCTCGCGCCCCTGGTCAACGTAACTGATCTTGACCGACTCACCGATCTTGAGGTCTCCTCCGTCGAGCGGCTCCAGTCCCACGATGGTTTTAAACAGCGTTGACTTACCCACACCGTTTGGACCAATAATTCCGACGATGCCGTTCCGAGGCAGTGAGAAGCTGAGGTTGTCAATGAGGACCCGGTCGTCAAAGCCCTTTTTCAGGTTGCTGGCTTCGAGCACTTGAGAGCCAAGCCTGGGGCCGGGTGGAATCTGGATTTCTTCGAAGTCAAGCTTCTTTGTGCGCTCAGCCTCAGCAGCCATTTCCTCGTACCGGGCAAGACGTGCCTTGGATTTTGCTTGGCGGCCCTTGGTGTTGGAGCGCACCCAATCCAGTTCGTCGGCGAGGCGCTTAGCAAGCTTTTGGTCTTTCTTGCCCTGAATTTGAAGACGCTCGGCCTTCTTCTCCAAATAGGTCGAATAGTTGCCCTCATAGGGGTAGAGGCGACCGCGGTCGACTTCAGCAATCCACTGGGCGACGTGGTCGAGGAAGTAGCGATCGTGGGTGACGGCAATGACGGCGCCTGGATATTTTGCCAAGTGTTGCTCAAGCCACAACACACTCTCGGCATCCAAGTGGTTAGTGGGCTCGTCGAGAAGGAGAAGATCGGGCTTTTCCAACAACAGCTTGCACAACGCCACACGCCTGCGCTCGCCACCAGAAAGGTGGGTGACGGGTGAATCCGACGGCGGGCACCGCAGAGCATCGAGGGCCTGTTCGAGTTGACTGTCGAGATCCCACGCGTCGGCGGCGTCGATGTCTTCTTGCAATTTGCCCATTTCGGCCAAGAGGGCATCAAAATCTGCGTCTGGTTCGGCCATTTGGGCAGAAATCTCGTTGAAGCGCTCTACCTTCGAGTAGATCTCGCGCACGCCATCACGGACGTTTTCGATGACCGACTTGGACTCGTCAAGTGGCGGCTCCTGCAGCAAGATACCTACGGTGTAGCCGGGGCTGAGCGCTGCTTCACCGTTGCTGGGCTGGTCGAGTCCAGCCATGATTTTGAGGATTGTGGACTTTCCCGCTCCGTTGGGGCCGACCATACCGATCTTGGCTCCGGGGAAAAACGACATTGTGACGTCGTCGAGTATGACCTTGTCGCCGACCGCTTTGCGGGCTTTGATCATCGTGTAAATAAATTCCGCCATATGCCCCAGTCTACGGACTGGCCGGGCCTCTCCCGTCCGCGTCAGCGCCTTGTTCAGCGCCTAAAACGGCTCTGGCTCATCCTCGTCCTGCCCATCCGCACTGCTGGCACTTGAGCGCTCATAGGTCGTAGTGCCCCACAGTAGGTCGTGGCCGAGAGATTCGGCCTCGATTTCAACAGCAGTGCCGCTCTTGTCGTCATTTGACCATTCACGCACTTTGAGTTTTCCACGCACCACGACCCGATCCCCTTTCGCAAGAGAGCGGTTCGCGTTGTGGGCAAGTTGTCGAAAAGCGATGACGGTGAACCAGTTGGTATCGCTATCGACCCACGTCTGCTGCCCTTTATCGAATTTGCGCCCGGTTGATGCCAGCCGGAAGCTCGTGATGTCAAAACCTTCTTTGGTCACGACGTGCCGCGGCGAGGTGGCAATGATTCCCGTCACACTCATGGTGTCCATGTTCTGCTCCTTCTAATTGAGGTGAGCAGAGAATGCCCGAGTGCGTTACGGGCGGTGCCAGATCGAGACAACCCGTGGGTTTATGGACTTGCCCTCGGGCTGTGGACTATTCGCTACGGAGGTAAGGGAGGTAGGACTGGCGCACTTTATTGACCTTCGGAACGGCAACGGCCAGGCAGTATCCCTGTTCGGGGTTCTTGCGGAAGAAGTCTTGGTGATACTCCTCGGCGTCATAAAACGCGCCCAACGGTTCGATCTCGGTGACGATTTCACCCTCCCAGATCCCCGCTGCCCGCGTTTTGGCTGCCTCAAACAGCGCGTGTTCTTCCTCGTCTCGGTAATACATGCCCGAGCGATATTGCGTGCCAATGTCATTTCCTTGGCGGTTGAGTTGCCTCGGATCGTGAATAGTGAAAAACACGTCCAGGATCACATCGGAAGGAATGACATTGGGGTCGAACGTGATCGCAACGGCTTCTGTGTGCCCGGTCGCACCCGTGCACACCTGCTCATAGGAGGGATTTTCGGTCGTTCCGCCGGTGTATCCAGAAACCACATCCACTACGCCATCGAGTACGCGATACGCCGCATCGAGACACCAAAAACAACCGCCTGCGAGCACATAAGTTTTCATAGACAACACCCTACAAATCGCTGCTCAAAAACCGTCCAGAATGTGACATTTCCTATGTCATGCTTATCCGCGTGAGCCACATTTACTCCCCCGTCTGGGCGGGCTAACCGCCGTGGGATACCTCTACGCTTTCAGCGCCGCACTCCTATTTGGCGCCAACGGTTCACTCACCAAAGTGATGATTGGTGCGGGGCTAAGCGCCCTCCAAGTCACCCAATTTCGAGTCGTCGGCGCGGCACTCGTTGCCGCACTCGTGTTGTTATTGCTCGATCGCAAGTCGCTTCGAATCACCAGAGGCCAGATTGGTCCGCTCATCGCGATGGGAATTGGAGGTGTCGCGCTGCTCCAAGCAGGCTACGCACTGGCAATCCAGCGCCTCCCCGTGGGAATCGCATTACTCATTGAGTACCTCGCCGTACCCACCGTCGCACTCATCGCATTTTTCTTCTTCAAAGAACGCGTTCGTCGCCGCATCTGGGTGTCCATTGCCCTGATCATGGTCGGTTTGTCGATTGTGGCCCAGATATGGAACTTCTCTCTCGACTTCGTAGGAGTGATCTGGGGTCTTGTCGCCGCCGCGAGCTTGACCACCTACTTCCTAGTGGGGGAGCGCCAAATGCAGACTATTTCTCCGCTCGCGTTGATGTTTTGGTCAATGAGTGTGGCGGCCGTGTTCTGGGCCTTTTTCAGCAAGTGGTGGGAAATCGATTGGGCCAGTTTCGCCACCCCCATTTCCCTTCAGGGGAGCCTGTCTGGGGTGGAAGTGTCACTGTGGACCATGCTGGCATGGAACATCCTGCTCGGGTCTTTCGCGCCCTTCTTGCTCAGCCTCGCAGCGATTAAGAAACTCTCGGCGACAGCGGCGGGAATCGCCGCAACCAGCGAAATCGCTTTTGCCTTTGCCGCCGCGTGGTTATGGCTTAATCAAACGCTGGGTGGCTTTCAAATTGCAGGTGCCCTCATCGTGCTCTTTGGCATCATCCTCGCCCAGACGGCCAGGCGCTCCCCTGTTCCCATCTCGGCCGACCTTGCTCTAGAAACAGGGCCGATTATTTTGCCTGAGCTCATCGAGGAATTACCCGAGCAGGCCACTGATCGCTAGGGCGACGGAGCGAAATACACTTTCCGCAGTGCCACACTCACTCGCCAGGTGGTTTCTTCGCCTGCCGCGAGCGAGACACACACTCCCGGGTGAAGCTCTTCGATAACTACTTGACCATCAATTTCTCGCTCGAGGGTGGCATGGCCTGCAATGACTACAAAGGTTTCGTCGACTTCAACATCACTCATCGCACCTGGGGTCATCTCCCACACCCCCCACTCACCCTGTTCCGTGGAAGAAAGTTCCACCCACCCGGTGTGCGGGTCACCCTCAAGCACGTGCTCTGTGGGCACCGGTTCAAGTTGCAGAGGAATCGCCGTCGCATCGGTGGTGATCATGAATCAAACCCCAACCCGAGGGCGTCGAGCGTTTTCAGGAACAGCCCCCGCTTGCCGTAATTGTGGTCGGCCGCATCAAGGGCAGCCCTGGTGGCTTGGACCGCGGGGTAACACAGCGGCTCTGGCGGGAACGGCATCGGCATGGATTTCACCATCTCCAACTCGGTCCGCCAGGTT
>Ga0181557_1005829_pt1 | contig 10922 bp, 14 predicted proteins | sample 011ome_23_FD_148632 | JGI IMG/M metagenome (GOLD analysis project Ga0181557, IMG submission 148632) | Coastal salt marsh microbial communities from the Groves Creek Marsh, Skidaway Island, Georgia - 011506CT metaG (spades assembly) | ecosystem: Environmental > Aquatic > Marine > Intertidal zone... | reverse complement strand
CGCTCAGAGCGTGGATTTCTAGTGCGAATTTTGTCGACTTATCCCATGATGAATCAAAGAAAATTATTCGTTATTTGGTTTCAAAAGAATTAGGTTAGTAATGAAAATAAAGGACATCTCCTCGGAGCGCTTCACACAGAATTTCGTCAGAAAAGGATTGCGTCTGGAGAGACAGATCCTTGCCGGAGCAATTGCGGGTTGTTCTTCAGTTGCTTGCAGTTCGTCTATTGGTGCGCCGGATAAGGAATTCTTTGCGTCAAGATTAAATTCGCGTACTGAATTTGAAGTTCCTAAAGGGGCTCCTAAGATTAACTATATTGACCTATTCAGTGGTGGGGGAGGGTTGTCCCTAGGGGTTCATGAAGCGATTCAAAGTGTTGGGCTACAACCGAAATTAGTTGCCGCTTACGACTTAGATCCGATGGCGCTTTCTCTACTCAAAACACAATTTAAACCTCTGTTATCGCGTGCTACCGATGTTTCGCGATTGGTCGATTTTACTGTGGACCATTCGGGCCATTCCGTAAATTTTGTTTCGGAACCAATAATTGTTGACCGGGAACTTAATGATGTTCGATCGCAGGTACAGTTACTAGTCGGCGGCCCGCCTTGTCAGGGGCACTCAAATTTAAATAACCGTACACGTGGGTCGGATGAGCGCAATCGGTTGTATTACATAATGCCTGCGGTGGCCATCTCCTTGGATATACCGTTTGTGATTATTGAAAATGTGGTGTCTATTAAATCCTCACATGAGGACGTTACAAAAATAGCAAGAAATTTATTTGAGAGCGCTGGATACGGTGTACAAGAGGTGATTATTGATGCTACTAAATTTGGGGTCGCTCAGACTAGGCGGCGGCACTTCATGGTTGCTACAAAGACCCAAATAGACAGTGATTTAAATTTGGCTAACACAGTCAAGCAATTCAATGTCCCATTAATGACGTTTGATGATATTAATTACAACACGCCGCAGCTTGAGTATCACAGCACTCTAATGGAGTCGGCGCCGGACTTGTCGCAAATAAATAAAGACCGAATTAAGTTCCTGCATGATAACGACGTATATGATTTACCTAATCAAGAGCGTCCGGATTGCCATAAGGATGGAACGACTTATAAATCTGTCTATGGGCGTATGAGGCCCAACTTGCCAGCTCCGACTATTACCGGAGGCTTTAATACACCGGGTAGGGGACGATTTGTGCATCCACATGAGGCAAGAGTAATAAATATTAGAGAGGCTAGTCGAATTCAGGGTTTTCCAGATTGGTACTGGGAGCCCTGTGAAAGTTTGGGTTTCTTAGGTGCTCATTATAAAAAAATAATTGGTGATGCCGTGCCGCCACCGATGGTTCACCCGATAATATTTGCATTAGCCAACCAGCTGATGCACGAAGTGATATAAGTTAGTTGCTAAGCTCAAACCAAATTGGCTGATAAACCACTTCTTCACCAATTATGAATTCGAGTAGTAACTTATGCTCGCCTGGTCGCAACCTTTTTGTTGCCTCCATAATTAACGTAGACGCGTTTCTGTCAAAGTTTAGTGTAAGTGCAGTTACCACCTCTTCATCATAGAAAATACCTTGCTGTTCATGCGATGGTCTATCAGCAACGGCAATAAAAGGTTCGGGAAGGTCGTTTGACCAATTTGTAATATATTCTATTTGGATATATTTTCTATTAATAATCCGTTGGTTTTTTATCTTTAAAAGTCTGAAATTAGGCGTAGATTGAATTCTGGAGGATTCCATTTTGGTGTTTACGCTTATTTCATTTGATGAAGATGTTACGTTGGTCTCTGGAATTAAATTTGCTTTAGTTGATATTTCTTGACTTGCAAATGATGCTCTATTTTCACGATCAATTGACGCTGATAAAGCTTTTTCTTTAAGAGTTTGTGTATTTGACCAAAACTCAACTTCAACCGTGGGGTCGTGTTCTTGTAATTCGGCGTTTGATTTGCTCTTAACTTTACTTGATTGAGCGGGAGGAGCACTTGTTTTGGGTGTGGTGTGGTTTGATGTTCCACTTGTATTGTACTTTCCTGATCCATTAGAGTTTTTTATTTTTAAATATGCACCTCCGCATATTAAAAGAAAAATGAGGATCAGCAGAGTTGGTCCAATCCCCTTCGATTTTGCCTGTGTTTTAGGTTGCTTGGCCAGGACATGTATCGTTGTGCCACTTATAGTTCTTGTTCCCTTACTATTTGTAAAACTAGTCACTGGGTCTTTCGGGTCATGCTCATTTATAGAAGATTCTGGGGTGCTGATTTCAGTCTCTTCTATTTCCTCCGGTTGGAAGTTAATCGAGATTGATATACTCGTGGGCCGTCGCTTCTCTACAGTTATCTCATATGGCGTTTTATTCTCGATCCTTGAAAAAATCTTTGCAGTTGTTTTATGATCAATGAAACCAATAGGTTTATCGTTAAGTAATGCCTGAATCGTCTTATCATTGGATTGAGTAGAATCAGTTTTAGCAGTATTGTCTTCATCTGAATTCGTAATGATTTTTACAGATATTTGACTATTTCCCGAGAATAAATCGTCGGAACTAGAAGCCTTGTATCGCATACAACCGATAATAAAAGCAGAGTATTTATTGGGATTCTCGCTCATAGACTAGTATAAGGTGGTATGAAACATTAGATTAGACTTATATTTTAGCGTTCAGATAATTTACGACTCTAGGCCAATCTGGATTATCCCTATCAAATTTTACAAGTTCGCCTGTAAACCTATCAGCACCATTGGCATCACGATCATCCACTAAGAAGTCACCAGCATTTAAGTGTTTGTTGTGTGACAAGATCAGGCGTTTATAAGCAGGCTTACCAAGATATCTTTTAACCCAGTTAAGTTTATCAGGCCAGGCAGTATCGTTCTCCCATGGAGCAGTGGAAAGAATATAAGTATCGAACAGGTGTGATAGTTCGTTAAAAGCGTCAATTGCTCCTGGCTGTGGTTCCATTAACCCAAAGATACCGGGGCATTCGTCTTCTTTATCGAGATATTCTTGTCTTTGTTGTTCCGTTAGTTTGTCGATGCCAGTTTGGAAGTTGACTAAGACACCGTCCATATCAATATAGAGAATTTTCATTTTTATTACTTTCTTTAATTTTTCGTATGTTCGTAAAATATCAGATAACCAACCAGGAGGTTAAGAATGCTTGAGCGTGCAATAGAAATAGCGGTCGAGGCACACGAGGGGCAAATAGATAAAGGTGGGAACCCCTATATCCTGCATCCACTTCGGGTCATGATGTCGGTTGATGGTGAATTAGAAAAAATAGTAGCTGTGCTTCATGATGTTGTTGAAGACAGCAATTGGACGTTTGAGGCTCTTCTCGCAGAGGGATTCTCTATCGAAGTAATCGAAGCCTTAAAGAGCGTTACGAAAGAGTCAGAGGATGAAGACTATGACCTGTTTATCCAGCGTGCAATGCAAAATCCTATTGGCCGCAAAGTGAAGATTGCTGATCTGCGTGATAATTTAGATGTTACTCGGATATCCGATATCACTGACACAGATGTTAAACGTATCAATAAATACAAAAAAGCGTTGAAAATTCTTACTACCTAGGCAAGCTCTGCCAATAGTCATCTGCCCACCTCAGATATAAAGACGCCGTATTCGCAATTGGGATTATGCGGCGGAGCGGTTGGGTTGGTTAAGCACGATTTAATGTTCTCGAGAGTAGGTTCAATCCATGTGGCGTCTACTTCGTATTCTATTAATGACATCGCGAAACGCATTGAGGCATCATCATCTTGTAAGAAGTTGTAGTTGCTAAAACGATCTCCATCGCAGTATAAGAAGTAACCAGTAGACGCTACATCGAAGCCTTTCTGACGCATCACCCAAACATACAAATCCATCTGCCTTTTGTATGCCGCCTTCCATGGGTCGTCGAGTGAGATTGTTTTGCCCTTTGTTTTTTGTGAAGTGCTTTTGTAGTCGACGATATGTATTTGCTCTGTCTCAGTGTTGTACCAGACATCATCTAGGCCGCCACCGACTTTGAGGTTTGTAGGTTCATGAATAAAGTGCATTCGCCCCTCAGCTCCGAAATGTAAGCTCTGCGTCCACAGCTCGAAATTGTCATGTTGAAAAGGAATCAAGTGACCATAACCGCGCGACTCTAGAAACGGATGGGTTTCCTGTGTGACTCGATATTTATCAAAGTCGCGCTTGAGCAAGATGTCAGTAGCTTCGTTGATGTTGAAACCAGGGATGCTGGGGAACTTGATCCCTCTGACTTGTTGTATGTGGAAACAGGCAGGACACCGGACAAAGTTCTCAATTCGAGACCTGCTCAGTTCGTATGGTGTGATTTCATCTGGTTTGAATACGCCTCTATGTCGAGCCATTATCTTCCTATTTTCGTTTGAAGTATAAAAACCCACCAAAAATAATTGTCATTGTCAGTAACCCAAGTAAGAAGTACTTAATCATCAAACCCAGTTCTCCATAAGTCGTTTCGCCTGGACGATTTCTTTCGCAAATACTATCGACGTGCTGAAGAATATTCTTTTTGCTGAGACTACCTAGCTTACTAAATTCACACCCAAATATGGAGCCTAGTTCAGTCCACTCTTCATTTATTTTTTGATAGATGTCTGTTGTACAGCCACCTGAGCCACACCAAAGAGAGCCTCTATTCTCTAGAATCAATAGGTCTAAATCTTTATTATTCGAGCTGGCGGGATAACTCCAAAATTCTAAATTGATGTTACTTAGTTCCCGTTGGTCGTCAGTGCTTTCATTGTTTATTGCTGCTACGCCGTAATACATCTCAACTGACTCCCGTATAGTCTGCTTAACAACCTCCTCGGGAAAGAAGTCGACAGGTAAACCTTGCTGTAAGTCATGCACAGTGGTTCCGAGGAATGGTAATGGCTGATAGGTTGGAATGTCATTGAAGAAGCGTTCCGCAATCGTCCTATCAATCTTAATGACAGCATCTTTCTCCTCCTGCTCCGGAATAGCGAAGGCTGTATGAGCTGCAAAGCAAAGGATGAGCAGTAATATTTTCACTTGTTCGATTTATAAATACCTGCCATTAATCCACGATCGTATCGCCCGGAGTCAACTACAACGATTCGAACATCCTTACCTCTATACGGCTTTAGATGACCTCTTTTATTGAGTGGCACTGCATATATGTAAGACTGTCCTACTCTGGTCATAGTAGTCAATCCATACCGATATGGATGTCCTCTGAAGTATATATATTTTCTTTTAACGAGTAACTTACAAAGCTCAGTTCTGTTGCGCTCGACTTCCGCAGTCCATGTGGTCCTGTTTAGTAGTTTAGTGATGATGGCGCCGATATCGTCATCAAGTGGATCCTCACGCTCGTTTTCTTTGTACATAGATATCTCCCTGAATTGCAAGTGAATTGGTTAGAAGGGTTAAACGTACACCTCCAATCTTAAAGATTAGTTCTAAGCAGTAAAAGAGTTATGACCGACGTGTGGCAATTGGATGGCTTTTAAGTTGAGGTGGTTCCTATTACAGGGTCAGTGGCTGATGATTGGCAAATGATAAACAATAAGGGGGTGCGGTATATGAAAACGCTCACTGACAACACATCTAGTATTGCCCAAATAGCAACGTGGAAGTTTGTCCTTTATTTGGGATTGACTTTCGTCCTTTTAAAAATTGCTTTCATGCACCAAACGACTTCAGTTACGGCAGATATCGTGAGTCAGTTCATAGCTGAATATCAACCTGGATCAAGACTATTTAACGGGGATGTTAATCCCGCTGCGGTCTATTTATCCATAGCCGCTGGTGCAACAGCGATCGCAGCCTTAATCGCCTTATTTGCAGATCTAATAACGATAGTGACTTCCATGCTGCGTAACACTCCATGTCGTTTCTGGACTCAGTCTGCACTGCAACACGGCGTTATAGCGGCTATTTGTGGCCTCATTTGTTTTGCACTCTTCGTATGACTTATTGGGATTGTCGAAATTGGGATTCTGATAATTCGAAGACTAAAGCTTAGTTATCAGTGGGTGGAGCAATAAGAGAGAAGGTTATTAACTTAAATTTGAATAGGAAATGATCGTGATGAAAAAATTATTGATTATGCTGGCATTACTTATCTTTTCTTCGAGTGCACACGCGGAAAATGTTCAAGAAGCCCCTCGATCTCAAACGGCCCAAGTCGAAGAGGAGGAGGTTAGGCGGCTTGATTCGGCTCAGGAGGGGGGCGGACTGTCCGATGATTTCATTAGAGAAATGGCTCATTGGTATGGCCCTAAAAATTACGCCATGCACACGAACAAAGAATACTTTAATGCTGCTCCTGCAGAGGTTATTCAGAAAATCTTTGATCGATGGTTGAATATTGACGAGGGATACCTTGACCGTCATCCGCATTGGCACAGAGAAGATCGGAGCGATATAACCTTTGATAATTTTATTAATGCTTTTTATTTCTTCCAAGCGGATAGCAAGTTCTCTACGGCAACAGCGATTTGTAATAAGCGTGAAAATTACAATGAGATTGTGCTTATAACTGAACTTGGGAAATGGTTTGACCTGAATCAAGGTGGAGCAGATGGTTACTCGGTGTCGTTATGGGAGTGGTACAACACTGTAGCCATCAGGTCGGGAAACGAAGATTTCATTCATCATTCCAAGCCATTTGTATATCGCTGGAACGCTTCAATTCCCGAAACACTTGCTGATGAAATCTTAAGGACAGGGGGTTTTGAAATCTACGTGGAGAGTAACCAATACCGATCCATGGGGATCATGATGGACAAGGAGTGGAAAGAAGAAAATAAAGTTTTTCCAAATCTTAATTTGAAGGCAAATGTGATCATCCAGAATATTGATGAGGTTAGAAATTGCTTCGGTAGTGATACGTGAAAAACTTTGTACTTTTGAATTTAGTTTGCCCTAAAACACGGTTCGACAACTGGTATTTGTGAACTTATGTGCTTCGCTTTTTTCATTTGAGCCAAATGATGATTAGAATCGATAAGCCGGCATCTGTAATTTTTATAATCAGATATTGATATATTATTGAAGACTAATCCAACTTGAGATTTCAGTCTTTTTGAGCTTTGTACCTACACTAGCTATTAGAAAGTTACGCGATGGTAAATAAAACTGAAAGATTTTCTATTGAACGGAGTGCCAGCATTTTGCAAAAGCGCCTGGCAGAGGAAAGTGATCCAATAAAGAAAGCTAAATTACAAAAAAGAATAGCGAAACATGAAAGTAACGATCGCATATATCAAAAGGTAGTATCTGAATTAAGAGTGGCTCCAAACGATGAGACACTTAAGGCAGAGGTCGTGGTCTGCGAATCAATTCTCTTTCCAAAAAAGCGTAAACGAAAACCTGAAAATTCTACATCCCAATCAATATGGACAGTCTCGGGTGGATTACCCAGCCTGGGGAAAAAAGTTTGATCCGATTTGTAAGGTGCTAATAGCGTGACAGATGATTTAGAGCGTTTTGAGAGGAAGAAGAAGCTCATTGGATCATTGGTTCCCAAAAAAGTGGTGCCTAAAAGAAAGAGTGAAAAAGAGAGGCAGTCAGAAGCTGGGGCAGAGAAAGCTCGTAATCTGGGGGGGATGAGCAAAAAAGAAAGGCAATTAGAGGCAGAGGCTGGGAGACTTCGTAATATAGAAAAAAAGAAAAAAAAAGCTCTCCGAATCGAGAAGCTAAAAAGTACGGTCGGTTCAATCACAGACCCGCTGTTAAAAAAACGGGCACAGGCAGAGCTGCTTAACCTGACTGGGAAGGCTCAGCAGCCATCTAAAAAAGCAGGGCAGCGTAAGAAAATTTCAGCGTCTCAGAAAAATGCTCGACAACTGACAAAGATTGCGCAAAAGTTAAAACTTGATCCAAAGAATCAAGTTCTCCGAGGAGAGAGAGAGGTATATCGGCTTAAAAATAAACTTATTTTGACTCGACTTAAACTCAAACGCCGGCCTACTAATGAAGATCTCATAAGTAACGTACAGCATTTAAGAAGAAAAATATTAAAGAAAGAGTTAGAGGTAACTAGATATAAACTCAAACTTAAGCCGACTAATAAGACTCTCATTGCGCGAAGAAACACTTTGAGACGGAGGCTAGATAGGGGCGCGAAACCCAAGTCCGGATCTGTGTGGACGGTATCAGGCGGATTACCGAGTCTTGGGAAGAGGTAACCGTTTGCTACCCCTACCTCCGGGGTGTTTAGCTTTCATTTAGAAATACTCCTCAATTAATCTAAAGTCGACTTCATAACGCATAAAACTAATATTCGGAACCGCGTGAAGCGCATCCTCTAATCGAGGGTCACCACGAAGAGCAACTATGCAACCACTAACCCCTTGGTTTTCATTACACAAGTTTTTCTTTATCCAGCCCATATAACGTAAAGTCTGTCCAACTACTTCATCCGAAGCGCGATCACGCTTCAGTTCAACAACCAAGAATTCAGTGGTGTCGATGCTAATTGCCAAAATATCTAGGGGTCCAGTGTCTGTGCGATATTGCTGACCCACCTGAATACCATTCTCTTCATAAATTTTGTAATGTTGACCTAATTTTGTATTTGTCCAGTTGGAAATCAAAAAATCCTCAAGATGCCGTTCAAACATAAACGATGAACGCTCTTCAATGCTCTCAGGAGCAGACGGAAGAATATATTCAGCATCATTAACACTAAGTGTAAGTTTTATCGCCTTAATACCAGTTTTAGTTTCTGCGTTATCGTCGAAATTAACGATATTACCGATACCTAAATATGTAAATTTAGGGTCGTTATTGTCCCAGCGAGCAAAAAAGTGCGGTGTTAGCTCCCCGGATAAAATCTTCTGGAATGTCGGTTGTTTTGAATTTGTATTAGGCTTTCCGAACCAGGTTATCAATCCTGTTTTTTCGTCGAAGTCATTATCAAAATCGTGATTAGTTTTGCCAGGCACACCAATATTCATAAAAACCAACAATAAGTTACCGTGTGTCACATATCCAGTATCCCAATTACCACCCTTTGGTCGACCTGTTTCTGGTAACACAATCCAACCAATATCTTTTCTGGTGTATTGGGAACCTTTTTTGAATGCTAAGTGCGATGAATTCATAGTCACAATGTACCATCCTCCTAAAAAATCGCATACCCAACAGGTTCAAAAATGCAATTTACCTAAATTATTTTGTAAGTTATGAGAATCTTAATTCTGATTAGAAATGCTTCTATCCTTCCTATTTAGATCAATACAAAAAAAGGGTGAGAGCCTCAGAACAGCCTATGCCTTTGGAGAAGCATATCGATCGCTGCTAGACCGACATTTAGACTGCCTGAGGCCCCCTAGGAAGAAGGGAGGAGTGGTTAGATTAACGAGCTAATGTGGTTGTAGAGAGGCGCTGGTGTGGCAATTGGGTGGCTGAGTGGAGAGGTTTTCAGATTGGGGAAAACATAATAGGATGGCAGGATGAAATCAAAAGCCTCACTTAAAGCCTTGTTCATATTTGTATTTTCGGGCTATGCTGCATCTACTGCTCCGTGGTGTAAACCTATGTTCTCGTCAAAATGAACATGTTAGAGGCTCTTGATATCGGTGTCGTTGATGGGCTGCTTTACGCATTCTTAATTCTTTGCCTTTTGCAATTTTTGGGTTTTCGACAATTCTGTCGCTCGGCGTTCCAAGTGATCTTAGTTCCCATACCGCTATTCTTTGTCTATGTATTACCTGCGCTAACCTTAACCTTTCTTGCCTTTTGGTTAATTTCCAGTTCGAACACGTCGTCGATTTTTTTATATTTTATTTTCTGCGCTGTGGCTCTATCGGTCTGGATCGCCACGTTCAGCATACACACCAAGTGGGGGGAGGATATCAAGTCTTACGCTGCGGACCTGCCCAGATTATTTGGTATTGACCCGTCCTGGGAGAATCCCTTATTGGACTATCAGGAAAAGGTCAGTCATTTTAATGGTCGGACCATTGGCTATGCGACATTCGAATGGGAGCGGGCAAATATGCAGATGTTATTCCGATTATTGAAAGACGCAGCGAAAGGAGCATCACAAAAACACCGTTGGATTACCGCGGCTTTCTTAGTTTCATTCGTTCATGCGCAGTGGGGATTGAATATATACGAGATGGAAGATAAGTTCCCAATCATTGGCTCCTTTTTGTTAGCAGCTTTTGAGCTGGCCCCTTTCTTGGGTTTCGGCTTGATTCTCATCATCGGCTTCATGGTTAATCATCTGTCCCTCAGGCTAGGTAGGCTTATTGTTTACTCCGACATGCGCGTGTTAAGTGTAGGATTCAAAGACTGTTTGACCTATGCCATCCAAGAAAAACCTGTCATTAAAGGAACAACATTAAGTTTTATCGAGGATAAAAAAAGTATCATAAAAGAAGAAATTGGATCTCAGACTGAGAATGCGCAGGTTTATAAAATGGCGAATGGCCGAAAAAGTTACGTACTTCACCATCGAATGTCGTCTTTACAAATCGCCGAACTTGCAAAATTGCTGAATAAGTATGATGCGGATTGGCTTGAAAAAGCAACGACAGAGGAAATTTCAGTACTCGAAAAAAGGTTCGATGAGGCAACGCAATACTAATGTGCAGATTAGTGAGTGTAGGGAGTATTGGGTCCCATTTTGAGATTAGGGGGGTAGGGGGTTACCCAAAAGGCGCTCGCGGAAGAAGAACGGGTGGGAGTACCTAAAGTCAAAGAGGGAACGGCTGAGGGAACAAAGAACTTAATCGGTCCTCAGCACAGAACACAGCTTGACTAATGGCGGAGAGTGAGGAATGCCATGTAGCACTTAAAGAATTAGTGTTTAAAAAATCAAACCAGCATAGCTATACCGTTGAACAGCAGATGAACGGAGACCTAGTCGCTCAATCAGAGCGAATCCAAAATAATGCCACCGTAATAGC
>Ga0181557_1005826_pt1 | contig 10928 bp, 10 predicted proteins | sample 011ome_23_FD_148632 | JGI IMG/M metagenome (GOLD analysis project Ga0181557, IMG submission 148632) | Coastal salt marsh microbial communities from the Groves Creek Marsh, Skidaway Island, Georgia - 011506CT metaG (spades assembly) | ecosystem: Environmental > Aquatic > Marine > Intertidal zone... | reverse complement strand
CAGGCATCAGTGTCATATCGGATTCATTGATGGCCTTCCAGCCAGCGATAGATGACCCATCAAACATGAAGCCTTCGGCCAAAGCATCTTCGTCAATAGTGTCAATATGCTGCGTGACATGCTGCATCTTGCCACGTGGGTCGGTAAAACGCAGATCAACATAGTTGACATCGTTTTCTTTCATGAAATCGATAATAGTTTTTGCATTCGTCATTGTCGTCACTCCTCTTTTGAAAAATATTTTAAATTAAATTGCGTCTGAACCACGCTCGCCGGTGCGAATGCGGATCACTTCTTCGATAGGTGAGATGAAAATTTTTCCATCGCCAATTCTGCCTGTTGTGGCAGAACCAAGAATGGCATCTACCGCTGCATCAACAAGATCGTCATCAAGAATGATGTCGATTTTTACTTTGGGAAGAAAATCAACAACATATTCAGCGCCACGATAAAGCTCCGTATGGCCTTTCTGACGACCAAATCCTTTGGCTTCGGTGATGGTAATGCCTTGAATGCCTACCTCATGTAAGGCTTCTTTGACTTCATCAAGTTTAAATGGTTTAATTATAACCTCTAATTTCTTCATAATTACCTCCATTGCTATTTCTAAATAAAGCAATATCGGTTCTTTTTTATGCTATGGTCAGAAAAGTTAATGAAATCAATTTAGAATGAAATTTCACTCCACCAAATTAGGGCTTCACACAGTGGTTTGTGCAATAATATGATTAAAAAAAGGGCAGGTTGATTAAAAAATAGGCAAAAATGGAAACTTTGGGCTATTGCTGGCTCAAAGCCAATTGAAAGCGTGCCAATGCCTCACTAATTGCGGCATCGGAGTTTGCACAGGAAAACCGCAAATACCCTTCACCCATTTGACCGAAACTGGTTCCAGAAATCACCGCAACCCCATGATCTTCAAGTAAAGTGTTTTGCCAAAACGATGATGGTTTTCCCGTACCCGTAATATTGCAAAAAGCATAAAATGCACCCAATGGTGCGGCGCAGGACACCCCGTCTAGGGCATTAAGCCCCTGATGTATGAGTTTTGCTCGCCGCTGAAAAGCGTGTCGCATGTCCTCAACACAATCTTGCGGACCAGTAAGGGCGGCTAGCGCGGCATATTGGGCAGCAGCGTTTACACAAGAATGGTCATTAACCGCCAGACGATCAGCAATATCAATCAAAGATTCTGGCCAAATCCCATATCCAAGTCGCCATCCCGTCATTGCATATGTTTTTGACCACCCATTTAGAATGATGAGACGATCCCTGATTTCAGGAAAGCTCAAGCAACTGGTCATTTCAGCCGGATCAAATACCAGCTTGTCATAGATTTCATCGGACATCAGATACACATGCGGATGCGCTTCTAGTCCACGCACCAGTTTTTCTATTTCTTCTCTTGGGGTCACACCGCCGGTTGGATTAGCAGGGGAATTAATGATTATTAATCTGGTACGGTCATTAATTTTTGAAAGAATATCATCGGCATTCAGCGCAAATCCCTTTGCTTCAGACAAGGTATAAGGAATGCCTTTTGCCCCACTAAAACCGATAGATGACGCATAAATCGGAAAACCCGGATCAGGATAAATGATCTCAACTCCTGGCTCGCCCAATAATTGGGTGGCGAAAAACATCACAACTTTCCCACCAGGCAATATTTGCACATGATCGGGATTGATCTCAGCCTGATAGCTTTGGTGCAGGCTTTCTGCCACCGCCTGACGCAGGGCAGGGATACCTTTGGACGGCGTGTAACCATGCTGGCCATCACGCAGAGCCTTAATGCCAGCCTCAACAATATGCTCAGGGGTAGGAAAATCTGGCTGGCCAATGCCCAGATTGATGACATCGCGGCCTTGATCAGCTAAGGCGGCGGCTCGGGCTAAGACGGAAAAAGCGGTTTCAGTTCCCAGATTAGCAGCGCGGTGATGCATGGTGATTTCCTTTTATGTAAATAATACCCATCCAGATAATCGCAATTCTGATCACGTTGTCCAGAAGAATAGATAAGAAACCCTCTCAAATCTTATGGTCACACTTGACGTCAGCCTGACTAGGCTATATGAGGTGGACATTAATTTATGGCGGGTGTAGCTCAGTAGGTTAGAGCGCCAGATTGTGGCTCTGGAGGCCGCCGGTTCAAATCCGGTCACTCGCCCCAGATTTTTTATTGTGGTCAATCTTTTGGCCATGTCTTTTTTTGATTTTAATGAAACGGCTTATATGTATCTCAAAGATGGCTAGGCCAACGAACATAACCATATAAAAGCGGGGCTATTTTAACCATGGGTGTGAAGCAAATACGGGAAGACGGACTGAAGCGGGAATTTGAAATTGGTTTAACCGCCGCAGAAATCAGCAAGAAAATTGATGAACGCATCGCAACCTTGGCTACACAAGTCAAGATGCCTGGTTTTCGCCCTGGCAAAGTTCCTGTGAGCATTGTAAAAACGCGTTATGGCAAACAAGTTCTTGGTGAAGTCATTCAGGCCGCTATTGATGAAGCGGCGAATTCTATTATCAATGAGAAAAAATTACGCCTAGCGACCAACCCGTCCTTGAATATCACGGAGTACGAAGAAGGTGGTGATCTCAAAGCGGTCATGGCGATTGAGATTATGCCAGAAATTGAAGACGTTGATCTCAAAGGGATTGCCGTTGAAAAATGGTCTGTTGCCATTTCCGACAAAGAAGTGGAGCAAGCACTAGAGCAACTGGCTAATGAAAACCGCCCAACAAAACCTATTTCTAAGCCAAGAGCCGTTAAATCAGGCGACACCGTTGTGATCAATTTCATCGGCCGCATTGATGGTGAAGCATTTGAAGGTGGTTCTGCTGACGGTCATCAGCTTAAAATTGGTTCAAACAGTTTTATTCCTGGATTTGAAGAAGGTTTGATTGGTGCCAAATCTGATACCATGATTGATGTTAAGGTGCCTTTCCCTGCGGATTATCCTGCAGCACATCTGGCCGGTAAGGATAGTGTTTTTGAAGTAAAGATTGTTGAGATTCGCGAAGATGATGATGTCAAAATTGATGACGAATTTGCCAAAACCTTTGGCATGGATGATCTCGCCGCATTAAAAACAGCCCTGCAACAGCAAATGCAACAACAACACGCTGCCGCAACCCGTAACCAGACCAAAACTTCTGTTCTCGATGCTTTAGATAAGGTTTTCGGTGAAGTTGAAGTGCCTGAGACCCTTTTTAAACAAGAGTATGACCAGATTTGTCATCAGTTCTATCCTCACGCGCATTCTCATGACCATGACCATGACCACGATAATGGTGATCAAGAAGCGCATAATCATGCCGCCGATGAGGGGATGACCGATGCGGAAAAAGAAGAGGCAAGCATGATTGCCCATCGCCGCGTGCGTCTGGGCATGGTTTTGACCGATATTGGGCAAAAGAACAATATGCAAGTTACGGATGAAGAACGTAATCGTGCGATTTATGCTGAAGCGCAAAAATACCCTGGCCAGCAAAAAGAAGTATTGGAATATTTCTCTAAGAATCCACAAGCGGCTCAACAACTATCTGGCCCAATTTTTGAAGAAAAAGTCATCGATTACATTCTTGAATTGGCAAAGGTGACTGATAAATCAGTTTCAGTCGAAGAGCTTTATGCTGAAGATGAGTTTGAAACCCTGAAAAAGAAGAGTCGTGAGACGGCTTCTAAATCAGGTGGGGCAAAGAAATCAGCGGCAAAGAAAGCCCCAGCCAAAAAGGCTGAAGCTAAGAAAGCATCAGAGAAAAAGGATGAAGCCAAAAAGCCAGCTGCCAAAAAGCCAGCTGCAAAGAAAACAGCCAGCAAAAAGAAAGACAGCTGATCTTGCAACTTAATATGATCAGTCTTATTTCAAATCTAAGCATAACAGGAATGTCCCATGTCACATGATCCCACTACTTTATCCGCGCTTGTCCCAATGGTGGTGGAACAGTCCAGCCGCGGCGAACGCGCTTATGATATCTATTCAAGGCTTCTCAAAGAAAGGATCATTTTTGTAAATGGCCCTATTGATGATGCGGTGTCATCTGTGGTTTGTGCACAGCTTCTGTTTCTTGAGAGTGAGAATCCAACACAAGACATCTCAATGTATATCAATTCCCCTGGCGGCATAGTTACCTCAGGTTTGGCGATGTATGACACGATGGAATATATCCGTCCTGATGTTTCAACCGTATGTATTGGGCAAGCGGCTTCTATGGGATCGCTTTTGTTGATGGCAGGGGCAGCAGGTAAGCGTTATAGCTTGCCAAACGCACGCATTATGACGCATCAGCCTTCTGGTGGATTTTCAGGCCAAGCCTCAGATATTGAGATTCATGCACGAGAAATCTTAAATCTGCGTGAACGTCTCAACGGGATTTATGTAAAACATACCGGCAAAAGCCTAAAGGACATCCATAAAATTATGGAGCGTGATACCTTTATGACCGCGGATGAAGCCAAATCTTTTGGTTTAATTGACAATGTGGTTGATAAACGACCAGCACCAAAAAAATAGTCTTTTAACCTTATTTTTTTCGGTAATTTTCTGAGGAATACAAAAAAGGCATTGATAGGGTGGGTTGATCCTGTCTAAAATAGTCCTTGAGGAGTATATTATGTCTACGTCAGGTAATTCCGATAAAAATACCCTTTTTTGTTCTTTTTGCGGTAAAAGCCAGCATGAAGTGAAGAAATTGATCGCCGGTCCTACCGTGTTCATTTGTGATGAATGCGTCGAGCTTTGTATGGACATTATTCGCGAAGAGCATAAATCTTCAGCAACCCGATCTTCGGATGGGGTGCCGACCCCTAATGAGATTTTCAGTTTTCTTGATGAATATGTTATTGGCCAACAAAGAGCCAAAAAGGTTCTTTCGGTTGCTGTGCATAACCATTACAAGCGTCTTGCCCATAACGACAGCCCTGATGATGTTGAAATTTCAAAATCAAACATCATGCTTATCGGGCCAACAGGATGCGGAAAAACTCTCTTGGCGCAAACCTTGGCTAGGGTATTGGATGTGCCTTTTACTATGGCTGACGCGACAACCTTGACTGAGGCAGGATATGTTGGGGAAGATGTTGAAAACATTATCCTTAAACTGCTTCAAGCAGCAGATTATAATGTTGAACGCGCCCAAAGAGGGATCGTTTATATTGATGAGATTGATAAGATTTCACGCAAATCTGATAACCCCTCTATTACCCGTGATGTATCAGGGGAAGGTGTTCAACAGGCGTTACTTAAAATCATGGAAGGGACAGTTGCATCAGTCCCCCCACAAGGTGGACGCAAGCACCCTCAACAAGAGTTTTTGCAAATTGATACCACAAACATCCTCTTTATCTGTGGCGGCGCTTTTGCTGGCCTTGATAAGATTATCGCTAATCGCGGTAAAGGGACTGGTATTGGCTTTGGTGCTGATATTGAGGCCTCAGACGATCGCACCACTGGTGAGCGTCTGTCCCAAGTTGAACCTGAAGATCTGCTTAAGTTTGGCTTAATTCCTGAATTTGTTGGGCGTTTGCCTATCCTTGCTACGCTTAATGATCTTGATAAAGACGCACTTATCCGGATTCTGACCGAACCTCGTAACGCCTTAGTGAAACAGTACCAATCCTTATTTGCCATGGATGATGTTAATCTAGAGTTCCGTGACGATGCTCTGGACGCTATTGCTGATAAAGCCATTCAGCGTAAAACCGGGGCACGGGGTTTAAGGGCTATTGTTGAACAGATTCTTATGGATACGATGTTTGATATTCCCACCGAGAACGACATCAAAGATGTGATTCTTAATCGTGATGTTGTTGATAAGGGACAAAAGCCTATTCTGGTTCATGCTGATGTGTCAGCAAGTGAAGCAGACGGGATGGCCTGATATCCCAATTCATAAGATGATGCCGTCTAAGGATGCATTGCATCAATCTTGAATTTGCGCCACCATTACCCATATTAAAAGCATCTTATTCATCTTTGATACAGGCGTATTATGTCAGATACTAAAAAAACAGAAGTCGAAGCAGGTCAAAACACTTATCCTGTTCTGCCTTTACGGGATATTGTGGTTTTTCCCTATATGATTGTTCCCTTATTTGTGGGACGCGAGAAATCTGTTCGGGCGCTTGAAGATGTCATGAACAAGGACAAACAAATTGTTCTTGTAACCCAGCGCGAAGCAAACGAAGAAAACCCAACTGACGGTGATCTTTTCTCTGTTGGAACGCTTGGCACGGTTCTGCAATTGTTAAAATTGCCTGATGGTTCAATTAAGGTTCTGGTGGAAGGGCATCAACGCGTTGAGATTACGCGTTTTGCTGAAAACGATAAATATCTTGAGGCTGAAATTAAAGATATTGATAATATCCAAAGTTCAGATGATGTGGAAATTGAGGCACTTGGACGGACAACGCTCCAGCAATTTGAGCAATATATTAAGCTCAATAAAAAAATTCCATCCGAAGTCATGGTCTCATTTGGACAAATCGAAGATGCTGGCAAATTAGCAGACAGTATTTCTTCGCATTTGGTGGTTACCATTGCTAACAAACAAGAACTCTTGGAATTGCTTGATGTAGGTGATCGTCTGGAACGCATTAGTGAGCTGATGCGTGAAGAAATTGGCGTCATGAAGGTTGAACGTCGCATTCGCAATCGCGTAAAGCGGCAAATGGAAAAATCACAACGCGATTACTATCTGAACGAGCAAATTAAAGCCATTCAGAAAGAACTTGGTGACGGGGAAGATGGTGGCAATGAGATCACTGAACTCGAAGAGCGCGCTGCGAAAACTAAACTGTCCAAAGAAGCTAAAGAAAAAGTCAACGCTGAGCTTAAAAAGCTCAAGAATATGAGCCCAATGAGCGCAGAAGCAACGGTGGTTCGTAATTATATTGATACCCTTTTGTCTTTGCCCTGGAAGAAAAAGTCTCGCATCAATTTAGATATCAATGAGGCAAGAAAGGTTCTTGATACGGATCATTATGGGCTTGATAAGGTCAAGGACCGGATTATTGAGTTCTTGGCTGTTCAGCAGCGCATGAAAAAGATCAAAGGCCCAATTCTTTGTCTAGTAGGCCCTCCGGGTGTTGGCAAAACCTCACTTGGGAAGTCTATTGCAAGAGCAACGGGACGCAAGTTCACGCGTTTTGCGTTAGGCGGCATTCGCGATGAAAGCGAAATTCGTGGTCACCGCCGTACCTATATTGGGTCAATGCCAGGAAAAGTGATGCAAAGCCTTAAAAAAGTTGGCAGTTGTAATCCACTGATGTTGTTAGATGAAATTGATAAAGTTGGTACAGATTGGCGCGGTGATCCGTCTTCGGCTCTCCTTGAAGTGCTTGATCCGGAACAGAACTCGACTTTTCAAGATCATTACATTGAAGTGGATTTTGATTTATCTGATGTCATGTTCATCACTACTGCTAACACTTTGAATATGCCGCAACCGCTTCTGGATCGCATGGAGATCATCCGCATTTCGGGATATACCGAAGATGAAAAGGTGGAAATTGCCAAGCGTCATTTAATTCCAAAGCAGATTAAGGATAATGGGCTAACAGAAAACGAAATTTCCTTTAGTGATGATGCTTTGCATTACATCATTCAGCGTTATACGCGGGAAAGTGGCGTCAGGAATATTGAGCGTGAATTATCCAAAATCGCTCGTAAAGTCGTCACTGCCATTGTTAAAGGGGATATAAAATCAGCTGAGATTACGCCTGATACTATCGAAGAATATCTTGGCGTTCCAAGGTTCCGGCATGGCGAGATTGAAGTCAAAGATATGATTGGCGTAACAACGGGCCTTGCTTGGACAGAGGTTGGCGGTGAGTTACTCAATATCGAAGCGGTGACTTTCCCAGGCAAGGGCAAAGTGTCTTCCACTGGTAAGCTTGGTGATGTGATGAAGGAATCCATTCAGGCCGCTGAATATTTCATCAAAAGCCGGGCGTCTGTGTTGGGTATCTCTTCCGATTCTCTCGCTAAAAATGATATTCACGTTCATATTCCCGAAGGTGCGACTCCGAAAGATGGGCCATCGGCTGGTATTGCTATGGTGACATCTATTGTCTCAGCCTTGACCGGAAATGCTATCCGCCGTGATGTTGCCATGACAGGTGAGGTGACTTTGCGCGGACGTGTTCTTCCTATCGGAGGTCTTAAGGAAAAGTTAATGGCTGCCGTTCGAGCAGGGATAAAAACAGTAATAATTCCAAATGATAACGTTAAAGATCTTGCTGATGTGCCAGATAATGTTAAAGAAACCTTAACCATTAAACCGGTCACTATGGTGGATGAAGTATTGGTTAACGCCCTCATTGATAAACCCATAGCGTTGGATATTAAGGGGGATAACATGCCAAATAAAGTTCTGTCGGAAGATGGAAATGATACGGTGATAACGCATTAAATCAGCTTTTAGGGTAATCTAATTGTTGTTTGCTGTTCAGATTTGGCATAGGATAGTGACTTAACACACCTATTAAACCCGAAACGAAAACATGGGGGTAACATTGAAAAAGAATGATCTAATTGCAGATATCGCAACACGTAGTGGCCTGTCCAAAGCTGACTCTGGCAGGGCTCTTGACGCTGTTCTTGATTCTATTACGGCTACGCTATCAAGCGGTGGTGAAGTTCGCATTATTGGTTTTGGTACTTTTTCTGTATCAAACCGTGCTGCTACAACTGGCCGTAACCCACGTACTGGTGCTGTGATTAATATTCCAGCCTCCAAGCAGCCAAAATTTAAAGCTGGTTCACCATTGAAAGATGCTGTGAACAACTAATTTTACTTGATTTTTAGCATGAGGCCGGGCATATATGTCCGGCCTTATGTTTTTTAGGTTCGGGCGGTTAGCTCAGCTGGGAGAGCGACTGGTTTACACCCAGTAGGTCGGGGGTTCGAACCCCTCACCGCCCACCATTTTCCCTCTATGTTATCAATAGTTTAGCAATAATTGGCTATTATTAAGCTATTCATTCTTCAATAGTTGTGAGCGTATTGTGAGCAATAGAACGTTATTAAAGCGATTAATCAGATTAAATACGCCTGTTATGGCTTGCTAGCTGGCAATACCTGCTTCTCTTGCTTTAATCCTGTCAGAAACAACCCTCAGAGAGGCAAGGAGTCCGCTAGACTCCTCAGCCAGCAATTCCTGTTTTGGCTTGCCCCACCCTCTGTCTAACAGCGCCTGAGCGGCCGTACCTCGTACACGCTCATCCTTGCCATGCCTCATGAGTTCAACAAGCGTATCTATAGCCTCGCTAGTGTAGTTTCTAGCAAGCTCAGCAACCTTATATTCATCCTTGGGTCGCCTAGAGGGGTTGCCAGAGTGACCTGAGATGTATTGACCACGGGAATTGCGCATTTATAGTTATCTCAAAAATGTTTAATTAGTTATTATAACATCTAAATCCAATATAGACCACGGCCATATCTCTTGGTTTAGTTGCTCCATAATCAGCCTTCATTTGTTCTGATCCATACCACCACGAACCGCCCATCGTAGCTTGTTGTTCGTCTTCTGGAGAAATCATAGCCCATTCCCAGACATTAGCCCCCATATCATAAAGACCATTAATGCCTTGTTTTGTTGTGCCTACCCTTGCATGCCCATAGCCTCTCTTAAGCATTGAAGAGAACTCCAGTTTGCTATTTGGGTTACCTCTAGGGTTACCGCATTCAATTAGACAATTAGCCCCAATAGGGGACGTTCCAGTAGGATAAGTATAAGTTATTCCTTTTTCATACTCTGGATGAAAAGAGCGTCGCTCAGTATATGCAAAGTTTATCCACTCATCGCGTGTAGGAAGCCTTTTACCCCTCCATGTACAATAGGCTTGTGCCTCATCATATGTGATATGAACAGCTGGCTCATCAGGATGACCTTTAATGCCGTAAGGTGATTTCCAGTTCCAATTAGGCTTAATGACCCAACCGTTTTCATATACCATGCCGCCTTGTTTCTCGGCTTTTGTTATATATCCAGTTTGGTCGACATATTCTTGGAAGTCAGAAATTGAAACTTCCGTATGATCCATGGATGAAATTTGAGCATGGGAAAATGATGAATATATAAAAATACTGATAATAATCAGTTGCTTATGCATTCTGCCTAGCTTCTATTACACCAAGAGTTGCTGTTGTAGACGCTACTATATAGGGCACGAGTGTAGATAGAGCCATTTTTGTCCAGCATACGGACGTTAAAGCTCCTGCCATAATAGTATCACCATGATTTATAAAGGCTAAAATTGTTCCCACGATAATAGCAACCTTAATTGCACGCTTCATTACCTTTGAACTAAAAAAGATTGAGGAAAACTCTGAAATACTTGTCATTGAAATATCCTTATCAATCCTACTATTAAATCTAAACATCTCATCATTATAATAGTTTTCTTTAATTTTATAGATAAACAAGAATTGCTACAACAAACAATAAAGTAATAATGACAGAGTTGATGATTATTGTTATGTTCATTCTTTGTTTCAAGTAAGTTTTCAAATCTTTTTCGCTTAATCCTTCAGATGCAAATTCTTCAACTTTTTGCTTATAAATTCTCGGTTTTAAGATAGTGAACCAATAATAAAAAAAATATATAACTAAAAAATTCAAAACTATAAAAAATAGTTAAACTAAAAATAATGTCATATGTAAATTTTCCATAATTAATTCCTTTAAAAACATATACATTTATTACAATTCAGACCTTTTATCTAAACTTATTATAACAAATATATTTTCTATCTCTATAAGTTCAGATTGTGAGAATAACCCAATATCATTATTCAATTCTTTGAACTCTTCAAAGCTTATCTCACCCCATATAGACCAAATAAACGGTACATATGATAAGTTATCTTCAGCTTCTAGCTTATTGTACGCAAGAAAAAGGTGTTCTAATTGTTCGATA
>Ga0181557_1005823_pt1 | contig 10930 bp, 8 predicted proteins | sample 011ome_23_FD_148632 | JGI IMG/M metagenome (GOLD analysis project Ga0181557, IMG submission 148632) | Coastal salt marsh microbial communities from the Groves Creek Marsh, Skidaway Island, Georgia - 011506CT metaG (spades assembly) | ecosystem: Environmental > Aquatic > Marine > Intertidal zone >... | reverse complement strand
ACAGAAAATATTGTTAGCCTTAATCGACATGAGTTTTCGGTGCTAATAGATTTTTATTTCATAGCAACGGCAAGCTGTCCTGCCCTGCTTGCGGCCATAGATTTCTAGCCTATGCTCTGTGAGGTCAAACCCCATCTCATCTGCGATTTCTTTAATCAAACGCTGCAGTTCTTGACTCTTAAATTCATGGATTTGTCCAGTTTCAACATCCATTAAATGGTCATGCTCTGTGCGTTTGATTTCGAATCGTGCCTTTCCGTCGCCGACATCAAGTTTTTCAATTAAGCCTGAGTCCTCGAAAATACCCAGAGTTCGGTATACTGATGCAATTGATATGGATTTGTCCTTCGCTTTGCAACGCTGATAAATCGTGTCAACGTCCGGGTGATCGTCAGAATTATCTAAAACATTTGCTAATAACCGCCGTTGGCTTGTCATGCGAATACCTGACCGCAGACAACGCTCTTGAAGAGTTTGCTGTTCAATTAGTTTCTCTTTTGTAGGCGCCATTACATTCTCACCGGTTCATTATTTGTAAATAGTTTACGCAAAAAAATAAATTTGCAAAATGTGATTGCATTATTTTTGATAATGATTATTAATCTCAACTAAGAATGAGTCTCATTATTAAAAGGTAAAGTTATGTTCAGATTTATTGCTCCAATTTGCGCACTGATGTGTATTACGCCACTTCAAGCTTCGATAGCTGAAAATCTTAATATTTACACACATCGTCAGCCAGCATTGCTTGAACCGATTTTGGAAGCGTACACCGAAAAAACAGGAACTACCTTTTCAACTGTTTATGCGCCGAAAGGGCTTGTTCAGCGGCTTCAATCAGAGGGGGATGCAACTCCAGCCGATATAGTGATCACAGTTGATATAAACCGCGTGCATGAATTGTCTGAGACAGGGCTTCTTGCGTCTCTTTATTCTAGCAAAATCAAAAACCAAGTTCCTGCTCATTTGCGAGATAAGAGCGATAAATGGACCGCTCTGTCATTGAGGGCGAGAGTTGCTGCAGTTTCCGTTCAAAGAGTAAAAAAGTCCGAAGTGTCGAGTCTTGCCGATCTCACAAAGTCAGACCTAAAAGGAAGGGTTTGCACACGCGTGGGAAGTCATGTCTACAACCGCGCACTACTAGCATCAATAATTGCAAATGATGGTGAGAATGCAGCTCGGGAATGGGCTAAAGGCCTAGTTGCAAACCTTGCGCGCAAACCTCAAGGGAATGATCGAGCACAGGCCAAAGCCATTTACTCGGGGGAATGTGATGTGGCTCTAATGAATACCTACTATTTTGGCAAAATGAAATTTAATGAGAAAGATCCTGAACAAAAAAAATGGGCCGATAGTTTGCGCCTCGTATTTTTGGACCAGAACGGCCGCGGGCAACATGTAAACATATCAGCAGCTGCGATACTTAAGGCTTCAAAAAAGCAAGGCGTCGCGCTGGAATTCATCGAGTGGCTGACATCACCCGAAGCCCAGCTTTTATATACCGAAGTGAACTATGAATACCCTGTTAATCCCAAGGTCAACCCTAGTGAAGAGGTGGCTTCGTGGGGGAAGTTTAAAATGGATCAGGTATCGCTGACCGACATAGCCAAAAATACCCCACTTGCCCAGATGATTATCAATGAAACTGGATGGTAATTGTGTGTTGGGATCTCTCGCGAAAACTGTCTCCTCTGAAACCGATTAGTAAAGAAGAAGTTACTTCAACCAATGGTTTGTTATAGAAGCACAGAAAAAGAGAAACACGCATATTTGCGCGGAATAAGCGAACCGCCGAATAAGCGAATCAGAGTATAATTATGTCAAAAAAAAAGGCCAACGCAAGCACTGGCCGAGTCTAGGGAGTGAAAAAATGATGAGTTAAAAATAGAGGTTAATTATTTCATTCATGTTTCAAATTGAGAGTTGCTTGCGATATTTTGTCGATATTTTCTAACAAATCTCTAATGCACGCAGGAGAGGGCTAAATGTCGTGAGGGTTTAGATCTTCAAATAACAGATAACCGTAACGATCCAGTGACCCTCGGGACTGTGGTATAGTCTCGATATATTGCGGAAATACTGTGTTTTTGTGAAAAAAACAATAACGGTTACCATGGATCACGCCGGTATAGCGCCGGCACAGAAAGTTCAACCGGATTTACACCAGCGGCGCAAAATTTAGGTGCAAGTAACGGCGGTTGCGTGCCCCCGCAACCAATAATTACGGTTAACACAGTTATTTATAAAAACCCCCCATCGCTTGCTGCGGTGGGGCTTTTTGTTTGTGAGGCTGTGCGGTCAATTGAGCCTTAACGGCTCGGTTTTCGACGCTGGGGGCTGGCAGTGATGCCGGTGAAAAATGGCGTTTGAGCGTGGCAAAAAACGTCCTTATAGTGGTTGAGATTTGTTACTTTTTATATCTTTTCAGCGAGGCCAGCGACGTGACGTCATCAAGTGAAATCACCCAAGGCAACACACCATTACTGTTCACGCCAATGACCATAGGTGGCTTGCATATACGCAATCGGATTATCGCCTCGCCAATGTGCCAATATCTGTCTGTTGATGGGGCGCCGACCGACTGGCATTTGATGCATCTTGGCAGGCTGGCGATTGGCGGTTGCGGCGTTGTCTTTGGCGAGGAAACCGCTGTTGAACCGGCTGGTCGTAAGACCCATGCATGTGCCGGGCTCTACAGCGCAGGCCATGTCTCTGCATATCGCAAACTCACCGATATGATAAAGTCGCATGGCGCGGTGCCGGCAATTCAGCTTGGTCATTCCGGCCGGAAAGGTTCCTGTCATGGCGCGATGGAAGATTGGCGTCCGCTCACAGATGTAGATGCGGCGAATGGCCTGCCGCCATGGCAGATTATGACGCCAACTGCTGCCGTCAGCCCACCACGGCCGATCCCACACAAGGAAATGGATCAGGATGATATCAAGCGGGTGATTGATGATTTCAGAACGGCGACCAAGCGCAGCCTCGATGCCGGCTATGATATCGTGGAAATTCATGGTGCACATGGCTATCTGATCCATCAGTTTTTATCTGATACGTCAAACCATCGAGACGATCACTATGGTGGCTCATTGGAAAACCGGATGCGGTTTGCCGTTGAGGTGGCCGCTGCGGTGCGCCAGACATGGCCCAAAGACAAGCCGGTATTTTTTCGTCTGTCCGCTGTTGATGGGAAGGGTGGCAGCTGGACATTAGGCGACTCGGTTGCATTGGCCGCCGCGCTGCGTGACGTTGACATTGATATGATTGATGTGTCGTCAGGCGGCATTGCCGGATCAAGCAATATGCCGATGGTGCCGCGCATTCCAGCGTATCAGGCGAGTTTTGCCGGCCGCATCAGGCGGCAGGCGAAGATCAGCACGATTGCCGTCGGCGGCATTACAACAGCGCGACAAGCTGAAGATATTTTGCAATCGGGTGATGCAGATATGATCGCCATGGCGCGCGAGCTATTGTGGAACGCTGATTGGCCGGCGCATGCGGCGCAGAGCCTTGGGATAGATGATCCATTTTCATATTTGCCAGTTGGATATGCGCATCGCCTAAGACAGCGTGAAGAGCAGAAAAAAATGAAAATCAATCAAGATGCGGCGCTGATCAGCCAAAATCTTGGGTTTTTTCTGGATAATGAAACGCCGTCATCTGATCCGATGTGATGCGGTCATGATGCCGATATGATGCCGGTGGTTTTTACCCGCTAATGCCGCTTCGTCAGCTATGTTTGTGGGGCCAGCCGGATGAGGGCATCGAGCATGACAACGCCGGTTTCGCAGACAAGAATTGGGTTAATTTCTGCCTCGGCAATTTGTTTATATTGCCCAAGTTGTGAAAATGCCTCTATCGATTGGGCGAGCGCCTCCAGATCTCCTTCCGGGCGTCCCCGATAGCCGCGTAGACTCGCAAAACCTCTCACTTCGGCAATCATTTGACGGGCCGTTTCGATGTTTACCGGTGTCGGTCTATGGCTGACATCTTGATAGATTTCGGCAAAAATGCCGCCGGCGCCAACGGTGATAATGGGCCCGACCAGATTGTCTTGGCGAAGCCCGATCAGTGCCTCGCCCAGTCCGGATACCATCTCTTGCAGCAGCACCCCGTCAATATGCGCGTGCGGCGCGCTCATTTTGGTTGTCTCCAGCATTTTTGCCACGGCAAGCGAGAGTTCAGCAGCGTCCGCTATATCGAGCATGATGGCGCCATGTTCGGATTTATGCGGCAGATCCGACGACACCAGTTTGGCGACAAGCGCGTCATCCGTGGCGCGTTGCGGGGCAATTTCATGCAGATCATCGTGCGATGGAATAAAACTCTGGCGTGGCCCGGTCATGCCGATTGCCGAGAATATTGCCGAGAATATTGAATGGCTATCAACTTCGTTTAACAAGCCGTCAGCAACGCCGGATTGTTTTTTGCTGGTCACATGATGAAGCGCTTTCTCTACGGCTTTTTGGTCAGTATTGCTGTGGCTGGTCTGGCCGGTATTATCCGTCCCACCGGACAGAAACAGCGAAATAGAATCTGCACAGCTTTCAACTGTTGAAAAACAGGGGATATGCGCCGCCTCCAGCATGGCCATCGATTCGCGCGCGATTGGCAACGGAAAGGCAACAACCGGCGCGCCTGTCGGCATGTCCTGTACCGCATCGATGATTGGCTTCACCGCTAATTCAGGATTAAACTGTGCCGACGAACCGATGGCCACGACAATGAGCCCCGACCAAGGGTCGCTGATCAGTTGGGAAATGGCCGCCTTCATCACATCATATTGGGCACCGGCGAGTGTCACATCGACCAGCTTTCCACTGCCGTGGGGAATATTATGCGCCTGAAAAAATCTTTGCGCGTCGGCACTTAGCCCGGCAACCTCAACCCCCCGCAGACATAGCTGATCAACCACCATCGCGCCGCCGCCACCTGTTGTTGTCACCACGGTCGCGCGGCGTGGGCGTTGACTGAATTGCGGCTTTTTATAGAGTAGCGCCGGCGCTTCGAACAGCGCATCAAACTGCTCCACCTCGGCAATATTATGATGCGCAAGAAAGGCGCTGATCGCCGCGGCCTCGCCGGTCATGGCGCCGGTGTGCGAAACCGCCAGCGCCTGGCCTTCGCGTGATTTGCCAAGCATATAGGCGACGACCGGCTTGCCCAGACCTTTTGCTGCGGCGGCAAACGCGGCAAATGTCTCGCGGTTCCGCAGCGTTTCCAAAAACAGCACAAACCCATCAATTGACGGATCATCGACCAGTGCCGAACCAACTGAGCCGACACAGGATTGTGCTTCGTTGCCAAGCGATATCAATTTTGAAAAGCCGATATTGCGTGCTGCACCCCGAGACACCAATGTGCCAATCAAGCTGCCGCTATGCGACAAAACCGCTAATCTTCCACGTGGCAATTGTTCCGCCTTGAAAGCCGCATTGGTTGTGCAGATAAATCCATTTTCTGTATTTGCCACACCCATCGAGTTTGGCCCAATCAACATCACGCCAGCCGCGTTAGCTTTGGCGACCAATCGCGCCTGCCGGTCTCGGCCCATTTCACCTGCTTCGGCAAACCCGTCAGCGAGCACCGACACCACCGGCACACCAGCGGCGATACAATCATCCAGCGCCGCCTCGACCATGTCGGTGCCGAGCATGATATAGGCGTGATCCACTTGTTCAGGAATGGCCGAAACAGACGGATAGGCAGTGTGACCAAGTACCTGATCGCGGCGCGGATTCACCAAATATAGTTTGCCGGTAAATTTGTGCTGGGTGCAAAATTGCAGCGGGCGCGCGGTCAATTTTTTGGGATCGTTAGACACCCCGATTAGCGCGACTATGCGGGGCGCGACCAGCGCCTGGCTGTGGGAACGCGGCATGTTGCTTTTCACGAGGGTGTTCTCTGCGAGGCTGGTTTTGGTGGTCGTTGCGAGAACCGTCGCTCAAAAATCCCCTCGGCAATCCGGTTTTTAAGAATTTCCGTTGATCCGCCTGCAATCATCCAGCCGCGGGTGCGCCGAAGGCAATATTGGACGATATTATCATCGCTAAATCCCAACGCGCCCATCACCTGCAAAGCCTCGTTAGCCGCAAAGAAACCAGCGTCATTACACGCCAGTTTAGCCAGCGCCGAATCCTGTGCGGAAGGCAGGTCTCTGTCGGCATTAGTGACAGCGCGCATGAGCAGCAATTGTGCCGACTCAAGACGCATCTGCATCTCTGCAAATTTCCATTGCAGGCCTTGAAATTCACACAGATCACGGCCAAATTGCTGGCGTTTTTTGGCGTGTTCACAGGCCTCTAAAAACGCCTTTCGTCCGACTGCGACAGCCCGCGCCGCATTGCCCAACCGCTCTATATTGAATCCAGAAATTTGCTTTTTAAACCCGCCTGGGCCAAGCAGGATGCTGGCTTTTGGAATGCGGCAATTGTCAAAATAGAGCGGTGACCAGGCTTCGCCATTCATATATCGGTATGATGGCCCAATATCAAATCCCGGGGTGCCTTTTTCAATGATCGCGGAGCCGATGTTGTCAGTGCCGGGGCCAAATCGCAGATAAATCAGAAACAGGTTGGCCTCGACGCTATTGGTGCCAAACACCTTGCTTCCGTTTATCAGGAAATCATCACCATCTGGCGTCGCGGATGTTTTAAGATCTGTAACGGATGACCCGGCATCAGGCTCAGACATGCCAACCGACATCACACCTTTGCCGGCGAGCAGATCTGGCAAATATTTTTTGAGCTGCGCCGGGCTTGCATATTCGGCAAATGTGCGTATCGCACCGAAATTGCCGGCTTGGATAACATCGGCGCTGCGCGGACAAAATTCGGCAACGGCCTGAATGGCAAGGATTGCATCTGTCAGGGTGCCGCCAACCCCGCCCTTTTCTTCAGGAATTGTGATGCCGAGCAAACCCATTTCGCCAAATTTTTGCGCCACATCCCATGGGTAGCTGTCACTGTTCGCTCTGGCAACCGAATCCGCAGCAAGCGTATTTGCGGCAAATTTTCTGACCGAGTCGGAAAAGATATTTTGATCTTCGGTAAGTTCAAAGTCCATCTGAATGTCACTCTGTTCTGTCTATGGGGTGATGCGGTGGCGTGTGTATGGCGCTGGTGTGTCTGCTGTTTTAAACAAACGATTTGGATCCCTGTAAGAAACATAATCTATAAATCAGAATAAACTCAACTAGCCCTATTGTCATTGTTCGGTTTTCCTTTCATGTCACAGAATCTGCTGGCATCATAATGACTGCGCCGGGTCAGATTGTTGCCTTTATCTGACGAGCGCTGCCGATATTCATATAGTTTTTGACGATGCGCATATGACCATAACCGAGACAATAGCAGATTACATCTGTGCCGAGTTGCACCGCCCGCTTCCAGAAACCGTTGCGCATCACGCCAAGCGTGCGGTTATTGATTGGTTTGCCGCGATGTATTCCGGCGCTGTCCAAGAGCCAAACCCGATGCTGCGTCAGGCGCTCATCAATAATGATGATGCGCGGCAAGCGATAATTTTTCCGGATGGCCAGTATTCAACCGTGAAAACAGCGGCGTTTTTGAACGGTGCCAGTGCGCATACGTCAGAATTTGACGATATTTTCCGCGATGGTGGGTTTCATCCGGGATGTGCAACGATCGCTGCGGCTCTGGCGGTGGGGCAGCGTCATAGCCAGCCCGGCATTATGTTTTTGCGCTCGGTCATCGCCGGATACGAGGTCAGCAGCCGTATCAGTGCGGCCATGGGACGTGATCATTACCGCTTTTGGCACACAACTGGCACCATTGCGACATTTGGTGCCACCGTCGCCGCTGCGTTGCTGGGCCAGCTTGACCGCCGGCAAACGGCGCACGCATTGGCAACCGCGGCGACTTTGGCGGCCGGGCTGCAACAGGCGTTCCGGTCAGATGGTATGAGCAAACCCTTGCATTCGGCGCATGCCGCTGAAACCGGCGTGATGGCGGCAATGGTGGCTGCGGCAGGGGTCACCGGCGCGCTTGATGTGCTCGAAGGGCCGGTCGGCATGGGCGCCGCGATGAGTGGTACAGCTGATTGGACAAAGGCAATTGCAGGTCTCGGTGAAATTTACAATATAGAATCCATAACCTTCAAAAATCATGGGTGCTGTGGGCATACATTTGCCGCTATTGATGGGTTGCTCTGTTTGATGGAGTCTGCGCAGATCACGGCGGATGACATTGTCAGCATTGATATCGCAACCTATGGGCCAGCGGTGTCCGTGACCGACAGGCCGGATCCACAAACATCGCAAGAATGTAAATTTTCCATGCAATATGTGGTTGCACATGCCGCCTATTTTGGCAGTGTTCGTATTGATGCCTTTGAACCGACACGCATGCAGGATCCGGCCATCAGGGCACTGCTTGCGTGCATCAATGTGACGATCGACCAACAGATTGATGCGCAATTTCCGGCACGCCGGGCTGCCCGTATCAGCGTCACCACAAGGTCTGGCGGCGTGTTTACGCATGATCAGCACACGCGAAAGGGCGACCCCGACCTGCCGTTAACTGATGCAGAACTCGATGCAAAATTTACCGAGCTGACATCGCCGGTTCTTGGCACCCAATCGACGGAAAAATTACTGCAGGACTTGTGGCGTTTGGAACAGATGGAGCTGTCGGCATGTCTGGCGCACACGACGCGATAATAGTGGCGGCTGAACTGTTTCGACGGCGGTGGATGATTGTATATACCTGCCCCTTTTTTATTGAGTTTGGCTCTGTCTGGTTTAATCAATTAGCTGGCTGATCATGCCAAAGTTTTTATTATCGCTTATGTAGCGTAACTATAAGCTCTGAATTTTTTGTGAGCAGGTGTGATGAAGGCTATTATTTTTACAGATCTGGACGCCAGCTTGCTGCATGAGGAAACCTTTTCCTGCCTCGAGATCATTGATACGTTGAACGCGTTGCAGTCTGACGGTGTGTTGATTCTGCCCAACACCAGTAAAACCGAAGTTGAAACACGAAATGTTTTGAAGTCGTTAAATTTCACAACACCGTTCATCGTCGAAAATGGCGCTAAATTTTGTGATATTCATCACATGCCTCACTTTACCGGTGAAACAGATAAGGCGTTTGGAATACCAGTTTCGGAACTGGACATTCGGCTCGACAAGCTTGGCGATTTATCTTTTCAAAATAATTTTCAACCACTCCTAGAAATGCAACGGGGCGTGGCATCGCAAATTTTAGGACTATCCGGAGCGGCGTTGGAACAGGCTCTCAATCGCCGCTATAGCCTTTTATATCGATATACCGGCTCACAATCAAAAATTCCGTTTTGGCATAATGCGGTATCAAAGGTTGGTTTGAACCTCTCTCAAGGGGGGCGGGTTTTTGCTTTATCAGGGCCGCATAACAAGGCAACGCCGATTCAGTGGTTCTCACAAAAACTTATTTCGATGCAACAGACGGCCCCAAAATTTATTGCCATTGGTGACAGTAATAATGATAAACCAATGCTGTTGGCTGCCGCCGTAGCCTGTGTGATACCGCGCCTCAACGGCTCATCTTTGGCTTTGCCTGAGCATCCATCTGTTGTTTTTGCAGAGGAGCCAGCGCCTTTTGGTTGGCAGTCTGCTGCAAAAAAAGCACTGGATATGCTTTAATTGTTGCATAAACTGCACACATGGATTTTCAACAGAACCGCTCTATCACCACGCTTCACGACCTCGGTCTGCGCACGCTTGCGCAGAAGGAAGAGGATTTACGCATCTATTCGGGCTATCGGCCGATGGAGCTGGTTTTGCCCTGCCTATACAGCGAGATTGCCGGGCCAGCGCTTGCGCCGATTATCGACCATTTGGCATGTGTGGATTATCTCAGCCACATCACGATAGGCCTGGATAAGGCGACTAAATCCGAGTTTAAAGACGCGAAAAAATTCTTCAAAAGATTGAAAGTTCCGCACACGATTATCTGGAATGACGGGCCCAGCCTGACGGCTCTTAGGCAAGCTCTTGAAGATAATGGTCTGGAGATGGGCGAGCAGGGTAAGGGCAGAAATGTCTGGACATGTATTGGCCATGTTATTGCCAGAGGAAAAGCCGAAGTTGTTGGTTTTCACGACTGTGATATTCTGACATATGACCGTGACTTGCTCGCAAATCTATTTTTACCGCTGGCAAATCCAAATTTTGAATTTGAATTTTGTAAGGGATATTACGCGCGCGTTGCCGATGGCAAGCTGAACGGGCGGGTTGTGCGCCTGTTGATGGCGCCTTTGCTGGCGTCGCTTAGAGCCACGCTCGGCGCGAGTGATTATCTGGATTACATGGAGTCTTTCAGATATCCGCTCTCGGGCGAGTTTTCTCTTCGCAAAAGCTTGCTGCGCGATCTTCGGGTTCCCTTCGACTGGGGTTTGGAAGTCGGCCTGTTGTCTGAAGTTCACCGAAATCAGGCGACAAATCGCATCTGCCAAGCTGAAATTTGCGGCATTTATGATCACAAGCATCAATCTTTGTCGATTGAAAACAATGATAGTGGCTTGTCCAGAATGTCGACCGACATCGTGAAATCTCTGATCAGAAAATTGGCAATACAGGGCTATTCCTTTAGTAATGAGACGCTCCGCTCGATCAAAGCTTCATATTATCGGTTTGCCCTAGACGCCATCGATAAATACAAAGCCGACGCTGCATATAATGCACTGGAAATTGATTTAAATTCTGAAGAAAAGGCTGTTGAGTTGTTTGCTGAAAATGTGATGCGAGCCGGCGAGAACTTTGCTTATCAACCAATGGCCATACCATTTATGCCTACCTGGTCCAGAGTTTCTTCGGCATGCCCAGACTTTCTCTACCGGCTACGTGTTGCAATAGAGGAAGATAATGGGTTCCAGAGTTACAGAGCAGCATAGTGCATTTAAGCAGACCGCAGTCTGCATCCTTAGA
>Ga0181557_1005819_pt1 | contig 10933 bp, 9 predicted proteins | sample 011ome_23_FD_148632 | JGI IMG/M metagenome (GOLD analysis project Ga0181557, IMG submission 148632) | Coastal salt marsh microbial communities from the Groves Creek Marsh, Skidaway Island, Georgia - 011506CT metaG (spades assembly) | ecosystem: Environmental > Aquatic > Marine > Intertidal zone >... | reverse complement strand
CCGGCCGATACGGGCGAGTTCGGCTTTGTCTGCGGCCGCGGACGATACTTTGCCGGCTATTGCAAGTACACCGATTATCAGATCGAGCATGCCCAGCGGCACGCGCCTGAAGCACGGTTCGCGCCCCAGCAGGTCAAACAGGCGCTATCCCTGTTGTTTCGGGGTGATCGCGTCTCCGGGGCCGCCGATCGGCAGAATACGGTTCAGCCGGCTTTCATCGTTAAGGCAATCGGCGATGAAACGGCCAAGATCGCGGTCGCTGATCGGTTTGCACGCCGTCAGTGTGCCGTCGCCGAAGATCAGAAAAGGTTTGCCGTTCCTGACGCGGTCGACCTGACCCGATAGGGATTTGAAAAACGCGGTCGGTCGGACGATCGAATAGGGAACGCCGGAGGCGGTGAGTTCTGCCTCAAACGCGAGTTTCGCCTCCTGAAACGCCAGCAAGGGTTTCTGAACACAGATTGCGGACAGGAGTATGAAATGGGAAATCCCGGCCGCTTTGCCCGCAGAAAGGGCGTTCACATGGGCGGCATGGTCGATCGCCCAGGCATCCTTCGGCACGCCGGTGCGCGATGCGAGGCAGGATACGACAGCATCGAAGGTTTCGCCGCGAAACCCGTCCCTGGAGAGGGAGGCGGCATCCGTGACATCGCCGTGGCGCAGTTCGACCCCGTCGGAAAGATCGGGATAGTTGTCGGCATTTTTTCTATCGCCGCCGGTCGGGCGTGGCCTTACAAAACAGACGACGTCGTGACCGCGTTCGATGAGCACCCGGACGGTTGCCCGGCCGATCGTCCCGGTTCCACCCAGAACGAATACCCGCCGCTTTGATATCCCGGCGCTCATACCACGCCTATTGGAGCAAGAGGGCTGACCATCAATCCTGCTCCGACAAGAACTTCATTACCGGCGGCAGTGTTCTCGCCGGGGCTTCCTCATGCGTGACATGCCCGAGGTCGGGAAAGGATATCAGCCGGGCATCGGGCAGGTGGGTCAGATAGTCCTGTGCATTGCTGAAAGGGATGAGGGCATCCTTTTCTCCCCAAACGAGCAGGACCGGGATATCGATTTTTTTCAGGATCGGTCGGGGATCGCGCAGAACCGTCTGGCCCAGCCTGTCGAGAAGGGCCTGCCTGCTGCCGGGCGCGAGGAGAAGGTCGTAATACCGTTCGACCGTGCTTTCGGCCAGCGCGGCAGGGTCTCCGTAGCTCTGTGCAAGATTGGACCGCACCATGAATTTCGGCAGCGCATAGCGCATCAAGGTCAACATCGCCGGCACGGAAGGTGGCGCGTCGTAGTCGAAACCGGGGCTCGCAAATCCGTCCGGAGAAACCAGAACCAGTCTGTCGATACGGCCGGGATACCTTGCGGCAGTCCACCAGGCGATGCGCCCGCCAATAGAATTACCGACCAGGGTCGTCCGGTCGATGCCCAACCGGTCCATGAGACGGAGCAGGAGGCCGGTAACGCGCTCGTCGGTATAATCATTCGTCGGGTCGGGGGGAGACAGGCCGGAACCGGGAAGGTCGAACCGGACAACTCGGTAGGTATCAGACATCGCGCCGGCCCATGCGTCCCATGTATGAAGGCTGGCGCCGAAACCATGGATCATGATGACCGCCGATGCATCTTTCGGCCCGGTATCGCGGACATGAAGGGATGCGCCGTCGAGATCTATCATATCCGCCGGGCTTGCTAGATAATCCGCCTCCAGCCGGGCGCGGGATTTGTCGGGCGTCCATAGCCAGAAACCTGCCAATACGATGAGCGCGAAAACGGCGATGACAACGATGGTGATCGTCTTCATGAAATCCCCGGGATTATGAGCCAGTCCCGGGAGGCTAGCCGTTCACGCAACGGCGGCCAACAGCACGGTTTATTTTTCCGGGTGCATCCGGGTAGTCACGCAAGGCGTACCTGATGACAGGTGAGTGGCCGCCTGATAACAGGCTATCTATAATTGTGACGCGCACACCGCGGCTGCAAGTATCCGCTATGGATTGTAGGGTTACGGAATGATCTGGTTGCGACGACTTCTGAAAATACTGCATACGGTCTCGAGCTGCGGATTGATCGGTGGTCTTCTGGCGTACATGGTAATCCTGATCACGGCACCGCAGGCCACACCATCGTCATATGCCGATATGCGGATGACGATTGCCGCAATCAGCAATTACGTCCTGCTGCCGTCCCTGGCGGTCGCGCTGGTGAGTGGATTGCTGGCAATGGCTGCGCACCGGCCTTACACCGAAAAAGTATGGGCATGGATCAAGGCGGCGACCGGTATTCTGATGTTCAAGGGTGTGCTGACGATTGTCGGCGCGAAAGCGGATTATGCCGCCTCGGTCTCGGAGCGGATTGCCAGCGGCGAGCTGGATGTCGAGGTCCTTGAAACCGCGCTGGCCTATGAATGGCAGGCGTTGATCACGATATTCGCGATCTCGGTATTGAATGTGGTTCTCGGCGTCTGGCGGCCGAACATCACACGGCGACGGAAGCCCGGATGGGTGGGATCGGGGAGCACACGGATAGGTATGGAACGTCAGCGGGAACGGGACCGCCTTGCCGCCGCTGAGCAGGCTGGATCGGGGCCTGAGGCCTGAAATCCGGACAGATATCTGGATTTAATACTAATCAGCTTGTTCGATCTGCGTCTGGAGCAGTTCCGGTAGAATTGGGTTGGGAAACCGCCGGTCGATTGTGACGGCATAAAAGCTTTCGAAAACGCCCGGCAGTCTTGCAGCCTCGATCAATTCGCCGCTTTGAAGCTCTTCGCTGACGACGACCGGCGGAATGACCGCGATCCCCGCATCCTGGCGTGCCAGCAGGCGCATCATTGCCATGTCGTCGGCTTCCGCGATAATTCGGGGCTCAATTCTCATTCTCTGGACAAGGGCCTCGAATCCGGTGCGGATGGATCCGTGCGAGACCGGCAGGATGAGCGGGTGATTGCGCAGGAGATCGGGCAGGGAGTCACTGTTGCCGACACGGTCAGGCGTGCCCACCAGACTGATCTGCTGTTCGGCGAGACGGTGCGCCCGGAAGGCGGTCGAATGGGTCGAATTCGGCGGAGAATTCAGGAGCACGACATCCAGGCTAAGGTCTTCGAGTTCGGCGAGCAGAGCCTCCGCGCTGCCCGAGCGAAGGACGATGCGCGCATCTGCGCGTTCCAGAACCGGGCGGAGAAAGCCGATCTGGAAATTCCGTGACAGCGTGGCCATCGCGCCCACTTTGAGAACCGGTCGCGTGGGCGTTTCGCCGGCAAGCATGCCGACCAGTTGATCCCCTGTATCGAAGATCGCATCGGCATGATCCAGAACCATCCTGCCAGCCTCTGTGAGGTGCAGGCTTCTGCCGCGGCGGTCGAACAGCGGATTGCCAAGGGCTTCTTCCAGTTTGCGGATCTGGCTGGACAGCGCCGACTGCGACACGTTCAGCGTGGCTGCGGTGCGGGTCAGATTACCGTCATGGGCGACGGCCCAGAAATAGCGGAGATGTTTGTAATTCAGCTGACTCATTCGTTCTTATAATTAGAACCTATCGATATAATCAATATATTTTTTATTCCCCCAGGCAGGTCTTAGGTTCCGTCCGGTCAACCTCTCAGAACGGAACCCACGCAATGGACTTGATAACCGACTTCGCACAGACATTCGTCGGACAGCTGCAGCAACCGACACTCGCATTTCTAATCGGCGGGATGGTAATCGCCGCGTTCGGCAGCAAACTCGAAATCCCCGATGCGATTTATCGCTTTGTTGTCTTTATGTTGCTGATGAAAATCGGCCTGAAAGCCGGTATGGAAATCCGAGAAGCCGACCTGTCCGCGCTGATGCTGCCCGCATTTTTCGCGGTTCTGATCGGTTGCCTGATCGTTCTGATCGGCCGTAATACGCTTGCCCGGCTGCCCCGCGTCCGGTTCGACGACGCCCTTGCGACCGCCGGTCTGTTCGGCGCGGTGAGCGCATCCACTCTTGCCGCGGGGATGCTCAATCTGGATGCCGCGAATATCGCCTATGAGGGCTGGGTACCCGCCCTCTATCCGTTCATGGATATTCCGGCGCTTGTTCTGGCGATCGTGCTGGCTAACATCCACCAGCGGAAGAAGTCAGGTGCCGGCGGCGACGAAATCGTTATCCGGCAGATAATCGTCGATAGCCTCAGGGGCGCGGCCCTGTCGGCGCTGCTGCTGGGCCTGGTGCTCGGTCTCCTGACGCGTCCGGATAGTGTCGTGAAAGGCTTTTACGAACCGATGTTCCGGGGCTTTCTGTCTATCCTGATGCTCATTATGGGAATCGAAGCCTATGCCCGGATCAAGGAGCTGCGCAAGGTGGCCCAATGGTACGCCGTATATGCCTTTGTCGCACCGGTGATACACGGGCTGATCGGCTTTTCACTCGGCACTGTTGCCCATTACCTGACAGGCTTCAGCTCGGGAGGCGTCATTCTGCTCGCTGTGATCGCGGCATCGAGCTCCGATATTTCAGGCCCGCCGACCCTACGGGGCGGAATACCGTCGGCAAATCCGTCAGCCTTCGTCGGATCCTCCACAAGTATTGGAACACCTGTCGCAATCGTGGTCTGCATCCCGCTTTTCATCGCGTTGAGCGGTATTGTGTTCAAGGCATGAGCTTCGCTGAAACATTCACTCTTTCTGGATTGGAAAAATGAAAACACACAAAGCAACACGCATCTCCATTGTCGCCGAGAAGCTGATCGAAGACGGGATTATCCGGATACTGGAAGAGGCCGGTGCGACGGGTTATTCGGTCTTCGAAGGCGGCGGAAAAGGTTCGCACGGGCCGCACCCGCTTCATCGTCCAGCGATCGTTGACGGTTTTGCGATCATCAAGATCGAGGCAATCCTCGGCGACAGAAATGCGGCCGAGCGCATCGCGGACGCGGTGACGCAGAGGTACTTCGGAAAGTATTCAGGCATCGTTTATCTCGACGAGGTGGAGATATTGCGCCCGGAAAAGTTTGGAACGCCCCAATAGCCGATAGGGAAGTTTCACTTGCCGTCGTTCGCGGTGCCAGCAGACGCGGTCGGGCGCAGGGAAAATGGCGGACAGGGTGGGATTCGAACCCACGAGACGCTTGCACGCCTGCTGGTTTTCAAGACCAGTGCCTTCAACCACTCGGCCACCCGTCCGTCCTGATACCGGATCGTTCCCGGTCCGGAGGGTGTTCCTAGCAAATTGTTGCCAATGGCTGAAACAAAAAAGAAAAGGGGCGGCGAACCATTCGGCGCGCCGCCCCTGATTTGAAGAAGGTTGGGTTTTAGCTGCCCACCTTCAGGCCAAGCTCATTGATGGCTTTGAGCGCACCGGGATGGTACGGGGCCATATTGGGCTCGGCAAAGGTTTCTGGCTTCAGGCGGTTGAACGCGCCCATGGATTTTGCAAGGTGTTCCTTGTTGGTCGCGAGCGCCTTTGTGACCTTGTAGACCATCTCGTCCGATACACCCTTATGCGTGAACAGCACGTAGTCGATCTCGACGATGTTAGTCGGCTTCTTGATTCCCGGCATTTTCGTATTCGATTCCAGGACGATTTTCGCGGCCGGCATATGCACCTTGAACCGCGCCACGGCTTCCGGCGACGTGTCCATGTCGAAATAGACGATGCCGCCACGACCGCGGAGCTGGGTGTTCACCTTGCGGCCCGCACCGGAGCCGAGGCTGATCCAGGTAATGTCGGTTTTTCCTTCACCGAGGGCGAACATCCCTTTGGCGAAGCCGGATACAGGAACGGACTGGAAATCAGCATAGGACAAGTTCGCATTGGCGAGCGTGCCCTTGATAAAGGTCTCGATGATGCTGAGCGAGGTATATTCGGACGTGATCCGCTTGCCCTTGAGCTTGTGCAGGTCCTTGACGGAGGTCACGCCCATATCTGCGACCGTCGCCATACCCGTGCGCAGAGGGAACATCCGCCCGACCATCCGCAGGTTCGGATGCGGGCGGCCTTCGAAAGTCTTGATACCCTTGTAGGCGAATAGCGTTTCCATGCCGTTAGAAAAGCCGAAATCGACCTCGCCCCGGTTGACGATCGGAATGTAATTGGTGGATCCGCCCATCGGCTGTGGCCGGCCGGTGATGCCCTCCGCTTTCTGGGTGACCGTCTTGGCGACGGCAATGCCGGTGCGGTAGCCGAGGCTGCCCTGCGGGTTTGTCGCGAAAACGGCAACCTGGGCGGCGGCGACGCCGGAAAAGGCGACCGCGCCAACAATGGCCGTCGTAAATGCTAGTTTGTTCATTTGATTTTACTCCCTGTTGTAAACATTCGATTTTCTCACGTTTCGGCGATCCTTAGGTGTCGGGACGGTCGGGTCAAGCCATTTCTGTGTCTGCTTTCCGGCCCTTTGCGGCGATGATTTCGTATAGGATGATCGCGCAACCCACGACAACACCGCTGATTTTGACCATCATTGCGCCGTCGAATGCCTCGAATGGCAGCATTGCCGCCAGTCCGGCGGCGCCCAATACGATCCGCAAGATCGTATTGAGACGGCGTGAAAAATATCCGATTACCGCGACGGAGCCGAGATAGGTGCCGAAAAATGCCGTCGAAACATTGATCACGATATCGCCCGGTTCCCCGAACAGGATCAATGTCGGTGAATAGATGAACAGAAACGGCACAAGATATGCCGTCCAGCCGAATTTCATGGCAGCGAAGCCGGTTGCCATGGGGTCTGCCTTCGTCAGCGTGGCCGCGGCGAAGGCGGCAAGGGCGATCGGCGGGGTGATCATCGACATCATTCCGAAATAAAGGATGAAAAGATGCGCCGGGATATCCGCGACACCCGCCTCGACAACCGCAGGTGCGATCAACGCGCCGAGGAGAACGTAGATCGCGAGGGTCGGCATGCCCATCCCGAGGATGATGCAGATCACCGCACTGATCAGCAACAGGATGAGCAGGCTGTCGCCGGCTATACCCACCAGCGCAAAGGTAAGTGCGAAGCCGAGCCCGGTCAGGTTCAGAATGCCGATAACGAAACCGGCGGTCGCGACGATCATCACAAGTTCGATAACGAGACGCCCGGTGGACCAGAAAATCTCATAAAGGTCCGAGAGTTTGAGCTTCTCGCCGCGGTATCCTTTGAAGAAGGAAAATACCAGCGACGCCGTCGAATAGATCGCTGCGCGCTCCGGCGGCATGTTCATTTCAAACAAGGTATAGATCAGAACAGCGAACGGCAGAATGAAATGCCAGCCATCCCGGAGGACCTCGAACGCCCGCGGCAAAGTGACATCGACGAATTTGATGTTGTCCTTCGCCGCGATCAGATCGACCTGAACGAAGACCGCGAAATAATACAGGAGCGACGGCACGATCGCCGCGATGACGATCTCCGAGTAGGGAATTTCCAGCATTTCCGCCATCAGGAACGCGGCCGCGCCCATGATAGGCGGCATGAACTGGCCGCCGGTGGAGGCAATGGCCTCGATCGCCCCCGCATCCCGTGCCGAATAGCCGGCCTTGCGCATCAGCGGGATGGTCATGATTCCCGTTGTGACGACGTTGGAGACCGCCGTGCCGGAAATCGTCCCGAACAAGGCCGAGGCAACGACCGAGATTTTGGCGGCACCGCCGCGGCGGTGCCCGACGGTTGCCATGGCGAGATCGGTGAAAAACTGCCCCCCGCCCGCCTTGAACAGTACCTGACCGAAAAGGATAAACATCACGACGATCGTCGTGCCCACCTGCAGCGGAATGCCGAACAGAGCGTTCGGATTGAAGCCCATGTTCACCGCCAGTTTCCACAACTCGGTCTTGGATCCGACGAGCTGCCCCGGGATCAGATGGCCGAGCGGCGCATAGACGATGAAAACCAGGGCTATGAAAAGCATGATATAACCCGCGGAACGGCGCAGCCCTTCAAGGATAAGGACCATCAAGACCGCGCCGATACCGATCGCAAGATCGGTGCTTTCAGCCCAGCCGAATTCCTTCAGATAGAGAAAATTAGACCCGACATAAAACAGCAGGGCGAGAGCAACGATGCTCAACAGCACATCGTACCAGGGCACGCGGCCTTCTTCGCTGCGGTTGATTCGCACCGACAGGAAGACGACAGCCAGGCAGAATCCCATGATAAAGGCGTAGTATTGCTCGGGAACGAACGCAAAGCCGAGCCATTCAAAGAAATCGACATTCCACAGCAGCGCGGCGAAAGTCATAGTGGCTGCGAGGCCGCGCCACGCAGTTTGCGCCCAGGGCTGCATTCTGAAGTCTCCCAATTGTGCGGCGTTTATTCTATTTTTCGCCACTTGCTGAATTGTGGACATCATATCGAAATTGAGAACGCTGCCAAGCGGACAGAAAAGGAACCATAAATGGAACAGGCAATTACCTTCAATTCAGGTGAGCTGACGCTCTCCGGCATCGTCCACACGCCGGACGACCTCAAACCGGGCGAGACGCGTCCCGCGATCTGCGTGCTCCATGGATTCGGCAGCAACAAGGAAAGCACCAGCTGCACGTGGCCCGCGCGGACTTTCTGCGATTGGGGATACATCACCCTGCGTTTTGACATGCGGAGCTGCGGCGAGAGCGAGGGCGAGAAAAACCACATCAACTGCCTTGAACAGGTCGAGGACACGAAAGCCGCGATCACCTACATGCAGGGCAGGGATGACGTGGATGGCGACCGTATCGGTTTGATCGGATCCAGCTTCGGTGCCGCCGTTACGGTTTACACAGCAGGCGTCGATGAACGGGTCGCTGCCGCGATCTCGTCCGGTGGTTGGGGTGACGGCGCCCGGAAATTCCGCAATCAGCATGTAGGCGATGAAGCCTGGACGAAATTCACGGATATGATGGAACGGGGCAAAAAGCACCGGGAGGAGACCGGAGAGCCGCTGATGGTGCCTCGCTACGATATCGTGCCTATGCCCGAACATCTGCGGACGAACCTCGCGCCGGGTTCGGTCATGATGTTCCCGGCAGATACCGCGATCAGCATGTACGAATTCGTCGCAGACGATGTCGTCGGAAACATTTCCCCGCGACCGTTATTGCTGCTGCACAGCTCTGAGGACTCGGTGACGCCGACTGAACAATCGGTCGAAATGTTCAAACGGGCAGGGCATCCGACCGATCTTCACCTGATGGCCGACGTCGATCATTTCATGTTCACTGAAGACGATCCCCGCGTTGTCGCCGTTCTTCGGGAATGGCTGGGCCGGTATTTCCCTCTGTCGGCATAGTGAACGAAGGCAGCCTGCCCCTGTCCCGAACCGATTTCGGGGCAGGCCCGCCCGCACTTTCAGATGTACAAAAGCGAAGATCACACCCCCATGACCAATACCCATTATCCGCATCTCTTCCAACCGCTTGTCCTTGGCGCCTCGACACTGAAGAACCGCATATTCATGGCGTCGATGCACATGCGGTTCGAACTGATGGATCGGCCGACCGAGAGGGCGGCCGCTTTCTATGCGGAACGCGCCCGTGGCGGAGCATCGTTAATCGTGACTGGCGGCTGCGCGCCAAACCGGGTTGGCGTGATGGATGCAGACGCGCATTTCCTCAGTTCGTCAGATCAGCTGGACGAGCACCGGCCCATTCCGGAGGCTGTCCATGCGGAGGGCGGCAAGATTGTTCTGCAGATACTTCACGCCGGCAGATACGCGAAGATCGACGATGTTGTCGGTACGTCCGATATCTCCGCGCCGATCAACCCGCGCCCGGTTCATGCCCTGTCCACCGAGGAAGTCGAGCAGACGATCGCCGATTTTGTGAATTGTGCCGAACTTGCCGGGGAAGCCGGATATGACGGTGTCGAGATCATGGGGTCAGAGGGCTATCTGATCACGACGTTCTGTGCCGAACGTACGAACAATCGGACGGACGAATGGGGCGGCTCCTTTGAGAACCGCATCAGATTCCCGATCGAAATCGTTCGCCGGACGCGCGAAAGGCTCGGCAAAGACTTTATCATTCTCTATCGGATATCGGCGCTTGATCTGGTGGAGGGCGGTCTCACCGGCGAAGAGACAGAAATACTGGCGCGCGAGATCGAAAAAGCTGGCGCCGATATCCTGACGACCGGGATCGGATGGCATGAAGCCCGCATACCGACCATCGCCCACATGGTGCCGCGTGGCGGCTGGCGACACGCAGCAAGACGCATCAAAGAGGCCGTAAATATTCCCGTTGCGGCAACCAACCGGATCAATACGCCCGAGACGGCGGAAGAGATGCTTGCCAACGGGGATGCCGACGTCGTTGCTCTTGGCCGCCAGATGCTGGCCGATCCGCGTTTCGCGCAAAAAGCGGAAGCGGGACAGTCGACATCGATCAACACCTGTATCGGCTGCAACCAGGCCTGTCTCGATTACATATTCGCCGATAAGGCTTCTTCCTGCCTCGTAAACCCGTTTGCAGGTCGCGAACTGGATATGGCTATCCGACCGACAGACGCACCGAAGAAGATCGCCGTGATCGGGGGCGGACCGGCAGGGATGTCGGCCGCGCTGACGGCGGTGGAATGCGGGCACGACGTCACGCTTTTTGAGGCTTCCTCGAGCCTGGGCGGGCAGTTTAATCTCGCCAGGCGGATACCGGGAAAGGAAGATTTCGGCGAAACCATTCGTTATTTCACCACGCGGTTACCGGCAGCAGGGGTCAATGTCCGCACGAATACGCGGCCGTCAGCGGACGCGCTCGCGCAAGCCGGATTCGATCATGTGATCGTCGCTACGGGCGTTGTGCCGCGCACCCTCGATATCGATGGTGCAGACGGCGCCAATGTCATTTCCTATGTCGAGGCCCTGACGGATTCAAAGCCGGTCGGGCGCCGCGTTGCCATAATCGGGGCAGGGGGAATCGGCTTCGATGTTGCGGAGTATCTGACCAGTCCGCATGGCCCGGAGATTACGATAGACCGGTTTCTGGCGCATTGGGGGATTGACGCCGCTCAT
>Ga0181557_1005798_pt1 | contig 10965 bp, 10 predicted proteins | sample 011ome_23_FD_148632 | JGI IMG/M metagenome (GOLD analysis project Ga0181557, IMG submission 148632) | Coastal salt marsh microbial communities from the Groves Creek Marsh, Skidaway Island, Georgia - 011506CT metaG (spades assembly) | ecosystem: Environmental > Aquatic > Marine > Intertidal zone... | reverse complement strand
CAGATGCGATTGTCATTCTTTTTGGAACAGGGGGGGGCCTGAAGCATCATCACAAAGGAGGAGACTTGTTGCTCGCAAGTCTCTCCAGCATAGAGAAACGACTCACTGAGATGGGAAATAAGTCTCGAGTAATCTGCGCAATTTTCGGCGAGGAGACGCCCGCCGAAATAGTGTCCGGCATCGAAGTCGTGTACCTTGGCCGGTTGAATGATGAAGAGTTAAAAGCTGCGTATTCCGCGGCCAACGTCATGGTGGTTCCATCCCGGCTAGATAATCTGCCGAGCACCGCCGTTGAGGCCCAAGCCTGTGGCACCCCAGTCGTCGCGTTTCGCGTGGGTGGCCTTCCCGACATTGTGGACGATTCAGTCTCGGGAACAATCGTCGAACCTTTTGATGTTGTTGGATTAGGTAGGGCTATTGCTGAAATCGCTGGAGACCGAAAGAAGGCGGAAATAATGGGCGCTGCGGCGCGCGAGAGAGCCATTGGTCTGTGGTCCCCTCGAGTGATCGCCGGTCAATACCTCGAGGTGCTAGAGCTCGCGGCCTCAGAAGGTTAGCGCTCTTGCTCCTCATCACGAGCGCGGGACATAGTGTAGAACCGTGAGTACTCCCCCGATCTTCGGCTCCGAGGCTGAAAACCCCATTGTTGTGCAGCTCCGGTCCCAGCGAGGAAAGCAGGGGTTTGCTGGTTTAGAGAATCGACTTCCCGGAGGCACCCTCAATCAGGGAGATGTTGTCTTTACTTTGGAGGAGGACGTCGAGGCGGACGTGGTCATCATCCAAAACTATCTTGAGTACGACACGGAAATTTCTGCCCGGGAGGGTTATATCTTCAAGTGGGACAACGAGCCTATTGTTCGCCAGCCGTTTGCCCGAGGCCTCGACCGCATTTACACACACATTCCAAGCGGCGATCCCAGGCTGCACACGGCTCCTCCCATTCTGGATTGGTGGGTGGCGCGAAGCCACGACGAACTCGAGGCAATGGAACCTCCTCCAAAATCAAAGCCCATGTCGGCAATCGCGAGCACCAAGACGCTCATTGCGGGCCATCATTTGCGTGCTGAATTCGTGAACCGGGTAGCCTCTGAGGTGCCCGTCATCGACGTATTCGGTCAAGGTAGAGAACACCCGCTCGAAGATAAGTGGGATGGTCTTGCGCCGTATCGGTATTCACTGGCCATCGAAAACTCGTCCACAGATGATTACTGGACTGAGAAAATTGCCGATTGTTTCCTGAGCTACACGGTTCCTCTTTACTTTGGGGCAAAGAACATCGGTGGGTACTTCCCTCCAGAGAGTTTCATATGGCTTCCCATCGACCAGCCAGAGTCTGCTCTGGCAGTGATTCGTGATGTTTTGGAAAACGACGACTGGAAGGCCCGACTGCCAGCGCTCACTTCAGCCCGAGAACTGGTGCTGAAACGATATTCCTTAGGGTCACAAATCATGTCTATCGTCCGCGCGGAGCGAAGCCGCATTCTGAATGCCCCGCGCACTAGTCGAGTGGTTCACGGCCGTCGAATCCGCCCTGGTGGTTGGATTCGTGGCGTTGGCCTCTTAGCGAATGTGAAAAACCAATTAGGTCGACGTCTGACTCGGCTAAAGAATTAGTCTCTGCGGCAAATTTCTCGCTATACGGCCAGGTTTCTGGCGACCGACAGTATCAATGGATTCGCAGAATTCTTGCCGTGCGAGCCATCGAATTACCGATTGCCGAGTCAGAGCCTGAGCCACCGGGGACATAAGTTGGAACCATCGTTCTAAGCGTCTTCTTCCATAGAGAAAGCTTGGCGGGGAAACACGTCTCCAACACATCGAGCATGATGGAGGGAGCAGTGGATGCCCCCGGAGATGCTCCCAGAAGACCCGCTATTGAGCCATCTGACTGGGCGATAACTTCTGTGCCAAATTGAAGAACCCCTGCGCGCTTCGAATCGGGCTTTATGACCTGGACCCGTTGCCCCGCAACCTCTCGAACCCAATCATCAGTGTTAGCGCCCGGATAGAACCGGTATAGAGACTCTAATCGTTGGCCTCGGGAAGCAAATACCTCTCTAATCAGGTACCGCAACAGACCAAGGTTCTGGACAGCAACGGCAAGCATTGGGAGAAGATTGTGCCATCTCAGCGAGGCGAAAAGATCGAACCATGACCCGGTCTTCAGGAATTTCGGGGTAAAGCCAGCGTAGGGCCCGAACAAGAGGCTTCGCTGGCCATCGACTATTCGGGCATCTAGATGAGGCACCGACATCGGAGGTGCTCCAATTTCAGCCATTCCATAGACCTTTGATGAGTGCTGCACCACCACGTCAGGGTTGTCACACTTCAGCCACTCTCCGCTAACGGGGAAGCCGCCATAGCCCCTGATTTCTTTGATTCCAGATTTTTGGAGAAGCGAGAGAGCCGCGCCACCGGCACCGACAAACACGAAATCTGCCGAAATACTCCCTGGCGTCGAGCCCAATTCATCGCGAGTCTTCACGATCCAGGAGCGCCCTTTGCGCTGGAAATCGGTGACTCTCTTGTTGAAATGAAACTCCACTCCGTTTTCCATCAAGCGTTGTGAAATGAGTTGGGTGAGAGCCCCAAAATCAACGTCAGTTCCTTCTTCAACCCGGGTGGCCGCCATCGGCTCACCCCTCAGACGACCGTCAATGACTAACGGAGCCCAACGAGCAATCTGATGGGGATCCTCGGAGTACTCCATCGACGAAAACAGCGGGTGCTTGACGAGCGCTTCAAATCGGCGTCGCAAGAAGTCAACGTTCGACTCTCCAAATACCAGCGAAATGTGAGGACTTTGGCGGATAAAGCTTGATGGGTCGGGAACCAGTCCGGACTCCACCAGCCAGGCCCAAAATTGCCGGGAGACCTGAAACTGCCTGTTGATCTGGACAGCCTTTGAAATTTCAATTGAACCGTCGGCGGCTTCGGGTGTGTAATTGAGTTCACACAGAGCAGAGTGACCGGTGCCCGCATTGTTCCAGCCATTTGAGCTTTCCTGAGCGACAGCAGAAAGCCTTTCGACCACTACGATTCGCCAAGTTGGTTCAACCTGCTTGAGTATTGCAGCGAGAGTCACACTCATAATTCCGGCGCCAATTAACACCGCTTCGAACTTGTTCTCCACCCCTTCATTCTAGGTTCAGACCTTATGCGCCCGAATACGCTGGAGTCATGCTTGAGATGGAACATGCCCCGCGAGCAGGTGCCCTAGTCTCTGTCGGAGCAATAGGTGGACTTCTGGCAGGTTTTTTTGGCGTTGGCGGCGGAATAGTGATGGTTCCGCTATTGCTGTGGTCGGCCGGACTCAATCAAAGGCGCGCTCAAGCTACATCCCTCCTTGCCATTGCGCCGGCAGCCGTTATTGGATCGGCCAGCTACGCAATCGGTGGAGTCTACCCGTTAGTGCCAGCTTTACTTGTTGCAGCCGGCGGAGTCCTTGGAGCGCAGTGGGGTGCCACCTTGTTGCGCACACTTTCGCCGGGTTGGCTCCGATGGTTGTTCGTTGTGTTAGTTGCTGCGATGGCTGTGACAGTTATGCTGACTGTTCCGCTTCGGGGTATCCATATTGAGGTGGATTGGTTGACAGGCCTGGGCCTGCTCATCACTGGAGCTGTCATGGGGATTTCGGCTGGCCTATTTGGAATTGGTGGAGGAATCATTGCGATTCCCTTGCTGATGTTGCTCTTTGGAACAGGGGACCTCGAAGCAAAATGTGTGTCTCTGCTGGCCATGGCTCCCGCAGCCCTATCGGGGTCGGTTTCCCATCTTCGGTACAAGACGGCAACCATCCGCGATGGGCTGTGGATTGCTCTGGGCTCTGCTCTTACGGCGCCACTTGGAACGCGTGGTGCATTCCTGTTGTCAGAGAATGTGGCAAATGTCGTTTTTGGGGCGTTCGCGCTCGGCATTGCCGCGGTTCTTGCGATTAGAGCGATTGGCGATTCCCGAAAAAGTCGCTAGACAATCCGGTTGCTAAGGATTTCTGCAATCTGGACAGCGTTCAGGGCAGCGCCCTTGCGAAGATTATCTCCACTGACGAAAAACGCCAGTCCTCGCCCGCCTGGAACTCCCCCGTCGGCGCGAATTCGACCCACTAGACTCAGGTCGGACCCTGCGGCTTTCAGGGGGGTAGGAACCTCTTGCAACTGCACCCCAGGCGCAGCCCTCAATAACTCTGTCGCCGTCAAGGGAGAGAGCGCAGAGTCAAACTCCGCGTTAATTTGAAGCGAATGGCCAGTGAAAACGGGGACTCTCACGCAGGTTCCGCTCACGAGTAAGTCCGGGAGATCAAGGATTCGACGAGATTCGTGGCGCAGTTTTTGCTCTTCGTCGGTCTCCATACTTCCGTCGTCCACTATTGACCCTGCTAGTGGCACCACATTGAACGCGATTGGCTGTGCGAACACTTGTGGTACGGGAAACGAGACCGCACCCCCGTGATAAACAAGTTCTTCAAGATCGCCTTGGACCCCCGCATGTGCCTGGCGGGCAAGCTCTTGCACCCCAGCCAGCCCTGCGCCAGACACAGCTTGATACGTAGAAACAATTAATCGCCTGAGCCCGGCTGCATCATGTAGCACCTTGAGTACAGGCATCGCTGCCATGGTTGTGCAATTGGGGTTAGCAATAATTCCCAGCGGCACATCATCCAAATGTTGAGCATTGACTTCAGAGACGACGAGTGGCACCTTGGGGTCTTTTCGCCACGCACTAGAGTTGTCCACCACCAGAACACCTGCGGCTGCAAAGCGGGGAGCGTGTGCCCGTGATGTTGAGGCCCCGGCAGAAAAAATGGCGATATCTAACCCCGCCGGATCAGCAGTCTCCAAGTTCTCCAGTGCAATCTCGGCGCCATCGAAATCTAGGGCCTGCCCAGCGCTTTTTTCCGAGGCAAAGAATCGAACATTCGAGAGCGGAAACCCTCTATCGATAAGCAGCTGCCGAACAATCTGCCCGACTTGCCCAGTCGCTCCGACGACGCCAAGAGAAATAGCCACGGTCAACGGCCCGTTCCAGCGTGAACAACAGCTTCGGAGTCAGAATCCAATCCAAACGCCGAGTGCACCACTTGGACGGCCAGGGGAATGATTTCCGCCCTCATCACTACGGAGATTCGAATTTCGCTGGTTGAAATCATCTCAATATTGATCCCTGCGTCACTAAGCGCCGTAAACAATTGAGCAGACACACCAGCATTGGTCCTCATGCCCGCACCCACGATCGAAAGCTTCCCAATGCGGTCGACATAGATAAGTGAGTCAAACCCGGCATCGCTTTGTCTATTCTGCAAAGCGCTCATCACTCTCTGGCCATCTTCTTTGGGAAGAGTGAAAGAAATGTCTGTGTTGCCCGATTTTTGCACCGAGACGTTTTGAACAATCATGTCGATATTGGCCCCAGCATCAGCGACGATGGTAAAAATTTCAGCCGCTTTTCCCGGCACATCGGGTACTCCCACGACCGTGATTTTTGCCTCGCTGAGGTCGCTAGCAACTCCGGTAATAATTGGCTCTTCCATGGTTTCCCCCTCCTGAGATTCCACAATCCACGTACCTTCGTCGTCGGAAAAAGACGATCGAACATGCAACGGCACACCATGCCGGCGCGCAAATTCAACTGCTCGAATGTAGAGAACTTTGGTACCTGACGCTGCGAGTTCCAACATTTCCTCGTAACTCACCCGACTTAGTTTGTGCGCCTTTTTCACGATTCGCGGGTCGGCTGTGAAAACTCCATCGACGTCCGTGTAAATCTCACACACCTCGGCACCGAGGACGGCGGCCAAGGCTACTGCCGTAGTGTCGGAGCCACCCCGCCCCAAAGTGGTGATGTCTTTTGAGTCGCTATTAAACCCTTGAAACCCGGCGACGATAGCGATGGCACCCTCATCAAGAGCCTGCCTCACCCTGGTAGGGGTGACGTCAACGATTCGGGCTTTGCCATGCTCGGCATTTGTCATCATTCCAGCCTGACTGCCAGTGAATGAGCGCGCATCAAGGCCGAAGTCTCGAATCGCCATTGCTAATAACGACATCGAAATTCGCTCACCTGTGGTGAGAAGCATGTCCATCTCTCGATCATGCGGATTATCAGAGACTTGATGGGCAAGATCGATGAGCTCGTCAGTCGTGTCACCCATTGCTGAAACTGTCACCACCACGACGTGTCCCGCCTGTTTAGTGCGCACAATTCTTTCGGCAACTCGCTTGATACTCGCGGCGTCGGCCACAGAGGAACCGCCATACTTTTGAACAATAAGGGTCACAGAGAATCTTTCACTGAACGGGCAAAACAGAGGACCTAAAGCCCTCAGTCTAAACTGCCCCGGCCACGCACACGACGTGGCCGCTGTTATCCTCTAAAGCGTTCGCCTCCCGGCAAATGCACGGCCCAAAGTGACCTCATCTGCGTACTCAAGGTCGCCTCCCACGGGAAGGCCGCTGGCGAGGCGGGAAACTGTTAGGCCAGGCTGGTTGAGAATGCGGTAGAGATAACTCGCAGTGGCCTCACCCTCCAGGTTGGGGTCAGTCGCCAGAATCACTTCCGTAATAGCTTCGCTTCCAATGCGGACCATCAATTCTCGAATCCTTAAGTCGTCAGGAGAGACCCCGTCCATCGGACTTAGTGCACCGCCCAGGACGTGGTAGCGCCCGCGATACTCCCGAGTTTTTTCAACGGCCCACACATCTTTGGGTTCCTCTACCACGCACAGTATGGAACCGTCACGCCGTGGGTCTTGACAAATTGAGCACAAGCCATCGGTCGCAAACATCCCACAGGTTGAGCAGAAACGTACTTTCTGTCGAATGGTCTTGAGTTGCTCGCCCAACTCCAGGGGATCAAAATGGGGGTTTTGAAGCACGAAAAAGGCTATCCTCTGGGCCGATTTCGGGCCGATTCCGGGCAACTTGCCCAGTTGTTCAATCAGTTCTCCGACCGCCCCGTCAAACATCTAGCTCACCGTGACCAGACGTTTCATCGAGAATTTCCTCGCCAACAAGCTCACCGCCAAGCAATTGCCTGACCACAGGCTCGCCGCGATTTGCTAATGGAGCGGAAGCACTAATTCCGCCATTTTCTTCCGCGTCGGAAATCCGAGCGTCCACTGGGGCTGTTTCGGAAGAATCGTTTCCCTCTATCTCACTCTCGTCGTTGCCACCGTGGCTGACAACCGGCCACGAAGCGTCTGAAGGGGGCGTCGGAGAAGCTGCATCTGTCCCCGGCATGGGGGAGACTTCCACAACAGTAAATCTGACGCGGTGTCCAGAGAGTTCAAGAATTGCGTCTCTGAGCAGATCAGCATTTGGCAGCGGGCTTCCAGGGCCTTGAGGCTTTTTGAGAATGTCCGCATCCGATTTTCTGGGAAAACCAATTGTCAGAACATCCCCATCCAATGACTCTGGATGAGTTTCAGTCATTGCCGCCCACAGCGACTTCTTCGAAGCGGCGAGAATGTGGAGTACTGAGGGCCAAAGCTCACGAACAGCGTCCAGATTCCAATCCTCGATGATTGGCGTGCTCTCGCTGTGCTTCTCCTCCGAGGATGGAGTGGGAACTGTTGTGTCTTGTGTGGCCGGTGGATTAGCCTCAACGGGCGAATCACCATTCTCTGAAGCTGTTGTCTGGTCCTCCTTTCCCACATTGTCGGGACTGTATTGCCCTGCGTTTGCGCTCCGCAGTGACAGGAGCTTCGCACAAAGAACCTCCAAGTGAAGTGCAGGATAAGTAACCCGCGACATTTCGCCCAAAGTGTGGCTAACGCTCTCGGCTAGCTCAGTGAGTTCGTCTGGCGTGAAGCGCTGGGCCAAATCTCTTCGGAGGCCGGTCTCGGCCTCTGATACGCCAGGGAAAAGCTCCGCTAAATCACCTCCCGTGGCCTGAAACACGATGATGTCCCTCAAATGAGAAAGGAGATCTTCCACGAACTGTTTGGGGTTTTGGCCAGAGTTGAGCACTTGGGCAACCAGCTCGAATACTCGGTGAGGGCTGTTTTCACTCAGCGCTTTCGTCATATTGACCAACATGTCGTGAGGTGTATATCCCAAGAGTTGTTGGGTCAATTCATAGGAAATGTGTTTCTCAGCCGTGCCGGAAATAAGTTGATCGAGCAACGACAGGGTGTCTCTCACAGAGCCACCCCCAGAGCGGACAACTAGACCCAGAACCCCCTCATCCACCCCTAGGCCTTCTTCGCGCAGCACGCGCTCGAGGTATTCCACCAGGTTGGTTCGCGCCACCAGTCGAAACGGATAGTGGTGCGTTCTCGAGCGAATGGTGGTCAAGACTTTGTCGGGCTCAGTTGTCGCAAAAATAAACTTGACGTGCGGTGGTGGCTCTTCGACGATTTTCAAGAGCGCATTAAAGCCTTGTTGGGTCACCATATGCGCTTCGTCGAGGATGAAGATTTTGTAGCGATCCCGCGCAGGAGCGAATACAGCTCGCTCACGCAGCTCTCTGGCGTCGTCTACGCCATTATGACTGGCAGCATCTATCTCGACCACATCGAGCGACCCACCGCCGTCTTGAGAGAGTTCGACGCAACTCGGACAGGACCCACACGGCGTACCGGTAGGACCCTCATGACAGTTAAGGCAGCGCGCTAAAATCCTCGCCGAGGTCGTCTTCCCGCACCCTCGTGGCCCACTAAACAAGTACGCGTGGCTCGTGCGATCGGAGGAGAGGGCCTGACGCAGAGGGCCTGTGACGTGCTCCTGTCCAATCACGTCCTCGAAGGTGTCGGGACGATATCTACGGTAGAGAGCCACCACAGCCCGAGCCTACCTGCCCGGCAATGACAAGAGTGTCCGATATCGCCCCAGGGAGACAAAGAAATTAGCTAGCGACTCCCCGCGCACCCACCAGAGCCCTGCGGCCCTTGCTACGTTTCCGTCCTGGGGGATTAGCCGAGATGGCGTCACGCGAGGAGCCACCCCCACTCTAGCGTTAGGATTGGGGTCTCCACCCCGTTGGAGAACTGGAGGATTCGCCTAGTGGCCTATGGCGCACGCTTGGAAAGCGTGTTGGGTGCAAGCCCTCGGGGGTTCGAATCCCCCATCCTCCGCCATAGTAATGTCTCACGACATCGTTCATATATGTCTCGCGTCATCGTTCATATTGATTCGATCGGAAAGCGCAGCTGTTTGCTTCAAAACCCTCTGATTACGGGGGAATATGGTCTGCCTTGTCGAACTAGGCTGGCCGGCCTTCTGGGCGTGAAGATCGGTTCGCTTTACGAGCGTTCCGAGCCTGTTGTTATCAAAGCTTGTGCTCTCAGACTGACTGGATAGGGGCTGCGTCAGCTTGCGCTTTTGGTTGCCCGAAAGACCGGGTCTGTCACAAACGCACTATGAGCTATGTTGTGAGACATATATGAACGATGTCGTCAACCTGGACACCCCATCCTCCGCCATGTGATGAGTCGGGGCTTAGGTGACAACTGAGTCGCGCCTCAGGTGTCATTTTTTTGGGCCAGCGTCCTACTGGTTTGAGCTGGTTTCTCCAGCAGGCCTTGTCTGGGTTGATGTGGTGTTGGCTGAGGACTTCCCTCGTGTGTTCGTTGGCGACGGTGTCCTGGTTGGTGTCGGCGTGGATGGTGACGGGTGTTCGTCGATGTTGTCGTCCGACTCCGAGGTGATGCATTTTGCCGGCTCGGCGGAATGACACTTTGCCGTCTTTGTCGACGTGGTCGTGCCGGATTCTCCAGGCGTTGTGGACGGGGGGAAGGAGGGGCTGGCTTTGAGTCCTTTGTCGTAGGCCTGTTGCGGTGTTTGCCGTCCGATGCCTCGGTGGGGTCGGTGGGTGTTGTAGATTTCTGAATCGCCCTGGGTTTAGTTCCGATATTAAACCGTCTTGGCATAGTTCCATCCTCCAATAAATATCGGAACTAAACCCAGGGCGATTCATGCTTGTAATTAGTCACTTCCGATTGCTCCTAACAGAACAATCGAGGCCCCGAAGCACGGTGCCCACAGAGCACCTGAGGCTTGGAGGACTTCGTGGGCTCCTAGGCGTCCTCACCCAACCCGCCCGGCACGGGGCACCGTAAACTCAATCACCAATTTAGACTCCGTCGTCGAATCACCACTGATAGCATCGCCAAGTGGAATACTTCCTGCAACGAGGAATGAAGCGTTCGGGAAACCATGTCGTGGCTAGTTGGTTTCAACGTCTGACTGGCAGCTGCTTCTTGAATAATGTGGTAAAGGTCGCGCCCAAAAAGGTTCTCCGAACTAGTTTTCCCCAGCCGCAAAGTTATTTCCTATGGGAACTGAAGCACGAGTTTAGTCGGGGAAAATGCTCGAATCGGTGGAGCCACTTTTTTACCCTTGAGGACTTGCCTGTGAACTATTCGCTATTCACGAAAAAGCCTAGGCGTTCCATACTTGTCATTCGCCACCCCCACAACATGTTCGCCTCAAGAATCCGCAAAGGATTCCAAACTGCTCACCCTGCGTACCCGTCAAATTTCGGCTACCAAATGGAACGACAAGTGGATTTATGGAAGAGCTACGCTCGCTCGGCACTCGAGGCGAAGGAAGGCACCGCCCAAACTCTAATCTTATTTGATCTATTTGTCGCTGACGAGGGCTATCGAACCGAGCTCGCCACTTCCTTGGGTTTCTCGTCTGGCCGCATCGACATATCCCGCGTCCAAGATTACGGTGGGGGGAGTAGCTTCACTGGATTGGGAGGAATAGCCGACAAAGCATTCGTCACAGGCGTTCTTCGCCGGAGTGAACTCCTCGACGATTCAGAACGAAAGGTATTCACCCCAATCGAAAGGGACTCTGAGCTCTCCGGTCTTTGGCAAGAGCTGTGGGAATGGGAAAGCAATCGGATTCGGTAGCTCGAGGTTTACAGCGGGATTACAGTCCTCTGGTTCCCGGTCACCCAGTATGGCTGCTGGCAGATCAGATGGAGACCACAAGGCCCTTCATGATTAATGTGGCTTGACCC
>Ga0181557_1005780_pt1 | contig 10991 bp, 9 predicted proteins | sample 011ome_23_FD_148632 | JGI IMG/M metagenome (GOLD analysis project Ga0181557, IMG submission 148632) | Coastal salt marsh microbial communities from the Groves Creek Marsh, Skidaway Island, Georgia - 011506CT metaG (spades assembly) | ecosystem: Environmental > Aquatic > Marine > Intertidal zone >... | reverse complement strand
TGTGGGAGTTTGAAGCGAATGAAACCATGGCAGATAGCGCGTATACGCCAAAGGAACTGCGACCACATACCGACTCGACTTACAGTTTAGACGCACCTGGGCTGCAAATACTTCTTTGTATGGAGTATGACGCAACTGGCGGTGAGTCTGTCATGGTTGACGGTTTTAGAGTGGCTCACCAGCTTCAACAAGATGACCCGATTTTATATGCCGCACTTGGCCAGATTGAGGTTACTGGCATTTACAAAGGGGATGGTTCAAATTTGCAGGCACGCCGACCAATCCTACGACATGACCATGAGGGACGACTCCTTCAGTTAACCTTTAACAATTATGACCGGGCAACGATACGACTTCCCGAATCACAGATGACCCAGCTCTATGCCGGGATCCGTTATCTGGATGGCCGATTTAACAGCTCAAACTATCAATGGCGGTATCAACTAAAGCCCGGCGAAATGATAGTTTTTGATAATTGGCGGATCCTACATGGCCGCGGCGCTTTTCAGGGAAAACGAAAAATGGCAGGCGCCTATATAAATCGTGAGGACTATTTAAGTAGTTTGAAAACACATGGTCTGGTTAGGCACCATTCACAGTATTAACGATGAATATATCTCAGTGATTGAGCTGTTATTACCAATTTTTCAGAACCAGAAAAAAGTGTCATATGGTGAAAGAAAATATGATTTGCCGCATAAAATAACGATCAACTAGCTACTAAATCTAAAATCTAGCTAACGCCAAAATGCTTGTCAAAGACCCAATTCTCCTTTTACGCTATGGTTAAAACATAAGGGGGAATGGCACCGTTAAGCATTCGGAAGTCGAAGCTCGGTCAGTCGGATGCCACTTCTTAATCTTTTTAGTCGGAGGAAAAAATGACTAATCAATTTTCAAGAAGAACATTGTTGCAAACGTCAGCTGCGGCTGGCCTGCTTTCAACGATGGGAATGCCAGCCTGGGCGGCGCCAAAGCATGGTGGCCGTTTGCGGTTAGGGCTTGCTGGTGCCAATACATCAGACACGTGGGATAGCCGAACCCATTCTGATAACTATATGATTAACATGGGCGCTGGTTGTGTATTTGAGACCCTGACGGAAGTGGCTTCTGATGGCAGCCTTAGAGGCGAACTAGCAGAAAGCTGGGAAGCCACACCAGATGCCAAAGTCTGGACATTTAATTTGCGTAAAGGCGTAAAATTCCATAACGGCAAGAGCTTTGGCGCCGATGACGTTATCGAATCAATGAAAATGCATGTGGAAGAAGGTGCTAAATCAGCAGCCAAGCCAATCGTATCGTCGGTGGATGAGATGAAAAAGCTTAGTGACACACAGGTACAATTTACCCTGAAATCTGGCAGTGCTGATTTCCCTTATCTAGTTTCTGATTACCACATCTGTATCTTCCCAGCAGGTATGATTGCCGAAGCTATCAGCAAAGGTATCGGTACCGGCCCATATCAGGTGGTTTCATTTGAACCAGGTGTTCGGACTTTGGTGAAGAAATTTGAAGACCATTATCGCGCTGATACAGTTGGCTATTTTGCCGAGGTTGAAGCTATTGCAATTGCCGATGCCTCTGCACGGATGAACGCAATGATGACCGGTCAGGTTGATGCCGTTAACCGTGTTGATTTCAAAACGGTTCCTTTAATGAAGGCAAACCCAAATGTTGAAATCATTGAAGTCACCGGAAATATGCACAATGTCTTCCCAATGCTGTGCAAGATGGAGCCTTTCAACAATGTGCATGTCAGGCAAGCGTTAAAACATGCGGTTAACCGGCAGGAAATGGTTGATAAAATTTTGCTAGGTCATGGAGCGATCGGCAATGACCATCCGATCGGTCCAGCAAATCAGTATTATGCCGGCAACCTCCCGCAAATCCAGTATGACCCTGACAAGGCAAAATTCCATATGAATAAGGCTGGCTTGGGTAATCTAAAGCTTGACCTGCATGTATCAGAGGGCGCATTCGCCGGTGCGACAGATGCCGGACAACTCTATTCTAACTCAGCCGCAAAATGTGGAATTACCATCAATGTTATTCAGGAACCAGCCGATGGGTATTGGTCGAATGTTTGGATGAAAAAGCCTTGGTGCGCGTCGTATTGGTCAGGACGAGCTACCGAAGACTGGATGTTCCAGACCGCGTATGAAAGTGGCCAGCCGTGGAACGAAGCCGGTTGGGAAAATGAGAGGTTCCAATCACTTTTGAAACAAGGCAGGTCAGAACTTGATAGCGCTAAGCGTCGCGATATTTACACCGAAATGCAGTCACTGTGTTCTCAAGAGGGCGGTACAATAATTCCGATGTATCAGAACTATCTGGACGCTGCCTCAACAAAGCTGGCTCATGGGCCGAAAGTTGGTAATTTGTGGATGCTGGATAATTCACGAATTTCTAAGCGTTGGTGGTTCGCCTAGTCGATTAGCAAAAAAACAAACGGTTTCACGCAGGTTCTCTAATTTGTGTGAAACCGCCACATACTACGTTGCTTGACTTCAACCTGATCTTGGATAGCTGATATCGCAGTCCAATCAAACAAACTAGGTCGCATGGGCATTCTATCGATTATATTAAAGCGTCTCGGACTAGGGGTTCTGACACTATTCCTTGTGTCGATCATCATTTTCATGGCGGTAAACATGTTGCCAGGTGATTTTGCACAAGCGCTGCTTGGCCAAGCCGCGACGCCAGAAGCAGTTGCCGCAATCCGCGCCGATCTTGGTCTTGATCGACCGATTGCCACTCGTTATTTTGACTGGCTTCTCAGAGCAGCTAGGGGTGACTTTGGCACCAGCTTTGCGCAAGCCAATTTTAGTGCTTATGTTGGTGAAAATAGTAGCTCTAATTACGGCAGTGTCGCGACACAGCTGGCGCCACGTTTTGCCAACACAGTGTTTCTGGCAAGCGTCACCGCAGTAATTGCTATCCCGATATCTTTGATCATTGGTATCCTTGCAGCATTATACCGCTATTCAGTGTTTGATCGGGTTGCGAATGTCAGCACCCTGACATCAATTTCAAGCCCGGAATTTTTTGTTGCCTATATTCTTATTCTCGTTCTTGCCGTCCTAAACCCATTGCTGCCATCACTGTCTAATATTTTTGATGGCATGAGCTTTGGTGAGAGACTTGAAAAAACTTTATTGCCTGCGCTGACACTTACACTTGTTGTTACAGCCCATATGATGCGCATGACCCGCGCCGCCATCATTAATTTACTGGCATCTCCCTATATCGAAATGGCAAGATTAAAAGGGCTTAGCCCATTCAGGGTAATTGTTGTGCATGCTTTACCCAACGCGTTGGCACCAATCATCAATGTGGTTGCTTTGAACTTGGCATATTTAATCACAGGCGTTGTGGTGGTTGAGGTGGTGTTTGTCTATCCCGGCATCGGTCAACTTTTTGTTGATAGTGTCAAGATTCGGGATATCCCAGTAGTGCAGGCCTGCTGCATGGTCTTTGCTTCAGCTTACATTCTTCTAAATTTGCTCGCCGATATCATGGCAATTTTATCAAACCCACGCTTGCGAATGCCAAAATAGGAGACGGCAGAATGACGGGGACAAGTGGATTGATATGGCTGGTATTTATTATTGCAATGAGCCTTTTGCTGCGGCCTATTGGTCGCCGCGTCCCGATTGCGCCGTTTCAACATGCCTGTACCGGCATGAGCCTAGGTGGCGCTTTCGGATATTCAATTGCCATAGCCACAATTTATCTGATGTGCTGGCTGTATTTCGTCAAAGAGCTGATATTTTTTCAATGGTTTGTTCAAGGCGTTATCGGCCTTGGCATTGCCGGTTATCTATTCCGCTTGGCCGGACAGCATTTTGGCACAGATGGCAGTCGCAAAATGTTTCGGCAGATGCCGGTAACCGCCGCACTTGGCATAATCATCATCATCGGCTATGCGATCATGTCCATTTTTGCCGACTGGTTAGCTCCTTATGGTCAAGCTGAAATTTTTGCAAAAGTAAATGTTCTGCCCGGGGGCAACCCAGATTTAGGCGGCGATCCCGCACACCTTTTGGGCACTGACCAAATTGGACGCGATTTGCTATCCCGCCTCATATACGGTGGACAAAATACAGTAGGAATTGCCTTTATAACTACATGCCTTGCTTTTTTGATTGGTACATTTTTTGGATTTCTGGCAGCAGCATTAGGCGGCTGGTTTGATCAAGCATTATCGCGGATAGTTGATATGCTCATGTCAATCCCTCAATTGATTTTTGCACTTTTATTGATGACCATTGCCTCTGCATGGGCTGGCTCAGAAAAATGGCTTTTAACGATCTATATGATTCTAATTATAGCCGTACTAGATGCTACGCGGGTGTTTCGACTCTCGCGCGCTGTCGGAATGAATATTGTGGTTATGGATTTTTTTGAAGCCGCTAAATTGCGTGGTGAAAAAATGCCCTACCTTATTTTTAATGAGATTTTGCCAAACGCATTTGCCCCACTCCTAGCTGAATTTGGATTGCGATTTTGTTTTGTCTTTTTGACAATCGCCTCGCTATCCTTTCTTGGCGTTGGCATTCAACCACCTTTGGCTGATTGGGGTACCATGGTGAAAGATCTTGCACAATTCATTAATTTTGCCGTTTTCAGCCCGCTTACCGCGGCCTTACCATTGATGGCAGCAAGCGCTATTGCTTTGCTTACAGTCGCGGTGAATTTTGTTGTTGACTGGATGCTGCACCGAACCTCAGGGCTAAGGGAGTGAGCATGACCAACGCCAAGCCGCTGCTCAAAATTCGTGATCTGCAAATTGATGGTATTAGTGACGAAACCCGGAGCCGTGTTATCAATAAAGTGAGCCTTGATCTATATCCTGGTGAAGTGCTTGGTCTGATTGGCGAATCTGGTGCCGGCAAATCTACTCTGGGACTTGCTGGGATGGGCTTTACGCGTGATGGTTGCGAAATTGTTGGGGGCAGCATAGAGTTTGATGGTATTGATCTTGTTAATTCAACTGTTGAAAAACGGCGCCAGTTGCTGGGTAGCCGCATTGCGTATGTTGCGCAATCTGCAGCCGCGAGTTTTAATCCATCACACAAAATAATTAATCAGCATACTGAGGCGCCAGTTTTTCACAGAAAATTTAGCCGCATTGATGCCGAGACCGATGCAATCAATCTCTATAGACGGTTACGGTTACCACAACCCGAAATGATCGGGTTTCGCTATCCGCATCAACTTTCTGGCGGCCAGTTGCAACGTGCCATGACTGCTATGGCAATGTCCTGCCGGCCAGATCTCATTATTTTTGATGAGCCGACAACAGCACTTGATGTGACAACACAGATCGAGGTGTTGTCCGCAATCCGCGACATTGTTAAACAATTTTCAACCGCCGCTATTTACATTACCCATGATTTAGCCGTTGTCGCGCAAATGGCCGATCGTATCAAAGTTTTACTTCGCGGTGATGAAGTTGAAGAAAACACCACCCGTGCCATGCTGAAATCACCGCGCGAAAGCTACACAAAATCGCTCTGGGCGGTGCGGAGCTTTGAACGCAAGCAAAAGCCACCCGCCAAAACCGGTGCTATCCCTGTCATCAGCTTAAAGAATGTGACAGCCGCCTATGCCATGAATGACCCCGTTGTCCGTGACGTGAGTTTTGACATTCACGCCGGGCGCACCGTAGCTGTCGTGGGTGAGTCCGGGTCTGGAAAATCTACCGCGGCCCGCTGTATAACCGGTTTGCTACCACCGCTGACTGGCAGCATCAGTTTTGATGGCACGGCCTTGCAACCTGATTACCGGCAACGTTCAAATGAGCAATTGCGGCAGATGCAGATGATTTACCAAATGGCAGATACAGCGCTTAACCCGCGCAAGAAAATTGGCGAAATTATTGGGCGTCCTGTCGAATTTTATCTGGGATTAACCGGCCGTGAAAAGCGTCGGCGTGTCGAAGAATTGCTTGCGCAGATTGAACTTGAACCTACTGAATTTATTGACCGATATCCGGCAGAAATTTCTGGCGGCCAGAAGCAGCGTATAGGTATTGCCCGGGCCCTAGCGGCAGAGCCAAAATTTATCATTTGTGATGAGGTAACCTCCGCTCTTGACCAACTTGTAGCTGAGGGCATTTTGCGGCTCTTGACTGACCTTCAAGATAAGATGCAATTGTCATTTATGTTGATTACACATGATCTATCAACCGTACGTGCAATTGCCGATGAAGTGGTAGTGATGAAAGATGGCGTTGTTGTCGAGTCGGGGCCAAAAAATGATATGTTCAAGCCTCCACATCATGCCTATACCGATCTGTTGTTGAGTTCGGTGCCAAATATGGATCCGGACTGGCTGGATAATCTGCTGGCTAGCCGCGGCGTTGACAACATCGGGGACGCAGCTATTGAAAAAATGAATGAGAGCTGACACTCTTTGAGACATGGGAACAGTTTTTTTCAAATTTGGTAAAGGGGTATACCATGGAAGAGTCATTTTCCACGCGAAAGCTTTTGCAACCAAGCGAACTAAAAAAACTGAATACAAAGTCCGATGTCTTTGGCTTTCTGCAAATCGGTAGCCATTTTGGCACGATTTTGGCGCTTGGCTATGTCCATTATCTGGCGCTTGGCAGCTGGTGGGTTCTTCTTACCGGTGCAATGCTCGGCATTGCCATCAATTTCCTTTATGCCGGACAGCACGAGTTATCTCACTGGACAGTTTTCAAAACAAAACATCTAAATGAATTTTTTGGCCGTGTAATTGGCTTTATCATGCTGTTTCCCCGCGACTATGATCAGGTCATGCATTTTGCCCACCACCGCTGGACACAAGATTGGGAACGCGATGGCGAATTGACCCGTGCGCCCTACACACTCGGCAGTTACTTACTGTGGATGAGTGGCATTACTTATTGGCGAAATCGTTTCATCGGCATCATTCGCAGGGCGCGCGGCATTATTATAGAGCCCTATATCGGGGCAACGCATGAGGGTAAAATTATTAGAGAATCGCGATGGCATCTTGCCGGTTATGGGCTGATTTTTTTGATTTCTCTGTATCTGGAAAGCTGGGCTGTGGTAACATTTTGGCTGTTTCCGATGCTTTTGACCAAACCTGTGCATCAGTTACAAAACACCATAGAGCATCTTGGGCTATCGCATGAAGCTGATATTTTGAATAACACCCGATCTACGCGCACTAACGCGTTGATGCGCTGGTTATGCTGGCAGATGCCCTACCACACCGCGCATCATAGTTACCCTTCTGTACCATTTTGGCAATTACGCAAACTAAATGACAAAATTGAGGCGATTGCGGGACCAGTACATCGAATGGGATGGATCGAATTTCAAATTGAAGTCATCCGCAAGCTTACCCAAAAAGATGAAAGCCAATGGCCAACCAACGAAGTCTGGGTGGTGCCGACCGGCAATGGCAAACATATTCAGTTGGAAGCGTAACAGGTGACCGCCGCAACACGGCACTTAAAGTTTTATACCTCGCTTTGGGCGATGATGCCGCATGATCAAAGCGGCGTTATTTTGCCGTTTGATCAGATATGCGAGATGGTAGCGTCAGCCGGTTATGATGGCATGGCGATTGACCTTGGCGCAGGCGATGTGGAACAGGCGCACGCGATTCGGCCCCACATGGAACGTTGCGGACTCACCCCCCTAATCGTTGCCTTTCCCAAAACCATCGACTCGCTGCATGACAACTTGTTAATGGCAAAAGATTTTGGCGCACCCTTTGTAGATGTGATCGGTCAAGTGATGCCGCTGTCTGTTGATGGAATGATCCCGGTGATACGCAAATGGGTGGAGATGTCTGAAAAGCTGGACATGCCAATCCAGTTTGAAACGCACCGAAATTGCATAACCAACGACCTATACGCCACTTTATGTTTGCTGGATGCGGTACCGGAAATGCGGCTTTGTGCGGATCTGTCGCATTTTGTCGTTGATCGCGAATTCAAGCTACCACTCGCCGACCGTGATGCTGGGATGATCCATCGCATTATTGAAAGGTCAGACAGTTTTCAAGGGCGTGTCGCCAGCCGCCAGCAAATCCAACTTCAGTTGGATTTTCCTCAACATCAAAAATGGGTCGAATTATTCAAAAAATGGTGGCGTGACGGATTGATAAGCTGGCGCCAACGCAACCCATACGGTAACTGTATTTTCCTGTGTGAACTCGGCCCGCCAGAATATGCCATGACTGATGCGACTGGCCAGGAATTGTCCAACCGTTGGGAAGAAGCTCTAAAAATTAAAAGCTGGGTAACAGAGATCTGGTCTGATCTGGAGCGCCGTTAACGGCGCTTATTGATTGCCTCTGCCAAAACACACATCAATTCAAACATCAAGGACACACCCAGCCACGCAGTGCCACCAGAGGGATCAAAAGGCGGCGAAACTTCAACAAGATCCGCACCAACAAGATTAACGCCACTCAACGCGCGAATAACTTGTTGTGCTTGAAAAGAATTGGGGCCGCCAATTTCTGGCGTTCCAGTGCCAGGGGCAAAGGTTGGATCTACAAAATCAATGTCAAAAGAACAATATGTCGGAGAATTTCCGACGATGGCACGCGCCTCTTCCATCACCGAAGGAATTCCGCGATCAAATAGCTCGTCGACACGGATGATGCGCACACCTTGCGCCTCGCCCCATTCAATATCATCGTAATTATATGCTGTGCCGCGAATACCAATTTGCACAACCTTTTTTGGGTTCAGTAGACCTTCCTCAATGGCCCGTCTAAAGGGCGTGCCATGTGTGTATTTAAACCCCCCAAAATAGCTATCAAACAAATCTGTGTGCGAGTCAAAATGAATCATCGCGAGAGGCTTATCTTTTACCAAGCCACGCAAAACTGGCAATGACACCAGATGGTCACCACCAGCAGTCATTGGTGTGATGTTGCGGTGTTTTAAATCAGCGTAAAATGCTGTTATGCGTTCAAGGCTGTCTTGTAAATCAATAGGATTAGGGCCAACGTCGCCGAGATCAGCACAGTTTACCATCAGAAACGGATTAATTCCAGTTACTGGGTTCATCGCACGGATCATTGTTGAAAGGTCCCGAAGTTGACGAGGTCCGTGTCGAGGCCCAGGTCGGTTAGTAGTGCCCGCATCCCAAGGAACACCAACAAGCCCCATATCAACACGATGAATTTCTGAAGAATCCATACTGAGGTGCGGCAACCGCATAAAACTTGGCATTCCAGCAAAGCGCGGCATCTCAAGCGCCGACACCGGTTGGAAAAATGGATCGTTACGCATTAAGTGTCTCCTGCTCTAAACGACAAAAATGTTTGCATAACGGTCCGGAACACGCCAGTTAATCTTTAACTTTCGTTATTTTTTCTTCTCACTGATCATTTTCAAGATTGCATTGGCCACGCTTAATTTTTCTTCATCTCCTTTCTTACGGAACTGACTTGCGCCAGCGACTTACCTTCATATTAATTGATGCAATTTAATTACAGCGGTGCAACAAATATAAAAAACAGAGGATGACAGAATGAATGGTCAAAAAGTATTGATCACAGCTGGCGCTTCAGGCATCGGCCATGCCCTTGCAGAAGCCTTTACCGCGGCCGGTGCAAATGTATGGGTGATCGATATATTACCCCTTTCAAAAATTGATTTCTCAGCAAGATGGCGATACGATCGAGTTGATGTTCGCGATGCTACCGCAATGCAGAATTTGTTTGATCGTATTTTGACAGAATGGACTGGCCTTGATGTGCTTTGTGCTAATGCGGGTATATCGGGCCCAACCGCTCTCATAGAAGATCAGCCAATCGAGGCGTTTCGGGATTGTATCGCGGTCAATCTGGAAGGCGCCTTTCTCGCAGTGCAAGGTGCGCTCCCAATCATGAAGCAGCAGCGAAAAGGCGCAGTCATCTTCACGTCTTCCACCGCAGGGTTATATGGGTTTCCGTATCGGTCACCCTATTGTGCCAGCAAATGGGCGATACATGGGTTTATGAAAACCCTGGCTATGGAAGCAGGCCCCTACGGTGTCCGCGCGAACGCGATTGCACCTGGCTGTGTAGACGGGCCACGAATGGATAACGTGCTCCTTAAAGAAGCAGTCCAGAAAGGTACTGAACCTCAAATGGTACGCCGTGCTTACGAAGCGGGCGTGTCTATGCGTAGTTTTGTAACTGTGGATGACATTGCCGCAATGGCTGTGTTTCTTGCTTCTGATGTCGCTGGCCGAATCTCTGGCCAGGTTATCGCGGTTGACGGACATACCGAAAACCCAGATCCAAAAGTAGGAACATCGCAATGATACAGCTCGAAGGCTAAATTAAAAGCCGGGCGAAAAACAAAATAAAATGAGGCTGTTTAACTTAATTCATATGCATATTGAAAAAAATTTACAACTATCTGATCCAATTGAGCTATCGTGGAGCTCAAGCCGGGTTCGCTTTCGCAGTGTTTTTTTTCGCTTTCGCGCCTGAAATGATGCCATCATTCGCACTTAATGAAGATAAAGCCGATAAGATGCTGCCGACAGGGAAAATCTTTAGCCCCGAGATGAAAGCACAAAGGGTCATAGCGCACCGGGGAATGTCAGGACAATACCCCGAGAACACTCTCATCGCATTTGACGCTGTGAGGCATGCGGGCTTAAAGTGGATTGAAACTGACATCAGCATGCTTTCTGATGAAACCTTAATTGTTTTCCATGACGAAGTTCAAGGCCGGACCGTTGCCGGCAACAAACTGATCTCGGATGCTAAATGGAAAGACTTCGAGAATGCCGATGCGGGTCTTTGGAAAGGAGGCCAATTTGTTGGCCAAGAAGTATTGCGTTTGGAAACATTGCTCTCTTGGGCAAAAAAGCATGATATGGCACTGATTCTTGAAATGAAATGCCATGGTAATCGCGAATATCGCTCAGCTGAGCTGCTCGCAGCGTCATTGCAGATTGGCCTAAAAGTAACGATTATTGTATCAAGTTTTAACATAGATTTTCTTCGTTGTTTTAGGG
>Ga0181557_1005778_pt1 | contig 10991 bp, 7 predicted proteins | sample 011ome_23_FD_148632 | JGI IMG/M metagenome (GOLD analysis project Ga0181557, IMG submission 148632) | Coastal salt marsh microbial communities from the Groves Creek Marsh, Skidaway Island, Georgia - 011506CT metaG (spades assembly) | ecosystem: Environmental > Aquatic > Marine > Intertidal zone >... | reverse complement strand
TGACGGCGCCAGTCACCCGCCTCCTCCCCGCAGCCGATGAACAAGAAATCGCTCGCAGAAGTCGCCCTGCTCACGGAATCCGAGGCTGCGAAGATGTTCAACATGGGCACCACTCGATTCAAGGCCAGGTACGTCGCGCGCGACTCCAAACGACCGACAGAACGTCCGACAGAACGACATTCTCAAAAGTCCAAAAAGCAAAAAAGTGCAAAGACTCGTTTACGAGTCCCGAATCCAGACTGAAACACATACGAGAGACGATGCTGACTGTTCATTTGCTTTTCGCTTTTGCAGATGCCGAGAGCTGGGCATTTCCAGGTGGCCGCATCGAAAGTTGATGTCCCTGAAAAATCTGTACGAGGACCTCGTGAATCACCTCGAGAACGCGCGCGACGCGAAAAACCACGAGCAGTACAAACGCGTGCGCGGTATGATGCTCGAGATCAAATCGTACGCCCGGTTGCTGGAGGCAGACCTGTCGCGCTTGAACCAATTCTACAACGGCAAAAAGGCGTGGCCGGAAAACATCTTGAAGATTCGGCAGACCATCTACAAGAAGCGACACGCGCAGGTGTTGATGGAGAAGAAGGCATCTTCGTCGAAACAGGAATCTGACTTGCCCAAGATGAGGTCCAAGGCTTCTTCCGGGGACTCGTACGAGTTCACGGAACTCGAACACGTCTCCGCGGTGCAGACGGAAAACAAAACGGCGATGTCCTCGGACGCGTCGTTCAGACTTCGCGAGGTTGGCCAAAAGCTCGAAGCGCACTGGGCCGAAGACGAGGACATGTGGTTATTCCTCGCGAGAGGGGGAGGAGCTGCTTGATATCATCGGGATGAACGAGCAATCTTTCGTCGCGAAAGCTGGTCTCGCTAATGTATCGCTGTATTGCTGTCATGCCGTGACGCTATGGGGTCGTGTAAATCGATCGTCATCATTCTTTCACAAAAACCGTCTTCTCCTACGCCGCGTCCACGTCCATCGCTTCGCCCTCCGCCGGTTCATCCGCCTGTTTCGCTTGCCGTTCGAGCAGAGGCTGATACTCCTTGCACTCTGCGACACCAGGAAGCTCCTCCACGAGGAGACGAATGTGCGGCAGCGAGTATCCGAAGAACTCCGGGCCGCTGATGGCGGTCTTTTTCGGTTCTTCGCCCAACGCCGCACGCGCCGCGGTGACGCGCTTCAAAACCTCCGCCCACGCCGCCGTCGCCGACTTCGCGACGATGGGTTCATCCAAGCCTTCGTCGGCAGTCAATTTGAACGCGGGGCCGTTGTCGCCCTCGAGAATCTCCTGGACCCATCGCGTGCGCTCTCCGTTCGGGTCGTCGCACCGCATGTACTGCCTCGTGGTGCGGTACCCGATCGGGAGGATGTACGCCGCGGAGTGGTACCCGAGCTTGTCCGCGGGCTGCACAACCCCGAGGCACTCGAGGGTCACGCCTTGCACCGGGCCGACGGGCAACCGCACGCGCCCTTTCTTATCGCGAGGCAACTTATCGATCTGAAGCTTGGCCCGTTCTACCTTGTCCATGTTGCCCATTGCCGCGGCGCGAGGTCCACGCGGCCCGGTCCCGCGCTGTTCGCGTGGGTTCCGAGCCTTCTTCTCGCGCGGGGGTTTGGGCGCCGGGGGCTGGACCGCCAACTTGCCGCCGAGCGCGGCGCACATGCGCCGCGCGCGCAGGCTCAGCACGCGGTTCAGCGGCCACTCCACCGCGACCACCTCCGTCGAGGTCAAATCGATCTTCGCGGGTGATCGCTCCGGTTTCGACTTTTTGTTCAAAGGCGTATTCTCTTTCGAGGCTTCCGCGGAGCCCGGCGAACCGGCTGAAGAGCGCTTGCGTTTCGAGCGCCGGCCGGTCAAGGGCAGAGCGGCGTCGTCTCCGGCGGAGGGCTCGGGAGATCCGTTCGCCGCCGCGATGGCCGATTCCCAAGACGCCTCGAGACCGAGCTCGGGGTCCGCGCGAATGGCATCCCACCGACCCCATCCATGTCGCAGCATGCCCACCAGCAGACCGCGATCATCACGCGGTGACCACCAGGGAGCCGGCTTATCGCAGTGCTCTTCGACGTTCTTCACTTCAGGGCGTTCGGAGAGCCACTCGGCGGCGTCGAGCGCCGCGCGGGGACCGCCCGCGTTCTTCACGGCGTTGATCAGCGGTTGCATCAGCTCAAGGCGGGAGACGTCTTCGTGAGCACGCTGGAGGACATACTTGGTGAACAGCGCCTCCGCGAACACAGCGTCTAGGGTGGCCTTACCACCCTCGTCGGGGGCAACCGCAAGCTCGTCTGCTTCTGGTTCAGAGCACGCCGCGTCCAGAAGGAAAGGGCACGCGTCCAACGCGAGCGTGCGGGCCGACGTGACGGCGTAGCGTCGACAAAATACCGCAACGTGCGCAGGGGTCTTGTCGTCGCCGAGCTTGGCGGCGGCGTGCACGGCGCTCCACTGTCCAAACCCGAACGTGCAGAGCTTGTCCACGACGCTCTTGCGTTCGGCCCACGACCACTGGAACTTGCGTTCCTCGACGACGGCGCGGCGTCGGGTCCCGCTTGCGTCCGCCTTTTTCTCCTCCGCGAGCCGTCGCGCTTCTTCTGCAGCCTCCTCTTCTTCCCGCAGTTTCTCCGCCGCCGCCGCCTCGGGCATGAGCTTCTCCCAGAATTCGGGGTCGTCCAGCGCGATCTCGTCCGCGCCGCCGCTCTCCGTCCCAGCGAATGTCGCTGTGGCGAACATGCTCTTGTTCGCGTTCGGATCGGTCTCCGAGTCGGTGTTATCCGACGCCTCCACCACTCGTCGTTCCGAGCGCGACAGGATGTCATCGATACCCTCGGCGCCCCACTCCTTCGCCTTTTTCTCGCCTTCTTCCGTGTCCTCCGCGATGGCCGCGTACGCGCCATGCTTCAGCAGCCGCTCGATTTCAGCGCGGCTCGCTTTCGAGCCGCCACCCTCGGGTTTCTCCCCGGCCACGCCGCCGAAGATGGCCTGCTCCAGGCCAAGTTTCATGGCGGCTCGATCGAGCATGTCGCGCTCGTAGGTGCCTCGCATCACCAGGCGATACACCTGCACGGGTTTGGTCTGGCCGATGCGGTGCGCGCGCGCGAGCGCCTGCGCGTCGTTCTGGGGATTCCAGTCGCTGTCAAACACGATGACCGTATCAGCCGCGACGAGGTTGATGCCCTGTCCGCCCGCGCGCGTGGAGAGCAAAAACAGGAACGCCCCGTCGGCTTCGTCTCCCGAGCCGTCCTCGGGGCCGCAGAAGCGATCGATGGCGGCTTGTCGCGCGCGACCGGTGACGCCTCCGTCGAGACGCTCGTACGAGTGTCCCCGGCTTCGAGAGTAGTCCTCGAGCACGTCGAGTACTCGAGTCATCTGGCTGAAGATCAGAACGCGGTGACCCCCGGCTTTGAGTCGCGGCAACAGCTTGTCGAGGAGCTGTAACTTTCCCGAGCTTCCCGCGAGTTGCGCGATCGTGGCGGTGGTTCGCGCGCGCTGCTTTTGAAGGGCTTGCTGCGCGACGAAAGCTTCCTCGACGCCGTCGAGCAGAAACGGGTGCTGGCAACACTTGCGCACTTCCATCATCACGTTGTTGAAGTTGGCCAGCGCGCGATCGTCGTTGCATCCCTGCCTGAGGAATTTGAAGTTGCGCTCGAACAGCGCGCGGTAGCACTTCTTCTGCAGCGGCATGAGTTCGCACTCGACGAGGGTCTCGACGCGAGGCGGCAGCTTGTGTTCGACGTCTTGCTTGAGTCGCCGCAGCAAGTACGGCGCCAGAACTTTGTGCAGCGCCTCCACCTGACCAGCCTTCTTGACCGCGCCGAACTTGGATTCGAAATCTTCCTTATCGGCGAAGCGACGTCCGTCCACGAAGTTCAGGAGGGACCAGAGCTCGGCCGTGTCGTTCTGCAGCGGCGTGCCCGTAAGCAGCACGACGCGCCCGGCGAAATCCAACGTGTGCAGGTCGCGCACTGCGCGTCCTCCGCTATTTTTCAGGCGGTGCGCCTCATCGACCACAAGGCAGCTCCACGGCACTTTGGAGAGCGTCGAGCGGTCCGCCTGGACCATCTCGTAGGTCGTCAGCACCACGTCCGCTTTGTACACCGCGTCGCCGTTGCACTCGGTCCCGTCTTCGTACACCAGCTCGTGCTGGCGGATGACGGCTCGGGCGGTGGGGTTCCCGACATACGGCACCACGTGCGCGCCGGGAGCCCATCGCGCGGCTTCGCGTTCCCAGTTCACGAGAGTGGACAAGGGCACGACCACGAGCGCGGGACCACGAGGTTTGATCGTGGGCCGGGGCGCCGCCGCCTGCGAGCGGAGCACGTAGTCAATCAGTGCGAGCGACTGCGCGGTTTTCCCGAGACCCATCTCGTCCGCGAGCACGCACCCCCGGTTCGCGAAGAGAAGGTTGTGCGCCATCCAGCGCACACCCTCCCGCTGATACTTGCGGAGAACGTTTCCTTCCCCGCCGTACCACTCGCGCGAGGGGGGATGATCCTCCTCGGAAACGGGCGAGGATGCGACGCCGGAGGCGGCGGCGGCGACTTTCAGCGCGCGGTGAGAAAGCACCTCCTCGTACCGCGTCATCGCATTCGCCGCGTTCGTCCGAACCCATTCCACCGATTCCCAGGTGACCTCATCGTATCCGAGACCGCCGCCCCATCGAACGAGCGCCTCGCCGCCTTCCCTGAGCACCAGAACTCTAATCACCTCGAGACACTCGCGAGGCACCGCCACCGCCTCGCCGGCGGCTCTCGGGTGTTTCTCCCAAAACTTCGTCAGGCGCTGCGCCGCGAGGTTGAGCGCGGCGGCCAGCGTGGGAAGGGCCACCCACGAGCAATGCGTGAGCGCGCGGGCTTTCCACTTGACCAGGATCTCGATGGAATCGTCGTCCGCGGTCGCGGCGTCGGTCGCGGTCGCGTCGAGAGCGGGCGAGAGTCGCCACCCCACGAGCTTCTCTGCCAGGTTGACGTCTTCGGTGAGAGTGCCCAACACGTTAACCTCCACCGCGGACCACTGGTCAGCGGGCCAAGATGCGTACGGCGTGACCCCGTCGGTCGCCGCGGCGAACGCGTGCATACCCTCGGAAGCGCCGGCGGCGTCGCCCTCGTCGTCGTCGTCCATGGTCACGTCTCCGAGCACGTCGTTCCAGAAGGATCCGTCTTGCGCGGCGGTCTTCTCCGTGTCCTCACCGGGACCGCCACCGGACGTCTTCTTGTCGTCCGGTGAAGACCCGTTGCTCGCGCCGCGGAATCCCGCGCGCTCGAACTCGACCAGGTCCGTCGCTGCGCGGTCCATATCCCCGGAGTGAGACGCTAGCACCTCAGCGATCGTGGCCGGATCGATGCTTTCAAACGTGCGCTCCAGCGACTTTTGCTCGGTGTGGTAGGCACACCGCTTCGCGGCCGCTCGGCGTGAGCCTCCCACGCGAACCATCGCGATAGGCCTCGACAGTCGCGTGATCCCTCGAGATTCCCGCCGGCGGGGTTGAGCTCTTCTCTCTTCCCGCTTCTCACGCGCGCCTCCTCGTCGCGGGTGTCGTTGTGCGGAGCGCGCGGCGGGACCGAGGAAAACGCCATCGCGTTTGAAAAAGCCGATGGACAAAAAACACTCGACCGTGCAATGTGCAAACAGTCACACAAAAATACACCGACAGGGGATCGAACCCCGGACCTTCTCCGTGTAAAGGAGACGTCATAACCAACTAGACCATCGGTGCTGAAACGTCTTAAACTTGCGGGACGAGCCGACGTTTTTTACGTATAAGAACATAAACTGTATTTCCATAAACCTGAGACTACTTCTGCATACATCGTGACGTTTTTTGCGATTTTCGCGCGCGCAGAACCACGACTTCTCTTCGTTTCGCTTCCTTTCTACTTCCTTTCCGCCCACAGTCATCGGCACCGTGTCTTGCGTCCCCTGGTGTTCGGGGTCGCACGCGCGGTCCTCGCACATTGGTGATGGGCGGCAGGGTGGAGAGCGTCAGCATGTCGTGCGACTCCGGCGTCGAGGTGAGCGGCAGCGGGGACGGCGTCGGAATGAGAAACTTCGAGACGTGCGTCGACGCCCCCGGGTTGTCGGGGCGCGACTCGCGGGGCTCGCCGAAGCGCGAGACGAGCGCGAGCGGCGAGCACTCGACGTTGGACGTGCGCGTTCCGAAGCGTCCGCGACCGCACGCCCCCGACGATGAGGTACAACCTACGCGTTTGTTCGGTGCTTCGCCGGGAACGAAGCGCGCGTTGTCCGAGCTCATGGCGAACAACCTGCTCAGACTGAACGTGTCGCCGATGGACACGTCGCCTTCCGGCGACAGACAGACGGGCGGGTTAGCCACGACCCCTCCGAGCGAGTACGGCGCCGGAATGTCCCCGTTCGGAGGGATCGCGGCAGACGGAACGGGAAGTCCTCGCGAAAAGGATGAATGGGACGCCGCGGAGGGCGCGGCTGCGACGACGACGCCTCCGGCGAAGGTGCGCGGGTTCGAACTGTCTTCCATGTTGGATGATGCCGGACACGATCAGTCAGCACCTCAGCCTCGAGGTGCGGGAGGACCGGGGGCCGGCACGATTTTGCACAGGCGGCGCAAGTCCATGCTCTCGCAAGAGTTGAGCGGTGCCCTTCCCGCTTCCGCGTCGGCGCTCCCCGCGGCGCTGCCTGCGCCCCCACCGGTGCTTCCATCGCCGTCGCGTCTCCTGGGGACGCTCTCCATGATGGACAACAGCGCGGTCTTGCCGCCGTCATCGCCATCCGCCGAGCCAACACCTAAGGGAGACCTCAGGAAACAAGCGATTTTAAGGCGCGTTTCTTTGGCAAATCCCGTCGGAGAGGGCATGACCTCGTATTCGCGCTTTGTTTCGCCCGGAGTCGCGTCGCCCAAGCTGTTGTTGCCCGCGCCGCTGAGGAAAGAACGAGACGTGTCAGACGACGAAGACGACGATTTCGACATGTGAAGCGCGAGACAAGAATGCACTTGAGCATTCTACATAGCTAGAACTAGTTCTACGAATAGGTTAATAGGTACGCGATAGCTCACCGTCATCGATGCGCGGTACCTCCGCAGAGGTGAACCGCGCGAGCGAATATTCGGGCGTGTTCCCGGAAAGAGAAACGCACGAAATACCTGCTCGCCGTCTCGGTCTCGCCACCGCTGATGCGTCTCCGATACAACACGCTGCCACAGAACGCCGGCAAGTCACACATCCCGTTCTCGTCGTAGTCCACGTTTATCCAGCCGAGGGTGGCGTGCGCGGATTGGCCGGCGACAGTGACGTTCGTCGTCGGATCCCCAAGACACAGTTTCAGGCGTCGCAGGGGTTGAGCCTGCACGGGCACGAAGTGTGTCAAGCCTTGCGTCAACACCACACCCCCTATGCCACCAACATCGATATTATCTGCGTGCATGGTCGTCAGCTCGATCTGCACGCTGAGTTCTGCGCCGTCGAACCCGCCACCGACAGCGCCCCAGTCGTCCAGCAGCTCGCGCCTCTTTTTCATGGTTAATGTTTCCAGGTGCGCCCGCACCGCGGACGCGCACCGCTCCTCAAAACGCGAGAGCTGCACGGAGGGATCCGCGGGGCGGCGATACCCAGGAATCAACCAAGGAGGTGTGCTTTGCGTGACGATCGACCCCCGAGGCCATAGCTTTCCAGTAGCCGGCGAGCTGCCCTGACGATTTCTACCGCCACCCCCACCCCAGGGCGCTCGGACGCCGCTTTGCTTTCCGGCGCGACTTCGCCGAACCTCAGTGCCGTCCCCCTCTAGCAAACTCGGGTCGATGAAGACGACATCATCGGCGGCTGATTTCCAGGGTGAGTGACTCAAATCCGGGGCAGTCGCATTCTGCGGCGGTCGAGTAGCCAGCGCGTCCACGCGTCTTCTCTCTAGCAGAAGATTCATCTCGCGCCGGAGCTCTTTCGTCGCTTCCTTCTCTCGGCGCACCGTGTCCTGTACGTCTTCGCCAAGTGTAGGCGTTCCAACGCGCCCCCAGTCTGCTCTGAGAATGTCCTCTACAGCGCGGCGAAGTGTCAAATTTTGACCACCGACTTTCTTCGCGCGGTTCGTCGTGCGTGTGGCCGTCGTAGTTTCTTCCGCAGCCAGGCTATCAATTGTCCACGGAGAAAACGAGACGCGTCGATTTGGCTCTCGGGAAGTCGGCCGCGCGATGGGCGTTCGTCGAGGCTGCGGAGCGTCTTCGTCGTCGACGCTTTCTTTTTCACAGCCGAGTAGTTCATCCCAGTCTGTCGAAGCCGTCATCTTGCCCGCGTCCGAGCGTCTGCTGCCCGCAGCCTCCTTTCGCTCCGCATCAGACCTCGCGACGAGACTCTTGAGGTCCGAGAAGAGATCTGCGAGGCGCTCGTCGGCCGCCAACACGGCGGCGTCCAGGTCGTCTGCCTCCATGATTTACGAGACGAGCGTCATCGCGATGAATCACGGTCGCGAACGCCACGAACTCAGGTCACGCGGACGTTCCGCCGCGACGCTCGTTGTGCGGTGCCGACAACTTCTAAGGCGTTTTCCAACGTCTCTTGAAGAAACCGCGTCATATGAGCCACATTATCACACTGTGCATATTGACTTGTGAGGCGCACAGTGAAGGGTCGACTCGTCGACCGCACAAACAACGATGCCTGTCGCGATTCCCGCTGAGCGCCTCCTACCGGTATCCACGGAACCCGGACCGGCAGGGTATCCCGCGGTCAAAGTTCGAGCAGCAGACGCTGACCTGCTCACCTCTCGCAGTGTGTACCACCAGGAAACTGGCGAGCTCATCAAAGACTATCTGAAGTACGATGAGGTGCCCGGAGTCACCAACTGCTCGGTAGTCACGCTACCTCCTGGGCTGGTCATCGAGAGGCACGTGCATCCTTCGAAGTACGAAATATTTCTCACCAGCGGGGGGCGAGGGTTGTTCAAGGTATGGGCACCAGGCGCGGCGGAGGCAGACGAGCCGCGGGAAGTTTTCGAGCTCAAGCCTGGGGTGTGCTGTACGATCGGGCCGGAAGAGCCGCACATGATTTGCGCGGCGGAGGATTGCGAACTGACAATGACATACCTCGGTGTGGTCGCCCCGGAGACGAAGACATAAATGAGATAGATGTACAGAAGCGAATCGCGTGTGGCCTGATATCATGTTTCAAGGCGCGTGATGTAACAACGCACTACCTAACACTAGCTATCCTATTTTTTTCAGAGTCGTCTTAACTCTTTCACCGAAACTCACGGACCCGTCGTCGGCGTCCATGGCTTATCCCAAACCCTGTTGTGCCGGTCCGTGTGGGGAATCACGTCGAACTCCATATCGTACCAAATGTGACCTGGGTGAGCGTTTTTGCAGCACCATATGGCGGCGTACTTTTTAAGCCGTCGCGAGAACTTCTGCATGTCCTGTTCGTCCGCGAAACCGCCAAACGCGTCAACCATCGTGCTGAACTGAATCACCTTGACGTCTTTATGAGTGCTGAGCAACTTCTCGACATCGACGTCCGTGAGCTTTGTGTTCGCGACGATAACTTTTGTGTTCTTCGGAGCCGCCGCGCCGACGTTTTGCGTGCACTTCCCATCTTCACAACTCTCCACGAGTTCCACGTCCAGCCTCGAACTATTGACTGCCTCAGACAAGGCCGAATTGTTGAAGAAGCTGTACTCCCGAAAGTCAATGCCGGGTCCGAATTCTACATCGGGTTCTTCACGGACCCAAGACTCGATCTCGAACACGTGATCCATGGGACAAAGGTACGGGAGCTCGGTGTCGGATCCAGGGATCTTGCCACTGTGGGGTGCCCACCATCTGTCGAATCCGCAGTACAACTTCGGCATCACCAGAGTGCGCTTGAGTTTCTGCGCGAACGCGAGCGCGGCGCGCACTTGCAGAAGTTGATGATTTACCAGGGCAAAATGCCCTTCGACCGATCCAGAGTGTCTCAGGAGATCTTCTGGAATGTCTGCGACATACGACAACAAGCCTCCAGGTGGGTCGTAGTACTCCGGAGGATCCGACCACACCAACGCTTCGCGCAAGCGGTGACGCTTTCCGTCCGTGCCGGAGAATTGAAACGTCGCATGAATGACGTACGGTTCCTGTTTCACTTTCTCATACATCCTCGTCACGAAGTACGTATGACCGCTCGCGAACGTGCTGACCGGCAAGATACCTATCTTAAGCTTACCTCGATAGCCAGCGAACACGTTATCCTCATCCTTCTGATTGAATCCTGCGCCAAGGCGGAACAAGTCGTTGAAGGCATTTTGATCCCAAACCTTATCATCCTTCTCCAGCTTTTCCACCCACTCTTTTGCGAGTTCTTTGGCGCTGTGGCGCAGGAGCATAATTCCGATATTGGCGGCTGAATGAGCCCTGCTTGGATCCTCGAGTCCATCTCCAACAGCAGTGCTCGACAGATGATCGCTCGAAGTCAAAACGTCTGCCTGCGGAAATCGTGCCATATACGGCATCGGGTTCCGGAGCCACGCAGTGTCTACGTCTGACACCAGGATATCGAAACCCATCTGAGTAAACAAATAGATGAGCTCGATCTTCTTGCGTCCCATTTTGTGAAAGTTCGGGGTACCCCAACCAAAGTCTGTGGTTATCATGCCGCTCTGCATCGCGAACGTCGGAACCTCGACGTCGATGAGCTGCGCTAACAGCTCGTTGTCCATCGCACCCACCATGAAGTTAGAGACACCGCACTTACGCACGTTGCGGACCCAGTTTGATACGAAATCATAGTAATGGTTGTTCGCCCACGTTACCATCACCACGTTGTCCTCAGCATAATGGTCCACCAGCTCTGCGGTGAGCTGGTTGTCCTCGGGCATGTCAGATTCGGGCTTGACATATTTTCCTGCGTGCTTCACTGGCACGGTGTCGTTGATCGCGGGAGGCGGAGACGCCGGTGGCTCGTGCGGGGGCGGAGGAGGACTTTCTTTGCGTTTTGACGTTTGTTCTGGTGTTGGCTGTTTGGGTTTTGGCGGCGGAGGTGGACTCACTTTGGT
>Ga0181557_1005775_pt1 | contig 10996 bp, 10 predicted proteins | sample 011ome_23_FD_148632 | JGI IMG/M metagenome (GOLD analysis project Ga0181557, IMG submission 148632) | Coastal salt marsh microbial communities from the Groves Creek Marsh, Skidaway Island, Georgia - 011506CT metaG (spades assembly) | ecosystem: Environmental > Aquatic > Marine > Intertidal zone... | reverse complement strand
CGGTGGTGATTCCAAAGATTTTAGCCTCTGGGTATTTCTGAATCGAAAGTTCTAAAACCTTCGACTTAATCGCCTTTGCTAAACCTTTTCCTCGATAATCTTCTGAAATAATGAGACCCGAATGAGCGACAAAGTTCTTTCCGCCCCAGACTTCTATGTAACAGAAGCCGGCAAAAGTATCTCCGTCTAAGGCGATAACGGCATTACCGTTGGTCATCTTAGTTTTGATGTACTCAGGGCTACGACGGGCAATACCTGTGCCGCGCTTTTGTGCAGCGTCCTGAATAGTGTCGCAGATATGTTCTGCAAAGCGATGAAAAGATTCATCGGCAATAAATAGATCCATGATTAAAGAATCGTTGGGTTGTTTAAAGTAAAAAGGTAATTGAGAATTCGGAGGGGGAAATGGACTCACCTATTTCCATAACAGCACTACACCCTTACGGGCGACGGCGACTAGTACGTCGGGTTGGAGTAATAATGTGCTGTGTCATTTTCACGGAGTAAAACTACTCTTTTATGTGAGTCACACAAGGTTTTGTTGAATTTTTAACAAAAAAGTGTCACAAAAAATTAATAATCCTATTGATTTTTGATTTAGTTTAAAGCATGCGTATGGAAATATGATTCTTTAAATAATCTTAAAATAAGGTCCTAATTATGAAAAATACTATACTCCAATTCCTATTATTGTTGTTTTCGATTAATTTTCTAAGTGCCCAAGAAACTAGCACCCATCAGCCCAACTATAGTTTAGCTGCAAAATTCTCTCCTGACAAACTAGCTAAGTTGGTTCATTCAACTGAGGTGTCTCCGCACTGGTTAAAAAACGGGAATCGCTTCTGGTATCAATACAAAACATCGGATGGGGCCAATTACTATCTCGTTGACGCCGATAAAAAGAGTAAAATTAAACTCTTTGATAATGAAAAAATGGCTGCCTGGTTAACAGAGATTACTAAGGATCCATACGACCATAAACATCTCCCAAAATTTGATTTCAAATTTGTAAAAAATGAAACCGCCATCAGGTTTAGAGTTTCTTCTACAGAACTAATTGCTAATTCCAAAGAAACTTCTGACACATTAAAAGATTCTAAATCCCCTTCGAAAAAAGAGAACAAAGTTTTCTATCTAGAATATGTTCTTGGGTCCAATAATCTTAAAATCATTAATACTCTAAAAGAGGAAAAAAAAGATTACAAAAAATGGGCAAATATAGCTCCAGATTCCAGTATTGTGTTATTCTCTAAAAAGCATAATCTATTCTGGATGGACAAAGAAAATTTTTTGAAGGCTGTAAAAAATGAAAAAGATAGCACTATAGTTGAAAATCAGTGGACAACTGATGGAGTCGAAAATTATGGTTACGGATCAGGTAATAGAGGAAAGGATAATGTTACAATAGAAAAAGAGAAAGAGGATAGAAAATATGTTTTTGGCCACTGGTCAGATGATAGTAAAAAGTTTGTTTTCCAAAAGACAGACAGTAGAAAGATCCAAGATCTATGGGTAATAAATTCAATCGCAAATCCAAGGCCAACTCTAGAAACCTATAAGTATCATATGCCAGGTGAGAAGGAATTCTACAAAAGAGAACTCATTGTCTTCGATATCCCATCAAAGTCCCATATAAACGTAGACTTAGATAGTACTCAACAAAAAAGTCTTACCGTTTATTCTCGACCTTTTGAACCGTCTTCTCGAGATGATGACCACCGACCAACTCTTCTTTTATCCAAAAAGGGTAAAATTTATTTCAGCCAGATTAGCAGAGATAGAAAAAAAATGGATGTCTGTGTCGCTGATTTAACAACCGGCGAAACAGAAATTCTCATAGAGGAAAGAATGAACACGTATATAGAATCGAGAGACCCAGTGTTAATCAACAATGAAAAAGAGCTTATTCACTGGTCTGAAAGAGACGGATGGGGACATTTCTATAGATATGACACTAAAGGGAACCTAATTAATAAAATAACCAGTGGTTCATTTCATTCAGAGAAAGTAACAGGAGTTGATATTCAAAATAATCTTCTCTACTTTACGGCACATGGTGTTCAAAAAGATTTAGACCCATACTATGAGCATCTTTATTCAATCTCCTTAAATGGCGGAAGGCCAAAAGCATTAAATCCGGGGGATTTTACATCAAATTCTTTTCCTTCTGATAACCATAAATATTTTGTTACAAACTACTCTAGGGTAAATACAATTCCCAAATCTGATCTTAGAAACTCCGCAGGAAATCTTGTGCTTTCTTTGGAAGAAGCAGACTTATCACAATTATTTGCCTCTGGGTATAAGTTTCCTGAACCATTTAAAGTAAAAGCAGATGATGGTATAACCGATATCTACGGTGTTCTATATAAGCCTTTTGATTTTGATGAAAAAAAACAATATCCATTATTAGAATATGTCTATCCGGGCCCACAAACAGAAGCTGTAAATAAGGGGTTTTCTATTAGAATGGATCGTCTAGACCGAATGGCACAGTTGGGTTTCATTGTTGCAACAATGGGAAATAGAGGCGGGCACCCTGATCGATCTAAATGGTATCACAACTATGGATATGGTAACTTAAGAGATTACGGTCTAGCTGATAAGAAATACGTTGCAGAACAATTGGCAAACCGTTTTGATTTTATTGATATAAACAATGTAGGTATTTATGGGCATTCTGGAGGTGGTTTTATGTCTACCGCCGCAATTTTAGTTTATCCAGATTTTTTCAAAGTTGCTGTTTCCCAAGCCGGAAATCATGATAATACAATTTATAATTCATGGTGGAGTGAAACCCATCATGGTGTGTTAGAAGAATATGACCAAAATGGCGAATTGTACTATAAGTATGCTATTGATAAAAATCAATCCCTTGCTTCAAATTTAAAAGGCAAATTACTTCTTGTCACTGGAGATATTGATAATAATGTACATCCTGGTGGTACCATAAGAATGGCTAATGCTTTAATACAAGCGAATAAACGATTTGACTTTATGATGCTCCCAGGACAACGGCATGGTTTTGGCAAAATGACTGAATATGCCTTTTGGTTACGTGCAGATTATTTTAGTCGTTATTTACTGAATAAAAATGATTTCGAAGTAGACATAGTAGAGATTAATAAAAACATCCCGAAAAAATAATTTTCAAATTCGGTTCAGCACTATCAACTAGTTAGAATAAATCGATAAACAATCACCGGTAATTATAAATAACTTGTACTATTCTTAAACAAAGGAGAAGTAGGGGTTTAATGAACTCGTCTCAATGGTTGTGGGTTAAGCAAAATTTCGGATCAATAAGTTTACGATACTTAGTACCTGAGTTATATGATCTGCGAGGTGATTGGGTTATGGCCCTAACTCCTGGAGGAGTAGACCAAAATTTAGAGCAATTAGGATACAAACGCATCAAACGACCTATGTTTCCTTTAGATTCAAACATGGATAATCCTAATCTTCATGCTCGACTCATAGAACCTTCTGATCAAAATTAAAAACCCTCCGATTAGCACAACTTAGAGGTTGCGCTGGTCCGGATCGCGCCACTCCTAAAAATACCATCCAACACTCGTGTTTTCGCACGATTACTATTTTTTGCTCAAAAGCTTGACAAAGCAAGCTTCACAACCTTTTCAAACAAAAAACACGGCCCAGATTGGGCCGTGTTTGCTGGTACGTTAAGTGGAGAATACCGGATTCGAACCGGTGGCCTCTTGCCTGCCAGGCAAGCGCTCTAGCCAACTGAGCTAATCCCCCTGAAGAGGGCGCAAGATAGTGAAAATGGGTGAAGAATATAGCCTTACTATCAGAAGAACAAATTACTATGAGGATGCCAAAATTTGCTAAGGCTTCGTTAAATTGGGATACAAAACAGTCGCCTATGATTCGGTCTGCCTTCAAAACAGATCTCGCTAAGATCATTCAAATCACTCAAGCTTGTGCAAAGCATCTATGTGAGATGGAAATCTTTCAGTGGAATGAAAACTATCCGTCTCTTGAGGCCTTTGAAAAAGACCTTTCTAATGATGAACTTTTTGTATTAGAAATTGAAGGTGAAATCGTTGGGGCAATTGTGATATCTACCAGAAAAGACGTGGTTTACGAACCGATTAATTGGCTAACCCTAGACTCAACAAACGGATATCTTCATCGCCTATGCGTACACCCCGAACATCAAGGCAAAGGTCATGCCCGAGCACTTCTTGACTTCGCTGAATCTTACCTTAAAGAGTTAGGTGCGGTATCGGTTCGGTTAGACACTTTTTCAAAAAATCTTCGCAATAATAAACTCTACGAGGCTCGAGGCTATAAACGCCTTGGTGATGTGTACTTTGAGCAGAAAAGTCCTTTTCCGTTTCACTGCTATGAGAAGCTTTTATAGATAATCTTACCTTTGATTTATGAATAGTTATACCCTGGAGTTAAGTATAGACAATCGTATTGGTAGAATCACATTTGGTCATCCATCAAAAAATGCCATGACCAGCGAAATGTTAAATAAACTTGCCGAACTCATCGACAAGGCCAATGAATCGCAATTATGTGCGATTGTTTTATCGTCTGTTGGCTCTTCTGTTTTCTGTGCTGGAGCAAATTTTGATGAATTACTAGCTCTTGAAAATCAAGAGCAAGCAACGGCATTTTTTAGTGGCTTTGCGAAAGTGATTTTAGCTATTCGAAGATCAAAAGCGCTAGTAATTGGCCGCATTCAGGGTAAGGCTGTAGGAGGGGGTGTAGGATTAATAGCATCTTGTGATTACTGCTATGCTACAGAAACGGCATCGATTAAACTCTCTGAGATTGGCATTGGTATTGCACCTTTGGTTATAGAGCCTGCTGTTAGCCGAAAAATTGGAGTTGGAGCCCTAGCCGAGTTCGCACTGAACCCCAATGAATGGAAGAATTCTGAATGGGCTAAAACAAACAAATTATACCAATCGGTATATTCTAGTGAGATTGAGTTAGACAAAGCTCTCGAAGAAAAACTAATCCAGCTCTCTAATTATAGTCCTGATGCACTAACTGCTTTAAAGCAATCGCTTTGGAAAGGAACAGAACATTACGAAGAACTGCTTTTTAAGAGAGCCAAAGAATCCGGCAAACTGTCTCTTACAGAGAATGCTCGCTCGATCCTTGCCGCGTTCAAAAATCGCCGCAATGCATAAGATTACGAGCACATTACCGATCTATTTTGCCAGTGACCAACACTTCGGAGCGCCAGACAACTCGTCGAGTCGCGATAGAGAATTGCGATTTGTAAACTGGCTTGAAGGGCTTGAAGGCAAAACCGAGGTGCTATTCTTGTTAGGGGATCTATTTGATTTCTGGTATGAATACAAAGAAGTGGTCCCTAAAGGTTTTACCAGAGTATTAGGAACATTAGCCCGGCTAAGAGATAAAGGAATTACGATTTATTTCTTCGTCGGAAATCACGACCTCTGGATGGGAGATTACTTTGAAAACGAACTTCAAATACCTGTGTTTCATGAGCCTCAGCTTTTTGAAATTCAAGGTAACCGATGCTTCATTGGTCATGGGGATGGTCTTGGGCCCGGCGATAAAGGGTATAAACGAATGAAAAAATTATTCACTAATCCCATAGCTAAATGGTGTTTTTCGAGACTTCATCCCAATTTTGCAGTACGTTTAGGTAGATTAGCCTCTCTTAACAACAAACTCATCTCTGGTGACGAAGACGTCACGTTTAAGGGGAGAGAAAATGAGTGGTTAATCGCTTATTGCGAAGAAAAACTAAAACATAATTCTTTCGATTATTTCTTATTTGGTCATCGCCATTATCCAATGAAAGTGCACCTCAATGGTGGCGCATTTTACTTCAACACGGGAGATTGGTTACGATATGATAGTTACGCAATTATGGAAAAGGGAGAGTTAAATCTCAAAAGTCTTCGTTCAGACGTTAGTTTTCCTGAGATTCTCTGAGGTCTCTCAGCTGTAATTGCAATTGACGTTTACCGTTCCAGTTATTTTCACCAATAGTTACCAGAAGGTCAACTTTATTTTTGGTTCGTTCAATCGCTTCTCCAAAACCAAAACCAATAAGGTCAAAACGGTGACAACGAGCCTTCAAATGTTTGCCTTCTGAGCCGATCAATCGAACCGATTCAAGTTTAACCCCGTTTAACCGAAAGACAGGTTCTGGATTATCAGGGCCAAAGGGCGCAAAGCGATTCAAGATTCGAAAGTTTCTTTGAGAAATAAAGGAAGGATCGATTAAATAGTCGTAAATCACCTCGGGCTCTTTGTGTTCAGGCTTTAGGGTTTTCGCCACATGTTTTTCAAAGGCTTCTTTAAAATCTTGGTAGGAAGATTCCTTGAGACTTAACCCTGCTGCATAGGCGTGACCACCAAACTGAATTAGGTGCTCGGCACAGGCATCAATGGCCGAATAAATATCATATCCCTGCACAGATCTCGCTGAGGCTGACAGATACTCTCCGCTTTTTGTAAAAACAAGTGTTGGACGATAATAAGAACTAATAAGTCTTGAGGCAACAATACCAATGACCCCTTTGTGCCAATCAGGATGATACACCACGGTACTGCAGCGATCCTCTTCACCAAGATCTATAATTTGCTGAAGGGCCTCATCACTTACCGACTGATCTGTGCTTCTGCGGTCTATATTAAACTGCTCAATGGCCTTAGCTTCTTGCTCGGCAGCACTCAAATTATCCGTCAACATTAAACTCACGGCATAAGTGCCTTGTTTCATGCGGCCTGCCGCATTTATTTTTGGTGCTAAAGAAAAATTAAGATCCGTTAAGCTAACTACATCGCGCTTCGCCTGGCCTAACAGGGCTTTGAAACCAGGTCTAGGATTTTTGGTTATCACCTCAAGCCCCAAATTGGCCAGCACCCTATTTTCACCCATCACAGATACTACGTCGGCGCCGATAGCAACGGCGACCAAATCAGTTAATGGCATCAAAAATTCGAGGCCCCGTCCTTCACTAGTCTCAATAGCTTGTAAAAGCTTAAGGCCAACCCCACATCCACAAAGCTCCTTGAAAGGGTATGGGCAATCTAAGCGCTTAGGGTCTAAAATAGCAACCGCATTTGGCAGTACCTCTCCTGGTGTATGGTGGTCACAAATCACCATATCAACCCCCAAGCTCTTGGCAAAATTGACTTCTTCAATCGACTTGATACCACAATCAAGAGCGATGATTAAAGAAAAGTCATTATCGCTTGCGAATTGAATCCCGGGGTAAGAAAGGCCATAGCCCTCTAGGTAGCGATCAGGAATGTAATACGAAACCTCTACCCCCTGCTTTTCAAGATAACTGTAAACTAAAGCTACTGCGGTAGTCCCATCTACATCATAATCTCCGAAGATCAAGATTCGTTCGCCGGTGGCAATACCCTGCTTAATGCGAGACACCGCACGATCCATGTCCTTCATTAAGAAAGGGTCGTGTAACTGATCGATTCCTGGTTTAAAAAATGTAAGGGCGTCAGCATATGTTTTTATGCCACGACTAACTAGTAGCCTAGAAAACTTTCGATCTAAAGGCTTTGTTGGGTCTTGATTAAATGCTTCGTGAAGCGAATCTACCCAATCCGAGTCTGCTTTGTCTCTTTGGGACCACCGCATTTACGCGGTCTTATAATGAAAGATAGTTTCGATCTTTAATTCTGCAAATTGGCGAAACATCTCCATTACACCACAATATTTCCCTACTGAAAGATCTACACAGCGCTGAAGTTTTTCTTCGTTAAGCTCACTTCCTTCAAAATGATATTCTACTCTAACGTGGCTATAGGTCTTAGGGTGTTCATCTGTTAAATTGGCAAAGGTTTCAACTCGAAAGTCGTCTACTTTTAATTTCATTTTATCGATAAGAGATGCAACATCTAATCCTGAACAACCCGCTAGCGAAGAAAGCATAAGGGCCTTAGGAGTTACTGGGCTGTGTTTCTCGTCTTTGCTGCCGTCATTGATATGAAAAGTTGTTCCTGTTAGACTGTTGGTTTCAAAGAGCATACCGCCCTTCCATTTAGTTGTAATATGATTCTGCATGTTCTTTAACTTAATTCGATTCTTAAATATAGGGGTTAATCCTGCATTTTAGCTTCAGGGCCAATGACCAAAACAAACTCTCCTCTAGGAGCTGTTTCTTCAAAATGGTCAATCAATTCGGTTAGGGGTCCCCGCAGGGTTTCCTCATACATTTTAGTAAGTTCTCGGGAAATACTCGCTGGGCGGTCAGCACCAAAAATCTCTGCGCATTGTTTTAAGGTTTTGAAAATTTTGTGCGGTGACTCGTAAAATACTACCGTCTTATTTTGGGCGGCTAAGTGCTCAAGTCTAGTTACTCTCCCTTTTTTCGGAGGTAAAAACCCTTCAAACACAAAACGGTCGCAAGGCAATCCGCTCATCACAAGCGCCGGCACAAAAGCGGTTGCTCCGGGAAGGCATTCTACCTCGACTCCTTCAGCAATTGATGCTCTAACTAATAGAAATCCTGGGTCTGAAATAGCCGGAGTCCCCGCATCGCTAACAAGAGCTATTTGCTTTCCGTCCTTTAACTGATCAATCCACTTTTTGGTAGTGTGATGTTCGTTATTTAGATGATAAGCATATACACCCACACTGATTTCGAAGTGATTCAAAAGCTTTAGACTAACCCTTGTGTCTTCAGCAAGTACTAAATCTACCTCTTTCAACACCCGAAGTGCGCGAAGCGTAATATCCTCAAGATTACCAATAGGTGTGGGTACAACGTATAGCTTACCTGACATTAGCCTATTTTTCGATTTCAGAAACCAATTTTCTTATGGTATCGATTCCTGGAGTGATTAAATCCTCTTTTTGGGGATTTCTCTCAGGAACATGTTTTGACCGAAAGAGTACTTGGTCTGCTATACGCTCGAATCTCCTAGAAAAGGCGATCCTGAAAGTGAACGAAAGCGATGGTATTTTCATAATACAATTTTGAATAAAAATACAACCTAAAAGAAAGCTGCGGGGCTGTATCTGCGTTAAATCTTCCTATTTTTGAATTTAGACTCTTTGCGAATGTTTTTAGAAAACCCTGTAACCCCTGATGCTCCATACGGATGGATCGAAGTGATCTGTGGATCTATGTTCTCGGGAAAGACCGAAGAGCTCATTCGTAGGTTAAAGCGAGCTAAAATCGCAAAACAGCGGGTCGAAATCTTCAAACCCTTAATTGATACTCGATATGATGAAACCATGGTAGTTTCTCATGACGATAATCAAATACATTCAACGCCGGTTCCTGCAGCAGCGAATATTCGCTTGTTAGCAGATGGTTGCGATGTCGTTGGAATCGATGAAGCTCAATTTTTTGATGATGAAATTGTAGCAGTTTGTAATGATCTTGCAAATAAGGGTATTCGAGTGGTAGTTGCGGGTCTTGATATGGACTTTAAGGGAAATCCTTTTGGCCCTATGCCTAATTTAATGGCGACCGCAGAATACGTTACTAAGGTTCACGCCATTTGCAAGCGTACAGGCAACTTGGCCAACTATTCACATCGTATTGCTAATGGTGAAAGCTTGGTACTTCTTGGCGAGAATCAAGAATATGAACCCCTAAGCAGAGCGGCCTTTCACAAGGCGATTCAAGAAGAAAAAAAGCGCAATGATCGCTAAGACAAGACTTCAAGTAAGCAGAACTGCTCTTGAACATAACTTTCGTTTTTTAAAAACTGCTGCTGGCCAAAAAGCTAAATTAATGGCGGTGGTCAAGGCTAATGGCTATGGCACTGATTTGGTTAAACTTAGTCAGTGGTTAGTTGAAATGGGGGCAGATGCCCTGTGTGTGGCTTATACTCCTGAAGGTATTACGCTTCGAAGAGCAGGGATAACCGTTCCTGTTCTTGTGTTGCATCCGCAAGTTGAAGATCTAGAGAATGCAATAGCTGAAGACTTATCGCTTAGTATTTACTCGATTTCGTTTTTAGAAACTCTTGTAACGTTGGGGGCGGAACAAAAAATCGATGTGCACCTTAATTTGAACACTGGGCTGAATAGGCTAGGCATAAAACCGCATGAAATCAAAAAAGCGGTACAATTGATTGAGGCATGCCCTGAGATCGAACTATCTCACGTAATGACCCATCTCATAGGAAGTGAAGATCTTGCGTTGAAAGAGGTTGCCGAAGATCAGCTTAACACTTTTGAACAAAATGTGGCATTTATAGAACAAACAACAGGTAAGACTTTAAAAAAACACGCACTAAATAGTTCAGGAGTTCTAAATTATCCAGAGGCGAGCTTCGATATGATTCGGTGTGGAATTGGACTTCATGGATTTGCAAACGATCCTGTCTTAGACCAAAAATTAAGACCGATAAGCACTCTTTTTTCTCAAATTTCTGCGTTGAGAACCATTGAAAAAGGAGAGTCAGTAAGTTATAACCGTCAGTTCATTGCTGATGCCCCAATGAATATTGCTACCATACCTGTCGGTCACGCAGATGGATTCACACGTGATTTAGGAAACGGTAGGGGTCAAGTATTAATTCACGGTCAGCTAGTTCCGGTTGTCGGGATGGTATGCATGGATCTTTTCATGATCGATGTAACAGGCCTAGAAGTAGCGGTCGGAGACGAGGTGGTACTAATGGGGGAAGAACTCACCGCAAACAAACTTGCCAAACAATCGGGTACAATTCCTTACGAACTACTTACCGGAATTGGCCCTAGAATACCCAGGCTTTTTATCTAATGTTATATTTATAACGTTTTGTTATCATAATTGTCTAAGAGGTTGTCCTACCTTTGCGGCTCAAATTGAAAAACTCATGAAAATAGCCGTCGTTGGGGCTACTGGCCTCGTTGGAACTGTAATGCTTCAAGTCCTTGAAGAGCGCAATTTCCCAATTGATGAATTACTTCTAGTCGCTTCAGAGCGATCGGTTGGGAAAACCCTCAATTTTAAAGATGAAGAAATTACTGTAATCGGACTTGAGGAGGCTGTCAACAGACGTCCTGACA
>Ga0181557_1005763_pt1 | contig 11010 bp, 9 predicted proteins | sample 011ome_23_FD_148632 | JGI IMG/M metagenome (GOLD analysis project Ga0181557, IMG submission 148632) | Coastal salt marsh microbial communities from the Groves Creek Marsh, Skidaway Island, Georgia - 011506CT metaG (spades assembly) | ecosystem: Environmental > Aquatic > Marine > Intertidal zone >... | reverse complement strand
TGGCCGCGTCCTGGCGTGCGCCGCACTCTACCCGTATGAAGCTGAGAGCGTGGGAGAGATCGCCTGTGTCGCGACACATCCTGACTACCGTGGCACAGGCAGAGCTCGGCAGCTTCTGGATGAACTGATCGCCGAGGCGAAAGCGCTCTCGCTCACGCACGTCTTTGTGCTCACGACACAAAGCACGCACTGGTTTCTCGAACAGGGCTTTGAAGCCGCGAGCCTGGACGACTTGCCGGTCGAAAAACAACAGCTCTATAACTGGCAGCGCAACGCGGCGGTGCTGCGACGAACAATCTGAACTCCTCAGACGCCAGTGGTAAGCTAGCGACCCCTGTTTAATCACCACCCGGAGAATTCGATGCCCCAATATCGATCTCGCACCTCAACCGCCGGACGCAATATGGCAGGCGCCCGGGCCTTGTGGCGTGCAACCGGCATGCAGGATGAGGACTTTGAGAAGCCCATCATTGCGGTGGTGAATTCGTTCACCCAGTTCGTGCCCGGCCACGTGCACCTCAAAGACCTCGGACAATTGGTTGCGCGTGAGATCGAAGCAGCAGGTGGCGTCGCCAAAGAGTTCAACACCATCGCCGTGGACGACGGTATCGCCATGGGCCACGACGGCATGCTCTACAGCTTGCCGTCCAGGGACCTCATCGCCGATTCTGTCGAGTACATGGTCAACGCACACTGCGCGGACGCCATGGTGTGTATTTCTAACTGCGACAAGATCACCCCCGGCATGCTGAACGCCGCCATGCGGCTCAATATCCCGGTGGTGTTTGTCTCGGGTGGCCCGATGGAAGCAGGCAAAACCGCGTTATCTGAGCACAAGCTGGATCTGGTCGACGCCATGGTGATCGCCGCAGACTCCAGTGCCGACGATGCCACAGTGGAAGCCTACGAGCGCTCTGCCTGTCCAACCTGCGGCTCCTGCTCGGGCATGTTCACCGCCAACTCGATGAACTGCCTGACCGAGGCCTTGGGACTCAGCTTACCCGGCAACGGATCGCTACTGGCGACCCACGCAGACCGTGAACAACTGTTTTTGCGCGCGGGCCGTCTGATCGTGGACTTAGCGCGGCGTTGGTACGAACAGGATGACGCCACCGCGTTGCCTCGCGAGATTGCCAGCCGACGTGCGTTTGAGAACGCCATGAGCCTCGATATCGCCATGGGTGGCTCGACCAACACGATCTTGCACCTGCTCGCTGCGGCGCAGGAGGCCGGTGTGGACTTCGACATGGCCGCGATCGACACGCTATCCCGGAAAATCCCACAGCTGTGCAAGGTGGCACCGAGCACGCCGCTCTACCACATGGAGGACGTGCACCGCGCCGGTGGGGTCATGGCCATCCTCGGTGAACTCGCACGGGGAGACCTGCTCCATCTGGACTGCCCAACGGTTCATAGTGCTAGCCTCGGCGAGGCGCTGTCCCGCTGGGACATTATGCAGACCGAGGAAGAGGATGTTCGCACCCTCTATGCCGCGGGCCCTGCCGGCATTCCCACCCAGCAGGCTTTCAGCCAGGATCTCCGTTGGCCCAACCTCGACACTGACCGGGAAGGCGGGTGCGTGAGAGAGATGGCGCACGCCTACTCTCTGGAGGGGGGCCTGGCGGTCTTGTTTGGCAACATTGCGGAGCTGGGCTGCGTGGTGAAAACCGCCGGCGTGGACGATGAGTCACTACAGTTCACCGGACCTGCACACATTTGTGACAGTCAGGAAGCCGCGGTGGCCGATATTCTCGAAGACCGTGTTCAGGCGGGGGATGTGGTCATTATCCGTTATGAGGGGCCACGCGGTGGGCCCGGCATGCAGGAGATGCTCTATCCCACCAGCTACCTCAAGTCCAAAGGACTTGGAAAAGCCTGCGCACTGATTACCGATGGGCGTTTCTCCGGTGGCACCTCCGGGCTGTCCATTGGGCATGTATCACCCGAGGCCGCGTCCGGCGGTGCGATTGCCCTGATTGAGCCGGGTGACCCGATCGAAATCGATATCCCCGCGCGGACGATCAACGTGTTGGTAGATGACGCCACGTTGGCGAGTCGGCGAGAAGCCATGAATCAGAGCCCCCGCGCCTGGCAACCCGCGGCAGATCGGCCCCGACAGGTATCGACGGCGCTCAAGGTCTACGCGAGCATGGTGACCAGTGCCGACAAAGGCGCGATCCGCGATCAGTCCCTGATCAAGGGCTAACCGTCTCTGCATTCTGTGCCGCAAGCGCCGCCAGGTCGTCGCGCAAGGACTGCAAGCGGTTGCGTAATTTCCGGTTCTGCTTGTCAGTCCGCGCGATCAACACGTCTCGCGATAACTGCAAAATGACCTCGCCATTGTGATCGATGCCCTCCCGGTAGGCAGGCAATAGGGCATCATCGCGCCCTGCGATCAAAGCACGCACCTGATCTGGCCAGTCAGGTTCAGCCTCCAACAAGATCACTGACAACTCCGCTATCCAGACCCGCCGATCTTCCAACCAAAAACGATCTAATCGCGTCATTTCCGAAACGCCAACAGCGATACGGTCGGTCTGCTCCGCGGTAAGCGGCCCGAGGTACCGGCTTAATTGCTTATCGAACCGATCTTCGAGATCTTCACGGTACTCCGCATCGCCTCGTGCCAGCCGGTCTTCCTCGAACTCTTCCTGTTTGGACATTAAGACGTCCACGAACTCCTGCCGCTGATCAGGCCTGAGGTCCTCTCCCGTACTCAATAACAATTCGAGAAAAGGATCCTGAAAACGAATCGCCGCTTCTTCGATGCGGTCTGCCATCGCGCGGGTATCCTCGAGCGGCACACCCTCATCGAGGATGGTCAAGGCATCATCTAGCAAGACCACATAGGCGGGTAACTCCTCGCGACGGTGCCAGTCGAGCAAAGCCTCCAGACGGCCATCGAAGCGCGCCTGCTGTTCGCGATCCAGTGACACATAGTCATCGAGATACCAGCGGACGAGGATATCGACGCGGTTGTAAATAAACTGGGTGGCCGAGCAGCTGCTCAACGTGAGCACAATCAGGCACCAGGAGAGGCCTCGCGTGACGTGCGTGACAACGCTCCGATTGCATCCCCGCCGATCAGTCACAGTGCGGCGTGGCTTTCGGTTTGGCAGGATCTCAGAGAACCGCTTCGATCCGCGCGCAAAATCGCGGACCAAAGCCTGTGTTAGGCGGCGTTGGCGAGCACCTGGCCACGCCCATCCAGAGCAGAGAGAATGGCTGCCAGCGACGCCTGCACGATATCGTGGCTGCGGCCGACGCCACAGGGGCGTTCGCCATCGATATTCAGTTGTACGTAACACACTGCCTCCGCGTCTGCACTCTGGCCCAGCGTGTGCTCAGAGTACTCAACCACTACGATATGTCGGCCGGTGAACGACTCCATGGCCTGCACAAAGGCATCGACCACCCCATTGCCCTGGCCAGTCAGCGCCACATCTCCCTGAGGGCCATGCAATGTGACCTCAAGGCCGTCGGACTCATCCCGCCGTGACAGCTGGTAATTGCCCAACTGCCATCGGTCCGCGGTGCTCAGATAAGTCTCACTGAACAACGCAAAAATATCGTCGCTGGACACCTCGGCCTCGCTGTCCTCCGCTAAGCCCTGCACGGCGGTACTGAAGTCGACCTGCAGCCAACGCGGCAGTTCCAGTCCGTAATCTCGACGCAACACATGGGCAACACCGCCTTTGCCCGACTGACTATTGATGCGAATCACTTCCTGATACGTGCGACCGATGTCGGCAGGATCAATCGGCAGATAGGCGACGTCCCATGCCTCATCGGCGTCACGCTTGGACAGGCACTTATGGATGGCGTCTTGGTGACTGCCGGAGAAAGCCGTGAATACGAGCTCTCCCGCGTACGGATGACGAGGATGAACCGGCAACTGCGTGCATTCACGGGCTACCGTGCAAATCTCATCCATGTGAGTGAAATCCAACATCGGGTCCACGCCCTGACTGTAGAGATTCATCGCCATGGTCATGATGTCCATATTGCCCGTCCGCTCGCCGTTGCCCAGCAGCGTACCTTCCACCCGGTCTGCACCCGCCATCACACCGAGCTCGGCGGCAGCGACCGCACACCCCCGATCGTTGTGGGTATGCAGGGAGATGATCAGTGAGTCACGGTTGTTAACGTGATCACAAAACCACTCGATCTGATCCGCATAGATGTTGGGCGTGCTCATTTCCACTGTGGCGGGCAAATTGATGATCACTGGCCGATCAGGGGTCGGTGCCAGTACCTCATTCACCGCATCGCAAACCGACACCGCGAAATCCATCTCCGTACCGGTAAAACTCTCGGGGCTGTACTCAAATACCCACTCTGTTTCGGGGCGGGCGTCTGCGGCTTCCTTGATCAGGCGGGCGCCGTTCACAGCAATATCCCTAATACCGTCCCGGTCGAGACCGAAGACGTATTCCCGCTGCACCGTAGAGGTGCTGTTGTAAAAATGCACCACGGCTCGCTTGACGCCGTCGAGCGCGGCAAAGGTTTTTTCAATGAGGTCCGCCCGCGCCTGCACGAGCACCTGCACGGTGACGTCGTCGGGAATGCGGTGCTCTTCGATCAGCTTCCGCAGAAAGGCAAAATCATGGCTTGAGGCCGAAGGGAACCCCACCTCAATCTGCTTAAAACCGATTGATACCAGTAGCTCCCATAGACGCAGCTTTTGCTCTGCATTCATCGGCTCTACCAGAGCCTGATTGCCGTCGCGCAAATCGACGGAACACCACTCAGGCGCGGCCTGAATAACGTTGTCCGGCCAGCGACGGTCTGGCTTGGCGATCGGCTGAAACGCGCGGTACTTTCGGTAATCAAAGCGGCGATGATCAAATCGGGCGTTTTCCACGGCACTGTTCCTGATGCTGTTTGAGGACGCGTAGTGTACTGGCGAGCGCCGGGAGATAATCACCAAAAATAGTAATATTTGGTCATTAATTAGTGCTTAATGCTACAAAAATGGATATAAAATAGTATTTTCCCTACCACACGGCATTTTTATGGATAATTCACTGCCGCTACTGGACCGGCTTGATCGCCGTATTCTGCGGGTTTTGCAGGACGACGCCGGTCTCAGCAACCTTGAGCTGGCTGAGCGGGTAGGCTTGTCTGCTACACCGTGCGCGCGTCGCGTCAAACGGTTGATGACAGAGGGTGTCATTACCCACCAGGCCGCGATGGTCGACCCCAAAAAGTTGGGCCTGAATTTGACCGCCCACATTAGTGTCACCATGGATCGGCACACCCCGGATCGCTTCGAGGCGTTTGAAGAGACGGTGTTGTCACTACCGGAGGTGGTGGATTGCTGCGTGGTCACCGGCCAGAGTGCCGACTACCTGCTCAAAGCGGTTGTGCGCGATATGGCGCACTACGAGCAATTCTTATTGGGCAAGCTGACCCGGATCCCCGGGGTCACCGGCGTCCATTCGAGCTTCGAACTAAGACGGGTCGTAACACGGACCGCGGTGTCCGTGCCCGAGGAGTAATCAGCGCGCCGCCAGTTCCTTGTCGACCAGAAAGCGGGCGATTTCGAGCATATTGGTTTGGCTGCCTGCAGCACGGGTTTCGATCAGGTACTTACCCGCGACCATCAACGAGGGGGTGCCGGAAATTTTGGCGGAGCGAGCCCGCGCATCGGCCTGTCGAACCTGCGAGTCGACGCCAAAAGAATCAAACGCCTTATCGAACTGCGCAGGATCTACGCCGTTATCTTCAAACAGATCGCGCAATTCAAGTCGAGATACCAATCGCTTTCGCTGCACATGCATCGCGTCGAAAATAACGGGATGCAGCGTCTCCTTCACGCCCAGCACCTCTGCGATGTAATACGCCTTGGCGTGCATGCGCATGGGGTCGTTCCACACGGCCGGGGAGGGTTGCACCACAGCCCCGTCGGGCAGCTGTTTACCCCATGCAGTCAGCATTGGCTCGAAGGTGTAGCAGTGGCCGCAGCCGTACCAAAAGAATTCGGTGACCACGACATCGCTGCCGCGACCCACGGCAACCGGTGGCGTCAATGTTTGATAGTGCTGGCCTTCGACCCACCGATCATCGGCAATCGCTACAGGCCCTGTAGTCCAACCGAAAACGGCCGTTAAGGTCAGTGCTAGCGTGGCAAAGGTTTGGCGAATACCTGTCATGTTTTCCTCCTTCCCTGGAACACAACCGGGGTCGATATCGGGGCGCGCTGCCCCGACGACATTACGGGGTAGGCTGTAAGCCCGCAATATAGCTCGCGACAGCCTCAATCTCCATATCGCTCATGCGGAAGGCGGTGGTCCGCATAATCTTGGCTTCACCGCCATTGGTACGACCCGTCGGGTCTTCATAACCCTTTCGGAACATCTTCAACTGCGACGCAATATAGTCCGCGTGCTGACCGCCCAGCGCCGGGTACCCTGCCGGGCCGTTGCCATTGCCTGTCGGGCTGTGGCAGCCCGAACACGCCGGCACCTGTCGCTCGGCGATGCCGGCAAGGTAGACCTTGCGGCCCAACGCCACTTTTTCGGGGTCTGCCATTCCGCCCGTGCGGGGCTGGGCGTCGTAGAACGCCGCAATGTCAGACAAATCTTGATCCGTCATGTTGTCGACCTGCCCCGCCATCAGCGCGACCGGGCGACGGCCATCGCGAATATCCTGCATTTGCTTCAGCAGATACTTATGGCCAAGCCCCGCCAGCTTGGGAAATGTCGGCACGGCACTATTGCCATCCACACCGTGGCAAGCCACACAGGTCGCCGCCTTGGCTTGGCCCGCTTCGGCGTCGCCGGCGGCATAGGCGCTGGCTCCAGTGACCATCGCTATGGCCAGAAGTGTCACTTTTAAGAGAGAAGGATACATAGGAACACCCGTTGAAAATGGCTTGGCCTGCGCCAGGCCGTTATCGGTCGGGCCCACTGGCCCGCCGAACCTAGCGCGCCTTACTGCGCCGCGGCCATATAAGTGATGAGCGCAGCGTAGTCTTCGTCGCTGCAGCTGTTGCACAGACCACCGGGGGGCATAGCATTGAGGCCATTTCGAACAGAGGCGACCAGCGCCTCCATACCCTTCTCCATGCGCGGCGCCCAAGCCTCTGCGTTACCCGTTGCCGGCGCACCGGCGACACCCACGGCATGGCACGCGCCACAGGAGGCCGCGTACTGAGGAGGGGGATCACCCGCGAGCACCGTCGGCGCAATGGCCAGTGCCGCGATCGCCGCAGCTCGGATAGCAATGGAGCGGATAAATGCAGTAGTTCTCATGGTCAAACCCTCTAATATCTTTATCTTTCGTCTTTCTACTTCAAACCTTCAGCTTTCGATCTTTTGCGCTGCCCCGTCGCGGCAGGTCAAGGCACTCTCTAAGCCTGCTAAGGCCTGCGTAAACGGTGTGTCAGGCTTGGTGACGTCACGGGTGGCGCACATTGTCAAAATCACTCAGGTATTTCGGGCATCGTGCCCCGAAGAGCGTGGCATTATAGACGTTCCGTGTCTTGGCACAAATCGCAAAATGACCGACATTAACGCCGCCCCCAGCCCCGTGAATTTCCGCCACGCCGCGTTTTTACAAAGCGCCAGCGCGGTTGAAAACGCACCGCCCGACGCTGGCTGGGAGGTGGCATTCGCGGGCAGGTCCAACTCTGGAAAATCCAGTGCAATCAATGCTTTAACGGAGCAAGGGAAGCTGGCGCGGACCTCGCGTACCCCGGGCCGCACGCAGCTCATCAATTTTTTCGCCCTCAGTGACAGCCAGAGGCTCGTTGACCTGCCGGGCTATGGTTTTGCCAAAGTGCCGCTGGCGGTCAAAAAAAAATGGAATCAGCAGCTGGAACGCTACCTGCAATACCGGGAAAGTCTGCGTGGCCTGGTGATGCTGATGGATATTAGGCACCCACTGACCGACGCGGATAAGCAGATGCTGGGCTGGGCCGTCGCCGCCAGCATGCCCGTCCATATCCTGCTCACCAAAGCCGACAAACTGAAGCGCGGCCCCGCACAAAATACGCTGCTGTCTGTTCGGAGCGAGCTCGCCGCCCATGCCGAGCTCGTCAGCGTGCAGTGTTTTTCGTCTCTGAAGCGTCAGGGTATCAAAGAGCTGGGTAAGCAGATCAACCGGTGGCTCACCGACGAATCCGTCATGGATCCACCACCGGAAACTCCCGAAGCAGAGTGAGGCCAATCAGTGGGCTTCATCCCAGTTATCGCCCGTGCCTGCCTCTACGAGCAACGGTACATCGAGCAAACCCACCTCTGACATCAGCCGCCCCACGGTCTCGCATAGCTCATCCACCGCACCCATCTCGACCTCGAACACCAGTTCGTCATGCACCTGCATGATCATTCGCGCATCGATGCTTGAGCCTGCCAGCCACTCATCAACCGCCAACATGGCCATCTTGATCATATCCGCGGCGGTGCCCTGCATAGGCGCGTTGATTGCTGTGCGTTCAGCAGCTTGTTGCCGCTGTCGATTCTTGGCGTTGATCTCAGGCAAGTAGAGGCGGCGGCCCTTCAGTGTTTCCACATAGCCGGTGTCGTGGGCGAGCTCTCGGGTCCGCGCCATGTAATCCGCCACCCCGGGGTATCGAGCAAAGTACAGATCGATATATTCCTGTGCTTCACTCCTGCCCAGACCCAGCTGCTTGGCCAACCCAAAGGCCGACATCCCGTAGATGAGGCCGAAATTAATCGCTTTCGCCTTACGACGCTGGTCTCCGGATACGTCACCAAGTGCAACCCCGAACACTTCGGCAGCAGTGGCGCTGTGCACATCCAGCTCGTTGGCGAACGAATTGAGCAGCCCCTCGTCCTGAGAGAGGTGCGCCATAATGCGCAGTTCAATCTGTGAATAATCGGCCGCGACAATTTTGCATCCGGGGGCAGCGATAAAGGCCTGACGGATACGCCGCCCTTCCTCTGTGCGAATGGGAATGTTTTGGAGATTAGGGTCGGAGGAGGACAGGCGGCCGGTCGCCGTGACCGCCTGATGGTAAGACGTGTGCACTCGGCCGGTTCGCGGGTCGATCATCTCTGGCAGCTTGTCGGTGTAGGTTGACTTCAGCTTGCTAAGGCTTCGGTACTCCATCAGCACCGCCGGCAACGGATAATCCAGTGCCAACTCCGCGAGCACTTCCTCGGCTGTGGAGGGCGCACCCTTGGGTGTCTTGCGCAATATCGGCAACTCCAGCTGGTTAAACAGGATCTCACCCAGCTGTTTGGGAGAGCCGAGATTAAATGGCCCACCCGCGAGCTCGTGCGCCTTGGCTTCCAGCGACAGAATGCGCTCCCCTAACTCTTGGCTGTGGGCCGCAAGCGTGTCCCGGCAGACCAAAGCGCCGTTTCGTTCGATGCGCGACAGCACGGGCACCAACGGCATCTCCAGCTCCCGATAGAGTGTGGAGAGTGAGGGCGTCTGGTTGAGTTTTTCCGACAGCATCTGGTGCAAACGAAGCGTCACCTCAGCGTCCTCGGCGGCATATGGCGCGGCCTGTTCTATCGGCACCTGGTTGAAGGTCAATTGCTTGGCCCCTTTGCCCGCGATGTCTTCGAAATGGATCGTCCGCTGGCCAAGGTATTTGAGCGCCAAGGTATCGAGGTCGTGTCGACTCCCCGCCGCATCCAGTATGTAGGACTCCAGCATCGTGTCGTCATGAATGCCGCGCAGGGTAATACCGTGATTGGCCAGCACATTAGCGTCGTATTTCAGGTGCTGGCCCACCTTGGCGGTCTTCGCATCTTCCAGAAGCGGCCGAAGCGCCTCGAGCACTGCGTCGCGATTCAGTTGGTCCGGGGCGCCCGGGTAGTCATGCGCGAGGGGCACGTACGCCGCGGCGCCGGGTTCGACGGCAAACGAAACACCAACCACTTCCGCAACCATGTAATCTAGGCTCGTCGTCTCAGTATCAAAGGCAAACAGCTCAGCCGCCTCAAGTCTGACAAGCCAGTCATCGAAGACCGCCTGCTCCAACACTGTGATGACCTCGACCGAGGCGGTGGCGGGCTCCAACTCAGCCGCCTCTGCTGCGCCGTCGTGAGTAGGCGCGTCTTTTGCCTCCACCGCACCCGCTGCGGCTGCCCCCTCGCCCTTGAGTAGGGCCTCCAGCCACGTTTTGAACTCCAGCTCTCGAAACAGTCCAAGCAGCGCCTCGTTATCCGGCGGGCTCGAATCCAGATCGCCCTCAGCCAACCCCAGATCACAGTCGATCTTGATCGTTGCGAGCTCATAACTCAGCTCAGCATCGCCCCGGGCGCCACCCAGTTTGGCGGCGAGGCTCTTGGCGCCCCGGATCGGTAGGTCCGCAACGGCATCGAGCTGGTCATAAATGGAATCGATCCCGCCCAGGTGCTGCAGCAAAGCGGTTGCAGTTTTCTCCCCCACTCCCGCCACACCGGGAATGTTGTCGACCTTGTCGCCCATTAGCGCCAACAGATCGATGATCAGCTTGGGCGGCACGCCGAATTTGTCGACGACCCCCCCATGATCCATGGTCGTATTGTTCATGGTGTTGATGAGCGTGACATGGTCGTTAACGAGCTGTGCCATGTCCTTGTCACCAGTTGATATCACCACTTCCCGTCCACTTCCGGCGGCTTGCACTGACAGCGTGCCAATGACGTCGTCTGCCTCGACACCCGCTATGCAAATCAAGGGCAAGCCCATGGCGCGAATGGTGTTGTGGATCGGTTCGATCTGCTCGCGCAGCTCATCGGGCATCGGCGGGCGATTGGCTTTGTATTCCGGGTAAATGTCGTTGCGAAAGGTGGGCCCCTTGGCATCGAATATCACGACCACCTGATCGCCTGCGTAATCGGCGACCAACTTGCGAATCATGCCGATCACCCCTTTGGCGGCGCCGGTGTTCAGGCCTTTGGAGTTCGTGAGTGCGGGCAAGGCGTGATAAGCGCGAAACAGATACGACGATCCGTCCACCAGAATGAGCCGATTTGCCATGAGGTCAGTGCTCCCACACGTACTGCGTAGAGCGTAAGGTTACCCGCATTTTGGGGATATCGAGCG
>Ga0181557_1005760_pt1 | contig 11014 bp, 8 predicted proteins | sample 011ome_23_FD_148632 | JGI IMG/M metagenome (GOLD analysis project Ga0181557, IMG submission 148632) | Coastal salt marsh microbial communities from the Groves Creek Marsh, Skidaway Island, Georgia - 011506CT metaG (spades assembly) | ecosystem: Environmental > Aquatic > Marine > Intertidal zone >... | reverse complement strand
CCAGCAATATTTGCCAGATCACGCGGGCCGCCATGCCCCAAAGACAAGCGCGACAGCGCGCGTTCGATATCGGGCTGGATACGGAGCTGGGCGCGCACCAGATCAGCACAAACCGCCTCGGCAATAAACCAGCCAACCAGATCAAGCCGCGCATTAATCGCCGTGACATCAAACAATGGTGCTGCCAGCCGTTCACCAAGCAGACGCCCACCAGCTGCCGTCAGGGTACGATCGACCGCATGCAACAAACTGCCACGGCGTTCACCGGTCAGGGTGCGCGATAATTCCAATGACCGCCGCGTTGCCGGATCAATTTCCATAAAGCCGGCATCACTAACCGCGGTAAGCGGCAATAGGCGCGGCATATTCCCGACTTGGGTTGCCTCTAAATAGCCAAGAAGCGCCCCGCCAGCCGACAGCATCGCGCGGCTGAAATGCCCCATACCGTCAAGACTTGCAACCTGATAAAACCTTTCCAGCGCCTGTCTGGCGCGGGTCGAGTCGAACAGCGACGCTGCCTGCTCGGTTGGACAAATCTGGCTATCGTGAAACCAGCTGGGAAGATCAAAGCCTTGCGGGTAAATCAGTTCTGCCGGATCCAGCCGGGCCAATAGGGTTTCCAATCCATCATCGGCCATTTCCTGCACGAAAAAATCACCAGTGGACATATCAGCCCAGGCAAGTGCCAGCTGCGATTCAGCGCGGCCAAGCGCAACCAGATAATTATGCGCCCGTGCTGGCAATAATTCGTCTTCAGTCAATGTACCCGGCGTCAGCACCCGCACCACATCGCGTTTCAATGGGCCTTTGCCGCCACGTTTTTTTTGTTCCTGCGGATCTTCAACCTGCTCGCAAATTGCGACCCTGTGACCAGCCCGGATCAACCGCGCCAGATAACCATCGACCGCATGAACCGGCACCCCGCACATCGGCACATCAAGACCGTCTTTGCTGCCCCGTTTTGTAAGCGTAATCCCCAGCTGTTTTGCGGCAATTTCTGCATCTTCAAAGAACATCTCATAGAAATCACCCATGCGATAGAAAAGCAGCGCATTGCGATGCGAATCCTTGACGCGCAAATATTGCGCCATCATTGGGGTGGGCGCTTTTACTTTTGGCGCATTTGCTTTAGAAGGTTGAGATGTCATAATGTTTTGACATTGCCCCAACTTGATCTCTAGAACAAGATCGAACCGGGTCTAGCAGAGCGATATGACGTATTATTCGCATCGACCGTTTGCACCGAAATCAATTTTTAACCCAAACGACCGCTTTAGGTCAGATAATAAAGTAATTGAGACATGACAGATAAAGATAAACTCCTCGACGCTGAAGCCCTTGCATTCCACGCCAATGGACGCCCGGGGAAATTCCAGATTGCCGCAACCAAGCCGCTGACAAGCCAGCATGATTTATCGCTGGCCTATTCACCAGGTGTTGCCGCGCCGTGTCTCGAGATCGCGTCAGACATCAATAAAGCCTATGATTACACCAACAAAGGCAATCAGATTGCGGTCATTTCAAACGGTACAGCGGTCCTTGGCCTTGGCGATATTGGTGCCGCAGCGGCCAAGCCAGTGATGGAAGGCAAAGCCGTTCTATTCAAAAAATTTGCCGATATTGACGGTATTGATCTTGAGTTAAACACATCAGATCCGGAAGCCTTTGTTAATGCAGTTGCGCTGATGACGCCGACCTTTGGCGGGATCAATCTTGAAGATATCAAGGCGCCTGAATGTTTTGTGATCGAACAGCAGCTCCGCGACAAACTGGATATCCCGGTATTTCATGACGACCAGCATGGCACCGCGATTATTACCGCGGCTGGCCTGATCAACGCATTTCATCTGACTGGCCGCGACATGAAAACGGTCAAGATTGTTGGCAATGGGGCTGGGGCGGCGTCAATCGCTTGTGTCGAATTGCTCAAAATCATGGGGGTTCCAGCTGATAACATTATCATCTGTGACCGCACTGGCCCCATTTACAAAGGCCGCACCGAGTCAATGAACCAGTGGAAATCGGCGCACGCCGCCGAAACCGATGCCCGCAGCCTTGAAGAGGCGCTTGTCGGGGCTGATGTTTTCCTTGGTCTGTCATCAGGCGGTGCCCTGACCAAAAGCATGGTCGAAAAAATGGCCGCCCGCCCAATCATTTTCGCCATGGCCAATCCGGTGCCAGAAATCTGGCCGGCCGAAGCTAAAGAAGTGCGTCCTGATGCGATCATCGCGACCGGACGATCAGATTTCCCCAATCAGGTGAATAACGTTCTTGGCTTTCCGTATATTTTCCGGGGGGCACTTGACGTTCGTGCCAGTAAGATCACCGAAAATATGAAAATTGCCGCAGCCAATGCTTTGGCCATGCTGGCCCGTGAGGATGTGCCCGATGCGGTGGCAGATGCTTATGGCGGGCAAGCACTGACCTATGGCGAGGATTATATCATCCCGACACCGTTTGATCCGCGCCTGATCGTTGCTGTGTCATCGGCCGTGGCCGAGGCCGCGATGAGCGATGGCGTGGCACGGCGCCCGATTGACGATCTTGACGAATATCGCCGGTTATTATCAGCCCGCCTCGATCCGACCGCTGGCGCGCTGCAATCAATTTTTGAGAGAGTCAGCGCAAATAAAAAGCGAATTGTCTTTGCCGAGGGTGAAGAAGAGCGCGTAATCCGTGCAGCGCTGGCGTTCCGCAATGCAGGGTATGGCCAGCCGATCCTGCTTGGCCGCGAACATCGGGTCAAGGAAACGATCCAGCGTCTTGGCCTTGACGGGGCAGAAGATTTGCCGATCACCAATGCAAAGGTTTCCGAGCATCTGACCGAATATACCGATTTGCTCTATTCCAAATTACAACGCCGTGGATCGCTTTATCGTGATTGCCAGCGCATGGTGAATCTCGATCGCAACATTTTTGCCGCTTGTATGGTCAGCTGTGGGCATGCCGACGCGCTTGTCACCGGCGTCACCCGCGCATTCCAACCGACATTGCAGCATATCCGGCGGGTCATTGATGTCGCCGAAGGCAGCAAATTCCTCACCACCTCGATGATCATATCACGGGGCCGCACAGTGTTTGTTGGTGATGTCGCCGTCACCGAACGGCCAGACGCCGAAGAAATGGCCGATATCGCCGTTGCAATGGCAGCCAAAGCCCGCCAAATGGGACATACGCCGCGGGTGGCAATCCTGTCATTCACTAATTTTGGTAATCCTGAGTCACGCACAAGTGTTGAAGCACGCCGGGCGGTTGAAATTCTTCAAAGCCGCGATGTCGGTTTCGAATTTGACGGCGAAATGACTGCAGATATCGCGCTTGATTATGATTTGATGAAGGCGCGCTACCCGTTCTGTAACCTTAGCGGACCCGCCAATATTCTGGTAATGCCCGGACTGCATTCGGCAAATATTTCGTTCAAGCTGCTGCATCAGTTGGGTAGTGTTTCAGTCGTTGGCCCAATGATGATTGGCGGTGCCTATCCGTTCCAGATTGTACAGATGGGCGCATCGGTTAGTGATATTGTGCAGACCGCGGTGCTTGCCGCGCATGATGCCATTCGCTAGCCATCAAAAAAAGCTGACCGCCGGAGATGACGCGCCATCTGGCGGTGAATCTGGCGGTAAATTCAGAGATACTATGCCCTTGGCCCGTTCTACAATATCGCCGCAAGCTGCTTTAGGTCAGCTTGTGGCCGCGCGCCAATATGCGAAATGACCTCACCAGCGGCAAGACTGGCGAGCCGCCCCGCCGATTTAACGTCAAATCCATTTGTCCGGCCGAACAGATAGCCCGCGGCAAACAAATCACCAGCACCGGTTGTATCAATCACTGGGCCTTGTGGCATTGCCGGAATTTCATGATGCGCGGTGCCGGCACCGATAAATGCGCCGGCTGGACCGCGGGTAACAACCAATTCATCAAGCCTGCCCACCAAGGCAGCAATCGCCTCGTCACTGCCCGATTGACACAAGCTAGCGACCTCGTCTTCATTACCGAATAAAATCGAAATATGCTCATCAATAAAATCGGTCAAGGCTGCACGATGCCGCTCGGCACACCATGGATCAGATAGCGACAAGGCCAATTTGACGTCATAAAGACTGGCAAGTCGCGCTGCCTCAGCAAAAATAGCCGGGCCGTTAGGCGCATCAAAAAGATAGCCTTCGAGATAGATAATCTTTGCCGCCGCCGCATCGGCAAGCGCCAGATCAGCCGCCTCAAATTCAATGCTTGCCCCAAGAAAAGTATTCATTGACCGCGCCGCATCGGGCGTTACCAGAATGATTGATGAGGCTGTTGCCGACCCGCTTGTTGCCGCCGGATGATCAAAACCAACCCCGGCCGCCTGAATATCACGCCTAAAGGCTGTGCCAAGCGCATCGTCATGCACCCGTCCGACAAAATTTGCCGATCCGCCAAAAGCAGCAACCCCAACGGCGGTATTAGCCGCTGAACCACCCGAGATTAATTGTGGGTTTCCGATCGCACCAAGTGCCGCATAAAGCTGTGCAGATCCGGCCTCGTCAAGCAGGGTCATCACGCCTTTTTCAATACCATTGGCGCTTAGAAAATCATCGTCACATTGTCCGAATATATCAACAATCGCATTGCCAACAGCTAAAACATCAAGGGTTTTCGGGGCCATCACAACCTCATTATGGCAATTTCTGATCGGAAATTCTAACGGGCAGACATTAGGCCGGACGCCCCTAAAGGACAAGGCCAATGGCACGCGAAACCGAAAAGAGTTAGTGCAATGATGCGCGTTTTCCGTTAGACCGAAAGCCAATAACGTTGCAACGCGGGTGCGGATAAATGCGTCGATCACATCTTTATCTTGTCGGATTTGCCGCGTTTATTGCGGCCTGCCAACCGATCGCCCCGTCAGTGGTAACACCATCATCCCCGCAGGCTGAAGATAATGCTGTAGCCAAGCAGGGAACAGATACGCCCAGCATTAAAAAACCAACAATCACCATTACTTCACCGGCAACCGCGCCATCTGCAACTGCTGAGCAGACGTCTAATGCGATGACCCGAAATGATACAGCTGGCAATGATACAGCAGGGGGTGAAATAACGGGTGCCCAAAACGCGATTGATCTCGCAGTTAACAACATTACTGCCGCCCCGGCAGAGGCCGCCCCCATCAAACCAGCTTTTCAGCCGGAAAATATGATCGGGTTAGCCGCGCCAAACCTGCTAGAGGGTCTCGGCGATGCGGCGATGATCCGGCAAGAAGGCTCGATTGAAATCTGGCAATATCGCTTTACCTCATGTGTCGTTGATTTCTTTTTCTATCCAACCAGCGATGACACCCAGCAAAAGATTATCAAAGACTGGGATATGCGCGGTGCCGTTATCGGTGATCGGTTAAGTGAACCTAAATGCCTGACCGAGATTGACCGTTTGCATCAGAAGCTTGCTGCCAGATCGTAAATTAGCCGCGCTATTTTGTCTTGGGCTTAAACAGGCATAAATCAGCAATCACACAATCAGCACAATCAGGCTTTCGGGCCTTGCAGACATAGCGCCCATGCAAAATCATCCAGTGATGCGCACCCTTTTTCCACCGATCCGGTACCCGGCGCAGCAATTCCTTTTCAACCGCGTCAGGCGTTTTGCCCGGCGCCATTCCAGTGCGATTTCCGAAACGGAAAATATGCGTATCAACAGCAATTGTCGGCTCACCAAAGGCCTCATTCAGAACAACATTTGCGGTTTTTCGGCCAACGCCGGGCAGCGCCTCAAGCGCGTCGCGATCTTGCGGCACCTGACCATCATGCTGATCGAGCAGAATTTGCGATAGTTTAAAAACATTTTTAGCCTTGGTGTTAAACAGGCCAATCGTGCGGATATGATGACGAATAGCATCACTGCCAAGCGCCACCATTGCCGCCGGTGTGCTGGCAGCAGCAAACAGCCCCTTTGTGGCTTTGTTCACCCCAACATCAGTCGCCTGCGCCGACAGGACAACCGCAACAAGAAGGGTAAAGGGATCGGTAAATTCAAGTTCGGTTTGCGGGTCTGGCTGACGCTGTGACAAACGCTCAAAACAGGCATCAATGGCATCAAGTTTCATCTTTGCCGGCATGATTAGCCTTTCAGCACATCCGTCATATCATAAAATCCATCAGCAGCTGCCACCGCAAAGCGCGCCGCCCGCACGGCACCACGCGCGAAAATTGCCCGGTCGGTCGCCCGATGCGAAATCTCTACACGCTCAGACTCGCCATAAAAAATCACCGAATGTTCGCCAGCAACATCACCGCCGCGCAATACGGCAAAACCAATATCACCCTGTTTGCGCGCACCGGTTTGGCCTTTGCGCACCATATCAGCAACATCATCAAGCGCGACACCGCGTCCCTTTGCCGCCGCCTTGCCAAGCGCCAGCGCCGTTCCAGATGGCGCATCCACTTTGTGATGGTGGTGCGTTTCCAAAATTTCGATATCCCAGCCATCGGTTAATTTCGCTGCAACCTCTTCAACAAGCTGGGTCAGCAACGTCACCCCAACCGAAGTGTTGGCACAATAGACAATGGTGCTGTTTTTTGCCGTCGCTTTTAATTCGGCCTCTTCATCCGCGCTAAGGCCGGTCGTACCGATCACCATCGCACAGCCATGCGCCGCGGCAAGCGTGGCATGATGCAGGCTGGCAGCAGGGCTGGTAAAATCAATCACCACATCAGCTGTTGTAAACAGCGTTTCAGGATCACTGCCAATGATCACCCCATTAGCCCCAATTTGCGCCACTTCGCCGGCATCATGCCCAATGAACGGGCTATCAGGCCGGTCGGTTGCGGCCACAAGCTCAAGGTCTGGTGCCGCTGCGATTGCCCGGATTAACATCGAGCCCATACGGCCAGCCCCGCCTGGAATTGCAATTCTTATCATTAATCTGCCTTTTTATCCCTGATGGTCGCGCAGCCTGCGCCGTTACCAATCATAACCGGCTTCATCCGCTGGCAGCCAGCATATAAATAGCTGCCCCGTTTGGGCAAGCCCCCAATTCAGTTTCGCCAGAATAGAATCAGAATCGAATTCAGATGCGTCAATCATCAGCCCAGATGCGTTTTACCCGCTCAAGAAAGCTGGCGGATTCAGGGCTGGTATTGCCCGAATTCGAAAATGCTTCAAGAAGCTCTTTCTGCTTTTTGTTCAAGTTGGTCGGCGTTTCGACCTGAACCTCGACGATCTGATCGCCCAGATTACCTCGGCGCAAAGCAGGCATCCCTTTGCCGCGCATCCGGAATTTCCGTCCTGATTGCGTTCCAGCCTCGATTGTCAGGCGCGCCATTTTCCCTTCGAGCGTTGGCACATCAATACTGCCGCCAAGTGCCGCCGTCGTCATTGGCAGCGGAATACGGGCGTGCAGGTTACTGCCGTCGCGGGTAAAAATAGGATGTGGATCAACATTGACAAAAATATAAAGATCCCCCGCTGGCCCGCCCCTAAGACCGGCTTCGCCCTTGCCAGATAGGCGGATACGGGTGCCGGTATCAACACCTGCAGGGATCGAAACCGCCAAGGTTTTGGCCCGCTGGACACGGCCTTCGCCGCCACATGAACGACACGGATCAGAGATTACCTGACCCATACCCTGACAGGCAGGACAGGTTCTCTCAACCGCAAAAAACCCTTGTTGCGCCCGAACGCGCCCCGCACCACCACAAGTACCACAAGTGCTGGGCCTGCTACCATCTGCTGCACCACTGCCGGTACAGCTGTCACATTCAGACGGTATCGTAATCGAAATATCTTGCTGTAATCCGGTAAAGGCATCTTCCAGCGAGATTGACATATCATAGCGCAAATCATTACCGCTCTGATCACGTTGCCGCCCACCGCCGCCAGAAAATTCAGAGAACATCTGGTCAAAAATATCGGAAAAGCCGCCGCCGCCACCAAAACCACCGCCGCCGCCAGCTGCCTGATCAAAGGCTGCATGGCCCATTCGGTCATAGGCTGCACGTTTTTGCGGGTCTTTTAAAACATCATAGGCTTCATTGGCTTCACGGAATCGCTGTTCGGCTGCCTCGTCACCCTGATTTCGATCAGGGTGGTTTGCCATCGCAAGTTTACGAAATGCCGATTTAATTGCCTTATCGTCGGCGTTTTTTTCAACACCTAATACGTCGTAGTAATCGCGCTTGCTCATGCCTGCCACTTTTGCCGTGAAAATTCAAAAACCGGAGCCTGATCTAGCTCCGGTTTCATATTTATTTTGGCTTATTTGCTTTGTTTTTTGCCATCGTCTGAATCGGCGTCCACCTCTTCAAATTCGGCATCAACAACGGAACCATCATCGTTGTTTGCACCGTCTTTGCCTGCGGTTTCAGCTTCGGCCTGATAGGCGGCTTCACCCATCTTCATCATCACCTTGGACAATTCAGCCGATTTTGACGAAATCGCCTCAATATCGTCACCATCAAGGGCTTCGCGAAGCGCCTCGATACCGGCTTCAACATCGGCTTTGGCCTGAGGATCCGCCTTGTCACCAAGATCATCAATGGCTTTTTCTGCACCATGAACCAAAGCCTCGCCCTGATTGCGGGTTTCAACTTCGGCGCGGCGCTGCTTGTCAGTTTCGGCATTGGCTTCAGCCTCGGCAACCATGCGGTCGATCTCGCTGTCATCCAATCCACCAGAGGCTTGAATACGGATTTCCTGCTCTTTGCCAGTGGCTTTATCCTTGGCACTGACCTTGACGATACCATTGGCATCAATATCAAAGGTTACCTCGATTTGCGGCACACCGCGCGGGGCAGGTGAGATGCCTTCCAGATTGAACTGGCCAAGCGCCTTGTTATCCGCAGCCATTTCGCGTTCACCCTGACAAACCGAGATGGTAACCGCAGATTGATTATCATCAGCCGTTGAAAAGACTTGGCTTTTCTTGGTCGGGATCGTTGTGTTGCGATCAATCAACCGGGTAAAGACACCGCCAAGCGTTTCGATACCAAGTGACAATGGCGTCACGTCGAGAAGAAGCACATCCTTGACGTCACCGGTTAGAACACCAGCCTGAATCGCTGCACCTGAGGCAACAACTTCATCAGGGTTCACCCCACGATGCGGTTCGGTGCCAAAAAATTCTTTCACCTTTTCGATGATTTTCGGCATACGGGTCATACCGCCGACCATGATCACTTCATCAATTTCTGACGCCTTGATGCCAGCATCTTTCAATGCCGCTTTACAAGGCTCCATCGTGCGGGCAATCAGATCGCCAACCAGCTGTTCCAACTTGGCCCGTGTCAGCTTGACATTAAGATGTTTCGGCCCGGTCGCATCAGCGGTGATGAACGGCAGATTTACATCAGTCTGTACTGAAGATGACAATTCAATCTTGGCTTTTTCAGCTGCTTCTTTAAGCCGCTGCAAAGCCAGCTTGTCGCCGCGAAGATCAATACCGTCGCTTGATTTGAAAGAGTCAGCCAGAAATTCAATGATCGCATGGTCAAAATCTTCACCACCAAGGAATGTATCACCATTGGTAGATTTGACCTCGAACACGCCATCGCCAACCTCGAGGATGGAAACATCAAAGGTTCCGCCACCAAGGTCATAAACGGCAACAATGCCTGATTCCTTGCGATCAAGGCCATAGGCCAGCGCGGCCGCTGTTGGCTCGTTGATGATCCGCAACACCTCAAGACCGGCAATTTTGCCAGCATCCTTTGTCGCCTGACGCTGGGCATCATTGAAATAGGCTGGAACGGTGATCACAGCCTGCGTCACGGTTTCACCAAGATAGGCCTCGGCATCTTCTTTTAGTTTGCGAAGAACAAAGCTAGAGATTTGGCTGGGCGAATATTCTTCACCTTCAACCTTTACCCACGCATCACCATTTTTGGCGCCAACCAGTTCGAATGGCACCAGATCGGCAAACGCCTTGGTGGATTTGTCCTTGAAGCGGCGACCAATCAGACGCTTGATCGCAAAAAGTGTGTTTTCAGAATTTGTAACCGCCTGACGCTTGGCCGCTTGGCCAACCAGACGTTCACCATTTGCAAATGCTACCATTGACGGCGTTGTTCTCGCGCCTTCGGCATTTTCGATCACCCGTGGCTCGGATCCGTCCATAACAGCAACACAGGAATTTGTGGTTCCCAAATCAATACCAATAACTTTCGCCATATCTAAAGCTCCTTTCCCTGACCACTCATTGCCAAACCTGTTTTAAGGTGACGCTGATAGAGTGGCCCTTTAAGACATTTCGTTCCCATAAGCAGACCTTACGGGGGCGTAACCGGCGTTTAACGCACCGGTTCTGTCACTACTGTTCAACTATCGTCCATATAGGACTTATTATTTCGGTTACAAGAGGGAGTAAGTTTGACAAGAGAAACTGCCAAACCTAGGTATTACCGCGGTTGCAGCTATACCGTTTCCACCCCCATTTAGTCATATTTACGCGGTATTCCCTATGCTGAGATCAAGTGATGATCCGGCAAATTTCCCATCCCTATTCATCTGTTTTTTGCGGATCACCGTCGCTGGGCGCGGCTGTATCACCGGCCTTTGAGACGCCAACCATCGCTGGACGTAGCAGCCGGTCATGTAAAACATACCCATGCTGGACAACCTCGAGGACAACACCACTTGGCTGATCATTTGTTGGCACTTCAAACATTGCCTGATGCAGATTATAGTCAAACTTCTCGTTCAGCGGCTCAACCCGCTTGATCCCATGCTTTTCAATGACGGACTGCAATTCAGTCCAGCTAAGCTGAATCCCGGTGATGAGCGATTTCATCGTCTCGTCGGCCTGACCAAGATCATCTGGTGCCGAGTCAATCACCCGCGCCAGATTATCAATCGCACCGACGAGGTCACGCGCAAACGGCGTATGGCCATATTTGCGGACATTCGCCGCTTCACGCTCGCTACGGCGGCGCATATTTTCAGTATCTGCCAAGGCGCGTAACAGCTGGTCTTTCAGCTGATCGCGTTCAGCCATTAGTGCCGATAGCGGGTCGTGTGAACCAGCATCTTCATCAATCGA
>Ga0181557_1005753_pt1 | contig 11024 bp, 10 predicted proteins | sample 011ome_23_FD_148632 | JGI IMG/M metagenome (GOLD analysis project Ga0181557, IMG submission 148632) | Coastal salt marsh microbial communities from the Groves Creek Marsh, Skidaway Island, Georgia - 011506CT metaG (spades assembly) | ecosystem: Environmental > Aquatic > Marine > Intertidal zone... | reverse complement strand
GGCGCGGGTCACAAAATAAAAAATGACCATGCTGCCCACTAGCATGAGCAGGCCTTGCATGACATCAGTTCGGACCACCGAGACAAAGCCGCCCACCGAGGTGTATAGCACAACGATCATTAGGGTCAGGCCCACCCCCGCTTCGTAGGGAATGTCGAGAAACATCTGAAATAAGTGGCCTGCACCTTTAAATATGGCCAGCAGATAAAGCAGGCTGGCAAAGACAATCACAAGGGCCGAGGTTTGCAGTAGAGGATGCCGGGCGGGCTTATCTGGGCCGACAATGTATCGACTGCCCAGAAAATCTGGAATCGTCAGCGCGTCCCACTGCGAGGCAAAGCGGCGCAAAGGCGAGCCGATCCAGCGCCATGAGATCCAGCTGAACACCACAAGCAAGATTGCCATGGTGAACCACGCCACCCCATACTCATAAGCTTTGCCGGCGTGTCCGATGTAGGTGTTGGTCGAGGCAAAGGTCGCAAAGAAAGAGATGCCCACTACGATGCCGCTCATCTCGCGATTACCCACGTAGTAGCCGGCCATGCCACGGCTGGCTTGGCTGCCAAGGTAGGCGTTGTATAACAGCGCGCCCGTGTATCCGACCAAAAGCGCCAGTGCGAGCCAGTGCTGTGCCATCCAAGTCATGGGAGTGAGTCGTCAGTGGCTCCGCGATTAGGGTGGTGCAGTATCTCAAAGTCTCCTTGGATTGCGAGGCAGTAATGTGCCAGAGCGCAGCGTTTGTGGCTTTAGCAAGCAAGTGAGAGATACGTTGACCACTGCATACATACGGGTTGATTGGACACTTCATTGTGTGATGTTCGCAGTGCAAAATGCCTCACCGCGGGCATCTACGATTAAATCTCGTGGTGATGCGCGGTATGATCTTTCCGTCCAATGTGTGAACACGGGTGAACCGAGTGGCAAAGAGAACAACTAAACAGACTCGCTTACCGACCCGAAAGCCCGGTATAGAACGCTACAACCGCATTGTGCTGGCGGCGGAAGCCTTGATACTCGAGGCAGGTTCGCTGGAGGGAATTACGCTTGAAGCAGTGGCCAAGCGCGCTAATGTGCCGCGAGTATCGCTTTACTACTTTTTTGACTCGGTGGAGTCGTTGTTCGACGCCCTGTATCAGCGCGGTATCCAGAAAATGGTTGCCGAGCTCCCTCAGGCACCTGAAAGCGCTGATTGGCGCGATATGATGCTGCTGTACATTGATGGTGTTCGCGACTTTTATCTCAATAACCGGGTGGAAATGATTCTGGCGCTATTACCCGTATCGCTGGTGTCGGTGAATCAAGTGAGCCAGGATTTTGGCAAAGCACTTTTTCAACTGCTCCACGGTCAAGGCTTGGTGCCAAAAACTCGACCGGTGATGCTGGCTTGTGAAATGTGCTCTGAGCTGGCGGATCTTGTCTGGCGAAAATCTCTCATCGAAAAAGGCACGCTAACGCCCGCTTATACCCGAGAGGCCAAGCGGGTGGTGATCGCTTATCTAGAGGCTGTTCTCGCGACTTAGCGATCTTTATTCCTGAATGAGGTTTTGCCTTACCGCGGACTGAAAGGCGGTTTCGACAGTGCAAAAAGTGACATTAAATAGACAAATGTTGCTTATTGGGTGCCGCTGATACACATTGCTCCCTCGAACCTCACCTCAATCCAGCCATCCTGGGTTGGCAGTGTTCATTGCAAAAGCATCAACCTTTCAATACGGGACTCAAACATGTCGCCAATCCACGATTTGCTTAGGCGCCTGCTGACCACGCACTTGCTCACTTGCTGCCTATTGGTCGCTATCGCGCCAGTTACTCTGGCGCAGGATCAGGACGGCTCGGTTTCCGAAAACATTGTTATCGCGGAGACCGCAACCGAGGAGCCTACAGACAGCACAGAGGTCTCAGATGCGGAGGCACAGGCAGCCGCAGCTGCAGCGATCGCCCAGAAACTGGCAAATCCGGTGGCCTCGCTAATTAGCGTGCCGATACAGATTAATTATGACGATAAATATGGCTTGAATGAGAAGGGCTCAGTATGGCGAACCAACGTTCAGCCGGTCATACCGATTTCTCTGAATGATGACTGGAACATGATCTCTCGGACCATTGTGCCTATTGTTAAGCAATCCGATGTGCCAATACCCGGTCTGAGTGAGAGCGGGGTTGGGGATATTGTACAGAGCGTATTTTTTTCGCCCAAAAAGCCCACCAATAGTGGTCTGATATGGGGCATTGGCCCAGTTATCAATATCCCGACTTCAACCAAAGAGACGCTTGGCCCAGAGGCTTGGGCGGCGGGTCCCACCGGACTTGTGTTGAAGCAAAGTGGCCCATGGACCTACGGCGCGCTAGCGAATCACCTCTGGTCCTTTGCCAAGGAGGACAAAACGGAAATCAACGCGTCGTTCGTTCAGCCGTTTGTGTCCTACATCACGCCCAAAAAGCTGACCTACTACCTCAACACCGAATCTACCTATAACTGGGATACCAAGGATTGGTCTGTGCCGATTAACGTCGGCGCGAACCAGTTGATGAAGGTGGGCAACCAGATCATGCAGGTTGGCGGGGGACTCCGCTATTGGGCCGAGTCCAACGAGATGGGGCCTAACGGATGGGGCGTCAGGCTCAACATCATCTTCGTGTTCCCCACTTGATTGGGGTTGTATGCCGATGACGGTCGAATCTTCTCTTGAGCGTTTTGCAATATGAAAAATGGCGTCATTAGCCTGATGGCCCTGGTGCTGCTGTGCAATGTGCCATTGTCTCAGTCAAGAACCATGGGCCACTACGCGCCGGGTGTGGTGAGCATACGTGACCTGGCAGTGCCGCCCGTGCCCGGTTTTTTCTATGCGCAGTACAACGCTTATTACGAGGCCGATCGTTACGTCGATGGTAACGGCAATAAGCGTTTAAGTTTTGAATCCGAGGGCGGTGAGGTCGAGCTGGACACCGATATTGATATCTTCGCGATTGCGCCGGTGTTTCTGTGGTCGACTTCTAAAACATTTTTGGGTGCGAATTATGCGTTTTACGTGTCGCCCAACTTCGGCAAGAGCTCTGTATCGGCGAAGCTGTCGGCTCTAGATCAGTTGGGTAGCACCGATGATGCTGCGATCGGTATTGGAGATGCTTTCATTCAACCACTTTGGCTGGGTTGGCAAGGCGAGCAATATGATTTGGCATTAGGTGCGGGTGCGTATTTGCCGATCGGCAAATACGACGCTGAAGAGGGCGACAGCATCGGTATGGGCTTTTGGACCGGCCAGTTTCAGGGTTCGGCATATTGGTATTTGGATGAAGCGCGTGCTTCGGCGCTAGAGTTTGCAATGACCTATGAGACGCATGGCGAGCAAGACGATACCGACATCACGCCCGGAGATCATTTATCGCTCGAATATGGTTTCAGTCAGTATCTCAGTGAGCGAATTGAGGTTGGCCTGTCAGGCTATAGCCAGTGGCAGGTAGAGAAAGATAAAAGACCAATGACTGAATATGCGCTTGATCCCAATGCTAAAGGAGAGGTGCACGCCTTCGGTGTGGAGCTGGCTTATTGGCTGACGCCTCAATTCAATCTGTCGTTGCGCTACATCAAAGAATATGAGGGCAAGGCCCATCTTCAAGGAGAGTGGTTTGCCGTCAATTTCATTTGGACGCCATTGCCGATTTTTTAGGGGTCAGACAACATTAAAGGCACATGTCGGATTTTTGCGGAGGTGCCGGCCGCAATCGCACGATGCCTCAGATAATCGTGAGTAGGCTGCAGCGCTAGGGCAGCAGTTTCTCCCGAAACAGAAAAATACCGACAAAGCTGGTCACAAAGACGCCCCAATATAAAACCAAGTCATCAACTGAAGTGCCGCTCGCGTAGCTGCCATAGATGACGAAGGGCGAAAACACGCAGATGAGTATGCACAGCTTCTGAATTCGGTTCATGGTCGCCCCTTTAATCTCGTTTTACATCGGTTGTCACTATTGGCTGACACCTGTTGGTTCATCGCTGAGTGAGTCATGTACGGGTGCCATGCTCGCCGCAGCTAATCAAACTATTGTAAAACATGCTGGCGCGTTGAGAAGATGAAAGCTGGCTAGTCTTAAGATCTGTCGCTTTTTGCGCGGTCCGATAGTGAATTAAATAGGCGTTAGAGAGTAGGCTGGGTCTCACAGCACTAAAAGGTTGGGGAAAGCACTGGTGGCACAGACACTATCGAGGCGGTTCGTTTTAAAGTCTTTGGCGGCCGGTGTTGCGGCGGCCAGCCACACGATGAGCTTCTCCAGCGCATCGAGATCCATACCTGTCAGCAAGGCTGAAGGCGCTTTCATCATCCACAATGATTTACCTTGGGCGCTAGAAACTCGGCGTAGCCACTTCGGATTTGGTCCCATCACGTCCGCCTCTCATTTATTTGTGCGCAACAACTTACCTGCACCGCCAGCGTCGCTTACTGATCGGGGTGATGATTGGTCTTTCGATGTGGCCGGGTGCGCGAGAGAGGGTTCGCTGACTCTGGCTGACCTGAAAAGAATGAAAAGTCGGACTGTCGCCACGGTGCTGCAGTGCTCCGGCAACGGCAGAGACTTTTTCCCGCATGACCCCTCGGGCTCTCAGTGGGGTGTGGGCGCTGCGGGCTGCTTGCTCTGGACCGGCGTGGCGGTGGCCGACATATTCGAGCAGTTTGGGGGAGTGCAGTCTGGCCTCGCCTATTTGACTGCGACCGGAGGCGAGGAGCTCCCGGAAGGCGTCGACAAAGATGCCGTCGTAGTCGAGCGCACGGTACCGATCGAGAAGGGTCTGAAGGACTGCCTGCTGGTATGGGAAATGAACGGCGCGCCTTTGCCCGCGATTCACGGTGGCCCAGTGCGGCTGATTGTGCCGGGCTACTTTGGCGTCAATAACGTCAAATGGGTGCGAAAATTAGCGGCGACTGCCAGTGAATCTGGCGCCAAGATTCAGCAGTCGGGTTACCGCATGCGCGCCGAGGGGCTGGCCGGCGGCCCGGAGCACCCGTCTATGTGGCGCATGCCGGTTAAATCCTGGCTCAACGGACCGGGTGCAGACGGTGCGCCTGTGCTGGCCGGTAACAATATTTTGTATGGCGTGGCGTTTTCGGGTGAGCGAGGTGTCGAGGCGGTCGAGATCTCAGCAGACGATGGCGCCACCTGGCAACAGACTGAGTGGGTGGGTCCTGATTTGGGTCCCAATGCCTGGCGCACCTTTCAGTTTGCAGCCAACCTACCGGCAGGCGCGCACCGTTTTGTAACCAGAGCGACCGATACTCAGGGCGATCGACAGCCAAAGTTAGCGGTGCACAATCATCGTGGCTATGGACATAACGGCTGGCAGGATCACGCACTGCGCCTGCAGGCCGTAGCGGAGCTGCCGAAAGCTGAAATTAGAGCGTCGTCACAGGGCGCTGATTCGAGCGCGGAGACCGTCAACGTGTCGATGGCGGCATTGGCGCTGTCTGACAAGGCACTCAAGGGTAAGCAGTTATTTCTTCAGCATGCGCAACCGGGGTGTGGTGTGTGCCACAGCCTAGCCGATGCCAATGTCCGCGGCGTGGTCGGCCCCAACCTCAACCAGCTCAGCCCCAGCTTTGCACAGGTAGAGAGCGCCATTGCACAGGGTGTCGGTGCCATGCCTGCTTATGGCGCGCAGCTGAGTCAAAGCGAGATTGAAGCGCTGGCCGCTTATGTTGTGGAGGCAACCCGGTAAACCTACTTTCAGCGCGTCGCCTCGTCGGCCTGCGTATCAGCAAAAAGTGACACAAGAGAGGTGAAACGCCTTTTTTGCAGTCCATTTGGTCGAAAATAGACCCATTAGTGCTGGCCCCACCAACATTTTAGTGTAACTTTAGTTTGTTAAAGTCTTGTTTCTCATAAGCGTGACGCTGCACATGCGGCGTTGCGCAACGCCCTAAAGGGCTGCTGTTAAGTTATTCACTCGGTTAGTTAAGGACCCTGCGTATGAAGATCGATACGGATTTAAAAGCCACCCTTAAGGTTGCTCTGTCTGCTGCTTTGTTGACTGCATCAGCCAGCATGCAGGCCTTCGAGGTTGACCGCACACACCTGCCTATTGCTGAACCTGATCCGCCCAAGTTTAAGGAGCTTGACGTGCGTAACGTCGAGACACCGCCTTTATTTCGAGTTGAGGCGCCCGAGGGCGCGCCAAACGTCATTATTGTTTTGATCGATGATGTAGGCTTTGGTGCCACCACACCCTTTGGCGGCCCGATTAATACGCCGACGATGGAGCGCTTGGCCGAGGGCGGCCTACGCTATAACAACTTCCACACGACCGCACTGTGTTCACCGACACGAAATGCCTTGAAGACCGGTCGCAACCATCACCAGACTAACACCGGCTCCATCATGGAGACGGCAACGGCTTTTCCGGGCAATACTGGTCAGATTCCCAACAGAGTCGCGCCGCTTGCGGAGATGCTGCGCCTGAACGGCTACAGCACCGGCGCCTTTGGCAAGTGGCATGAGACCGCGGCCTGGGAGACCAGTGTCTCGGGCCCCTATGATCGCTGGCCAACTCACTCCGGGTTTGACAAGTTCTATGGCTTTATTGGTGGAGAAACCGACCAGTGGTTCCCGCTGGTTTACGACGGTGTCACCCGAGTCAATCCACCGCATGTTGAGGGCTATCACTTTACCGATGACATGACCGATCAGGCTATCGGCTGGATGAAAGCGCAGCAGTCTATGACGCCCGATAAACCTTTCTTTATGTACTTTGCGACCGGTGCGGTACACGCGCCGCACCACGTGCCGAAGGAGTGGGCTGATAAGTACAAAGGTCAGTTTGACAAGGGTTGGGATCAGATCCGCACTGATACCGTCGCCAAGCAGAAAGAGATGGGCATCATTCCCGAGACGACCCAATTAGCAGATCGCCCTGAAGATCTAAGTGCGTGGGCAGATCTTCCCGAAGACCACCGTAAGCTCTTTGCGCGCCAGGCCGAGGTTTTCGCGGGCTTTATGGAGCACACCGACGTCAATGTGGGCCGTTTGGTTGACGCGGTAGAAGACATCGGAGAACTGGACAACACGCTGATCATTTATATCGCTGGAGACAACGGTACCAGTGCTGAAGGTGGTTTCATCGGTATGTACAACGAGATGACCTACTTCAATCAGGTCGTTGAGAAGGTTGAAGACCTGCTGCCGCGTCTTGACGAGTGGGGTGGTCAATACACCTTCCCGCATATGTCGGCCGGTTGGGCCGTTGCTTTTGATGCGCCGTTTAAGTGGACCAAGCAGGTTGCCTCAGACTTTGGTGGCACGCGTAACGGTATGATCATTCACTGGCCCGACGTCATTGAGAGTGAGGGTGAGATTCGCAGCCAGTTCTCTCACGTGATCGATATCGCGCCCACTATTCTTGAGGCAGCCAATCTGCCTGAGCCCACCAGTGTTAACGGTACGGTTCAGGAGCCTATGGCAGGGACCAGCCTCTTGTTTAGCCTGAACGATGCTGATGCCCCAGAGCGACATACGCTTCAGTATTTTGAGATGTTTGGTAACCGCGCGCTATATCAGGACGGTTGGTTCGCCCGTGTCTTGCACCGCGCGCCCTGGCAGACAGGCAAACAGAAGCCGCTCGAAGATGACGTGTGGGAGCTTTATGACGTGAAGGAAGACTTCAGCTTGGTCAATAACTTGGCCGATCAGTACCCTGAGCGGGTAGCGGCTATGGAAGCGACCTTCATGGAAGAAGCCGAGAAGTACAACGTGCTGCCAATTGATGATCGTTCGGTGGAGCGCGTTAATCCCGCTATCGCGGGGCGTCCTGACCTATTGGGTGGCCGCAAGTCGCTCACGCTTTACGATGGCATGAACGGTATCCTGGAGAACACGTTCCTGAACTCCAAGAACACCTCTAAGAGTATTACTGCCGATGTGGAGGTCGATGAGGGCGCGACCGGCGTCATCTTGACTCAAGGTGGTCGCTTCGGCGGTTGGTCGCTGTACATGAAGGACGGTCGACCCATTTACACCTATAACTTCTTGGGTCTGGAGCGTTTCACAGTGGCCGCTGACAAGCCAATTCCTCCGGGTCCAGCGACGATCGTGATGGATTTTGATTACGACGGCGACGGTTTGGGCAAGGGCGGCGACGCCACAATCACGGTAAACGGTAAGAAGGTGGCGTCGGGGCGCATCGGTCGAACCCAGCCGCTGATCTTCTCGGCAGATGAGACCGCCGACGTGGGTCTTGATAACCAGACCCCAGTGGCCGATGACATTGGTGTGGGCCCAGAGGAGACCCGCTTTAGCGGCACCATTCATCAGGTGGTGATCGCGATCGAGTAAGCCTCCGTTAAAACGCTTAGGTGCGCAAAGTAGAAAAGGCCACCTGCTGGGTGGCCTTTTTTTTGCTTGAGGCGGGGGTAGTTGAAGCACGCATTCGTGCACACCTTGCTGAGAGCGAGAATACGGCGCTCGCCGCCCATCGGTGAGAGGCGACTCCGTGGGAGTGATCAGCAAAACTAAGTGACCTTATGGCGTTGGCTGTAGGCAGGATCAAGAAACCATTCGTTCTCCAGAATGGCTGAAAGGATTTTTGCTGCTCGTTCCGCCTCTGCGAACTGGTTAACGAGCGGTGAAAATCCAAATCGCACTATATTGGGCTCTCTGAAATCGACGATGACGCCACGATCAATCAGCGCCTGACTGACAGGGAAGGCCTGATCGATGCCAATACTTACCTGAGAGCCTCTTATCGCGTGGTCACGCGGAGTCAGAACCTCGAGTGAGCGCGTCCACTCGCAGGCAGCGAGTTGGCCGAGAAAATGGTCGGTTAAGGCCAGGCTTTTCTGGCGAATATCGTAGATTGACACGGACTCAAAAATATCGAGCGCCGCTTTGACAGCTGCCGTTGCCAGCACGCTCTGGGTGCCGGTTAAAAAACGCGTGATGCCGCTGGCTGGACGATAATGCGATTCAAAAGCAAAGCCGTCGGCGTGGCCCATCCAACCCTGAAGCGCAACGCTGACATGCTGGTGCCGCTGGGCCATAAACAGAAAGCCCGGCGCGCCGGGTCCGGCATTGAGAAATTTGTAGGTACACCCAACCGCCATATCCACGTGACTTTCGGTCAGGTTCATATCCACGACGCCGGCGCTGTGGGCAAGATCCCAAACAATCAAGCAGCCTGCTTCGTGCGCTTGTTGTGTGATCCGCGGCATATCGCGCAATTCGCCTGTCTTGAAGTTCACATGTGACAGTGACACCACGGCAACATCTCGCAGATCGATGCGATCCAGATCTTCTATTGCAGCGGTTTGTAGCTCGCAGCGCGACTCCCCTAGTAGCTGACTGAGGCCCTGGGCAATGTAATTATCTGTGGGGAAATGATGCGCCTCTGTCAGGATCTTTCGTCTGGGTGCGTTGAGCTCGAGTGCGGCAGCAAGGCTCTTGAATAGGTTAATTGAGAGGTTGTCGCAGCAGATCACTTCGCCTGGCCGTGCTCCCAGTATCGGTGCTAACTGGTTGCCCACCGTCAGAGGTAGATCGATCCATTGATGCGTATTCCAACCTGAGATCAGGTTTTCGGCCCACTGTTCGTTGGTGACGAGAGCAAGCTGGTCGCTGACGTTGCGACTCAGCGGACCAAGAGAATTACCGTCGAGATAAATCTTATCCGCCGGTAGCACAAACTTTTGGCGCAGGCCGGCTAGGGTGTCTTCGGCGTCCAATTCAACGCTTGTTTTCATTATTTCTGGCTCGAGAGTAGGTCGACGAGTATTTCAAAGGCCGTGCTGTTAGGGTGAATCAAATCAAAGTGCCCAGCGTCGGGGATCCGCATAATTTGATTAGACCCAAATCCCGCTAGCTGATCCTCTCCCACAATCTTATCCAGCGACCCGTGTATCAGATGGGCGGGCACCCTAATTTCTGGTCTCATGACAGAGGCTGCAAAGTAGTGCTCCGGCGAATCCACATAGGTAGTACCCATGAGTTCCTCGACCATGGCAGGACAGGAGCCCTCCTGCTGACCATAGACACTCAAATCCGTGATCGCCGCCAATCCAATGACGCCCGCAAGTGCGACATCTGGGTCGGTAGCGGCAAGCAGTGCCAAGTGGCCGCCGGCCGAATGCCCAATGACAATGGGTAATACCCCCGTTTTACCTGAAACATAGTTGATCGCGGCGGCGACATCTTGATAGGTCCCCGGCCAGCCTCCGCCCACATCTCCCACGCGACGATACTCTGGCACCCATACATTGAATCCTACCTTGGCTAAAGCCGAGGCTAGCGGCGAAATATGTGCGCGGGTGTATTGGTTTGACCAACAGCCCCCGTGTATCAATACGATCTGCGTTTTTACCGGACCCGTTGATTCAAAAAGTAGGGTGGTTTGGGAAGGTTCTGGACCGTAGGCCACCTCAAACGAGGGGCTCCGTGTCTCTAATGCCAGAATGTCATTGAAAGTCGCCACGCCAGCCGTCTTTTCACTGGCAGTTGTGTGACCCCCCGTGCTCGACCAGCCAATTACTATTGCGATCACGCTCGCTAGCAGCAGATCGGACTGAGTGGGGGAAAATCGCTGAGTCTCCATTAGAAGTAGTCTGCCAGATTTCACTCCTGCGCTCACAAGCTGGGAGGGGTCTCCCAACGATAGCCGGTAACTGGTTGGTGCATTACCAGCTCGTAGTGGAGGCGGCGGGGGTTTGCATCTTCGCTTCGCTCGACAGACCTCCGCTTCGCTTCGGCCACCCGCGCCGTATTGGCGCGGATTCAGCTGTCACAGCCGCTTAAAACAGAAAAGGCCACCTGAAGGTGACCTTTTCTGTTTTATGGTGGAGGCGGCGGGAGTTGAACCCGCGTCCGCCAGCACTCTGCCTTTGGCTCTACATGCTTAGTTTCCGTTAATTGATTTAACGGACAACAGCCCAACGGTCAGGACGTTGACCGCGAGTCTCGAAAAATTTAACCGTGACAGCCGAGACATCAGCCACTGCGATCCAGTTCTATATGACAGTCAAAAGCGCGGTACTGGCACCTTACTTAAG
>Ga0181557_1005752_pt1 | contig 11025 bp, 3 predicted proteins | sample 011ome_23_FD_148632 | JGI IMG/M metagenome (GOLD analysis project Ga0181557, IMG submission 148632) | Coastal salt marsh microbial communities from the Groves Creek Marsh, Skidaway Island, Georgia - 011506CT metaG (spades assembly) | ecosystem: Environmental > Aquatic > Marine > Intertidal zone >... | reverse complement strand
TTCTGGTGGTGATGTAGGCAATGGCATCTCTTTCACACAAGGCAGCGGCGCAAACGGCGGTTTAACTCCAAACGCTGGCGGCGGCATGGGCTTCAAAGTAGACGCTCCCACAACCGACTCTAGTATCTCTGGCGGTTTTGGTACGGGCGGACGCGAGCAGTTTCTGCGTGAGCAGGCGGGCGGGCCGACCCGCAGTATGCTGGGCAACAACGCGGCTGGCGGCAATACCTACAGCCTCTCTGGCGGCAATACCTTCGTACCACGGTCAGCGGGCAACCCTGCGGCGGACGCTCTCGCTAAATTTAGCGCTGGCGCTAAACAGACACAGACATCGGCGATGGACTGGGCCCGCAATAATGCTGGCACCGCCCGCTTGGGTCTGGACGCGTTGGGTATGCTAGTTTCTGCGAATTCGCGTAACCAAGCTAACAAGCTCGGACAACAGCAGCTGGATATGCAACGTCAGGCGCAGCAAAAGAACGCCGCAGTCGCTGACCGCATGAACGCAGAAGCAACGCAGTCGCTGAACGAAGCACGCAGCTTGTATAACCCACAGCAGTTCGCCATCCAGTCTATGGCAAACCAGAAGATCGCTGACGCACGCCGCGCGGCAGATGCTCGCACGCAGATGCAACGGTCTGGGAAGAACAAGGCAACGATCGACGCTGAGATGCGTCGCGCGAACTTGGGTAGCTCCCTTGGTGCGAACACCGCCTATATGCAAGGTTTGTCTACGGGCCGTCAGGCACAGCAGCAGGCTTTACAAGGTGCAAAAGGTCTTAGCTCGACGTACAATACAACGGCGGACTACGGCGGTGCAGACCGTGTAGCAGCTGGCGGCGCAGCAGACGCGCAAAACCTACAGGCGATGCTAAACAACTACCTCGGCAACCCCATTTATCAGACGGACGCAGAGGCATTTCGTCGGGCTCGCAAAGCTGCATACTACGACTAAGGAACGATTATGGCAATGTACGGCAACTTCGGCGGGTTTACAGGCTACGCACCTGCCACCAGCAAGGGTCAGCAGGAGTTCATGCAGGGCATGGCGACCACCGAGGACACACTTGCCCGCAGCGAAGCGGCCCGTATTCAGCGTATGCGGCAGGAAGAATACCTGCAAAAGCAGCGTGCATTGGCCCAACAGCAGATCGAAGACTTGCAGCCTGCCCAAGCTCGACAGATGGCAACGCCCGTAGAGCCAGAGTTTGACGACTTCTCTACAGGTGGAGCCTATACGCCGCCTACACCAGACACATCGCCACACACAGTTCCTGAGCGCAACTTTGCTGCCCGCAACGAAACCCCAGTGGGGCCTGACCAGTCTGCCGCCGAGTCCGCTCGCCTTTCTGGTAAACCTACCCCCGGCGAATCTGCCGCAGCAGCGTTAGGACTCAAGAACCGGAGCCGCGAGTTGCAACGCCTTAAAGAGTTGCAGAAGCTAAACCCTACCGGCCCCTCTTCCTCTGCCAAAGCCCGTCCAGCCGTTGGCGAGGTGCAGTCTCCCGCAGAAACACAGCGCCTGATTGAGAAGAACCGCGCAATCGCTCAGGGTGCGACGCAAGCCGAAGCTCGTGGTGCCGCCGCAGCCCCAGACTTTGACAAGCTCGCCAACGCCGTGAAGATGGTCGAGAGTGGTGGTCGCGCTGACGCTGTCAGCCCTAAAGGTGCCGTCGGCCCAATGCAGACAATGCCCGGCACGTTGGCTGACCCCGGCTACGGCGTGACGCCCGCAAAAGACAACTCTCCTGCTGAGCTGGAACGCGTCGGTCGTGACTACCTGCAAGCTATGCTTCGCAAGTATGGCAACCTTGAGCACGCACTGATGGCCTACAACTGGGGCCCCGGCAACGTTGATAAGTGGTTAGCCAGCGGTGCCAACCCCAACGCCGTGCCCAAAGAGACCCGCGAGTATGTACCCAAAGTGATGGCCCAGATGGGCGGCTCTCCTATGGTGCAGACTTCTGCTCCGACTCAAGCCGCTCCTGCGCAAGCTGCCACAGCTCAAGCTGCTCCTGCTCAGGTGACATTGCCCCCCGCCGGTCAGCCCGCAACTCCGCAACAAGCTGCCGTGATGTTCTCACCCGAGTACGTTAACGGTACGCAGCAGCAGGCTGGCGAAGAAATCCGCATGGCCCGTATGCAGTTGGCAGAGATTAACCAGCTCTTGGCTGCTGCTCCCGACAACGCCACGGCGTCAACCTTACTCGCTGCTGCGCAGAAGATTCGCTTCGGTGCCCAGAACTCTCTGTATAAGGACGCTGCCGCGCGTGCCGCTCGCGGTGATGAGAACGCTGTCGCCCAGTTGGCAGGCGCTGCGGCTATTCAGTACGCACAAACACCGCAAGGTTATGTGGCTGTCGCCCAAGATCAGAACGGCAACTGGGTTCCGACATCACAGCCCATGGCCCGCGAGACGTTTATTAACAACCTGTACTCTGTGGCAACTGGCGCTGCGGCTGCTCGTGCTGCCAAGCAGGCTGACCAAGACATCAAGACGAACGCAGATATGCGCGTCGCCCAGCAGAAGTTCGGGCAGGACCTGATGATGGAGCGCCTCAAGAGCCAGAACGCGCTTGAAAAGCTCGTCTTGGAAAAGCGCTTGGACCCCGGTGAGAGCAAAATCACCATCAGCAGTTTTGATGGAAAAGCATATATCACCAACCGCGACGGCGTGTTCATGGTTGAGCAGGGCAAGGACCTCGGAAATGGTATCAAATCTGAGCCGACGCTGGTACCGGTCAGCCCGGCTAACATGCCTGCGTACTAATCTATGCAACATCATATCTGCGCGGTAGAATAGTCGCAGGTAAAACTGAGGCTACCCATGAAGAATATCTTTGATACTAACGCGCGTGCAGATGAGATGGTAATGGGTGGCGAACCCGCAGCGAGAGCTGTGGGGATGCCTACGCAATTTAAGACTGGCGGAACCTACGCCCCGGGCGGCTCAAACGCCACAGCCGACGCACTCATCCAGCAGTCTCAGGAACGTGTGCAGTCTATGCTAAATGAGCAGCCTCAGACTGCTCGCCAAGCCGACGCTGTCGTGGGTTATAACCCAGACACAAACGAAGTCTTTAGCCAAGGCAAAGTATTTAAGCTGGACTTGAATGAGGGTCGCCAAAACGCCCCCTTGTTTGACGCTGACAACAGCACAGTTCCACAGGGTTTTTACCGCGTCCGCTCATCTCAGCTGAAGCAGAAGCTAGCCGCCGAGTATGAAGACTTGGGTGTGGTCGACTCGTTGCAGCGCCGCGCGGGCCAAGCAGTATCCAACTACGGCAGTACGCTTGAGGACCTTGGTGCAGAGTCCCTCGGCCAAGCCATGCAGCAGTATGGTGGCGACGTAGCCGCCCGCAACCCGAGCAAGATCACTTCGGCATCTGACATCCTCGACAAGCCCGGGACGTTTGCCTCCGAAACGCTCGGTGAACTCGGCTACGATGTTCCGATGGCTATCGCCGGTACTGTTGCAGGCGCAAAAGCTGGTGCTGCACTAGCTCCCATCACAGGTGGTCTCTCTATCCCACTCGGCGCGATTCTTGGCGGTCTAGCTGGTCGTTTCCTGCCTACTTTGTTTGAGACGTACGGTAGCGTCCGCTCTGAGCAGCGCGACAAAGGCATCGACGACAAGGGCGCAGCGCTGGCTGCTGGCACTGGCTCCGCCGCACTGGAGGCACTCTTTGGCCCTGAAGCTCGCCTTGCGACGCAGGCGGGGCGAACCGCCGTTCGCGGGGCTACAACTAAAGCGGGCAAAGAGTTTGCTGAACCGGGCACTCTCAAAGGCGCTCGGGACTTGTTGGCGGAAAAGCGACTCCCGTTTATGGGTAAGCGGCTTATAGGCGACATCGCCAAAGAAGGCGGCACCGAGGTCGTACAGAGCGGTATGGAGCGTGCCGGTGCTTACAACGAGCTACTCTCCGAAGACGCCATTAACGAGTATGTGATCTCTGGCGCCAAGGGCGGCTTCGGCGGCGCTGTATTCAGCCCCATCTCGTCTCTTACCGAGTTCCAAGAAGCCAAGAACTTTATTGAGAATTTGAAGGCCGACATGGAAGCGGCAGCTAGCCCCGCAATCCCAAGCGCCGAGCGTCTTCGCGCAGCTAAACGCGCACAAGATGTCTTGCGTGGCTCATCAGATGACCCTGAGTTCAATACCGTACTGAGCGAGTTCCGCCAGAAGCTGGCGTTCATCGACACTGAGATCAACCGCATCGCAACGGCGCAAGCCCTTGCCGAAGGCCGCCCAGTAGACCTGCTAGCTGCCAACACCCCCGAGCTGCGCCAACAGCGTGCAGATGAGGAAGCCCAGCGCCAAGCAGACGCGCTAGCATTTGTGCAGGAACAAGACCGACTTCAGGCGGACCAAGACCAAGCCGCACTGGAAGCCCAACAGGCACGCGAAGAGCAACAACGTCAGGGCGCAGCGCTGGCAAATTTGTCCCCTGCAACGCGCTTTGATATTGAGGCCACACAACTTAACGACCTGATGTCGGAGTTTGACCCGATTGTCGGCAACGTGCAGGGCGCGCCTCTTACTGCACAGCTGACCCCACTCCAGCGCGAAACGCTGGCTGGCCCACAAGGTCGCCGCCCCATCGGTAATCTTGACTTGGCTGGGATTGCCGCAGACATCAACAGCCTCGACCCCGCGCCTCTGCCCCGCGACCAGCAAATAGCTGCGCAGGACCCAACGGCAGAAGCCGCCGTCTTTGGGCGCCCCCTCCGCACAGTTTCTCCAACGGTTGGTGGACGCGCCAGCCTTCAAACCCCCGCAGGTCAACAACCTGCTGGGGGTCTTTCTACACAACTAACCGCTGACGACTTAGACTTAGGCTTAGGTGATCTGAAGTCTGAAGTGTCGTCTGAAGCCGGGGTGGTAACAGGCCCAGTCACGATGAGCCAAGGCCGGTTGACGAATATCCGCAACCTCCTGCTGAACCCCGACCCCGAGGCGCGAGTTGAGAACGACCCAGAAGCAAAGACGGTTGCCGAAGTTCTGCGTCGCTACGCTCGGGCGTTTAACGACTTCCAAGAGAAGTTCTCCAACATCAAACGGTTCCGCGACCCGCTGAAGGGGGATGCTGACTTATCTGCCGAGGAGCGTGCAAACCGCACCGTGGCAACTATGGAGCAAGCCGCCAAAGACGCGCAGGCTGCGCTGGCAGACCTAGGCCGCGTCGTAGGCAGTCCGAAAGACGTTGAAGCGCTGGTCCGCCTTGTCAAGGACGCTGTGCAACCGGTGCTGGCACAGAACGAACGCAAAAACTTGTCAGGCTACCAGCTTGCGTACTACAACGCGCTCCAGACGCTCGACCAAGCATTTGGACGTGGCTGGTCGGCGGCAAAGCAGGACCAGTTCCGCGAGACCGTAGACTTGTTTGTGTCTCGTGCCGGTAAGAGCCGCCTCGCCAAGGAGGCCGAGGGCACTAAGATTGGACAGCTCCGCAAAGCTGCCGAGCGAGGGTATGGCAATCCGCGCGGCAACGCTAGCCCCGCAAATACATACAGCGGGTTCTTGGGTGTCCTGCAATACATCCGCTTTAATGGCTCCGGTTACGACCAGCTTCTCGCGCGTCAGATTCGTGAGGCGATGCTTCAGATCGACGAAGGCAGCTATGGGTCACAGGCCGAAGCCGCCGCTGCCCGCGAAAAGCGCAAGCAGTCAGCTGACATCCCCAAGGTTGTGTTCATCACCGAAGGCAACTCGCGCTTCGACCCTCGCAACAACACCGTTTACATTCGCGAGAACGATTCTCCGTCTGTGGTGTTGCACGAGGCATTGCACGCGGCGCTCCAGCACTTTGTCTACGCTAATCCTGATGACCCGATCGTGGTCGAGTTAAAGAAGTCTTTGCGGGCCGTCATTGGCTACAAGGGCACACTCGGCGCTAAGGCTGAGAAAGTCCGCACGCTGCTGAAAGATTTGGTGGAAAAAGGCAACGAGCTAGACGCCGTGCTGGAGTTGATCTCCTACGGTAACACCCTTAACGAGTTCCGCAAGGCGATTGACGACATCCCCAAGAAGGGCACGCCTAAGTCGTTCTACCAAGCAGTGACCGATCTGTGGAAATACGCTCTTGCGTTGGTCCGCCGCCTCACTGGCACCAAGACAAACTCAGAAGCTACGGCAGTCCTTGAGCGCACATGGGAGTTGCTGGCGAAGACTGGCGAAGCCCCCACGAGCGGCACGCGTAAGCGTGTGGGTAACGTACTGGATGCCGCCATTACCGGCGACAGAACGCCAGTGTCTGCGGCGGCGGCAACTCTGCTTCAGCGCCCCGGTGCCTCCCTGCCCACCGACGTCAACGTCGCTCAGTTTAACAAGCGCGTCCTGCCTAGCGCGGTCAGCACCAAGGTGCTGTTTGACTTGATCGGCTGGCCCAAGATTGCAGGCGGTATCAGCAAAGCGTCCGAGAAGATCGCCAACATCGTTCGCGATGATTTCCCCGGCGTTGCCAAGTGGGTTACCTACCTGCACGCTCAGTTCATGGTGCCACACGATCTGCGCAACACGTTTGCTCAGTTCAAGAACGACCGCCAAGCTGGCGCTAAAGTAGCAGACCGTCTGGCTGTCTATATCCAGTACCAACCAGCTGACAAAGTCACTGATCTCTTTGCGTACCTCGACGGCGACAAGAACGCCTTGAAGGATGACGTTGCAACGCGAGAGTTGGCTGATGACGTGAAAGCGTGGCGCGACTACTACGTCCAAGAACTGCAAGATGAGAAAGCTAAAAAGTTCTTTGCAAGCGGCAAGTTCTCCGAAACTATGCTCTTCGCCAGTAACCGCGAACAGGTTGCCGGTACTGGTTTTGGTATGCGCAAGCTCAGCTCCCTACTTGGCCAGAAGACGGTCTTTGAGAAAAACCTCGAACCCGGCTGGATGAACCTCGACGCCAACGGCGACACGGTGCTGGATGGTCGGTTCCGCCAAGTCTTTAAGAACGACAACGGCCTCATGGTATCGCAAGGTTTCGTGGCTGAGTCTAAGATTAAAGAAGTGGAAGACGCAGGCTTTGTCGTAGACCCAACATACCTCTGGTCGATCGCGTCTAAGAGCAAGGAAGGCTACAAGTTTGTAGCTCAGATGACGGCTGCACAAGCTATCAAAGAGCAAAAGGCTGGTGACTTGTCTAACGCTCTGCGCAACACCATGGCTGCTTTGTCCGGCACATACGCCGCTAAGCACTTCGCGGACAGCATCGTAAACTACGGTGTGGACTCCAATGCCAAGTATGGACGCGACGAGACTTCTGTGATCTTTGACAGCATCGACCAAGCCGAGAAAGTTCTCAAGATTAAGATTAACCGCTCCACCGTGCTGGCTGGTGACTCTGCCGAAGCTCGCACAAAAGCGGCCAACCACGCATACCGCAGCTCGCATCTGTGGGTCAAGGTTCCCAAGGGCGAGCGTTACGGCGCAATGTCTGGCAAGATCGTCAAGGCATCTGTGTGGACTGCGCTGAACGACGCCGTTGACCGCAAGCCTGTAGTCGAGCTTGCGTTGGCTGGCGGCGCTATGCGCTGGTTTAAAAAGTCAAAGACGGTTTACAACCCCGGCACTCACCTGACCAACGTGGCGACCAACGTGACGCTGGCGGCTATGCACGACATTCCGTTTGTGACTGTGGCGAAAGCAGCCAAACTGTTCCTCGCCTACGAACTGAACCCCAACGGTATGACGACCCAAGACCGAGCTCTGGTCCGGGCGTTCGTTAACTCCAACGCGATGCTGGGTGACTTCTCTAGCGTGGAAGTGAAGCAGGCTCTGTCCGATGCGTTGATGGCGTCTGTAAAAGAAACCAGCGGTAAGAAGATGGACCCCGACAGCACGATCGGGCGTGTCGCCTCCTTCATGCAGATGGAGAAGAATAAGTCCATGGCGCTAAAGGCGTTGACCGCGACAGGGAAGTACGCAAAACGCGCCGACCACGCAATCACCGAAATGTACGCGGCTGAAGATAACATCTTCCGTCTGGCTCTGTTCCTGAAGTCTGCGGCGGACATCTCCGCTCAGACCGGCAAGGCACCTACTCAAGCAGACTTGGCGACAGCAGGCAACATGGCTCGTGAAGGCTTCTTGGACTACGACATCGACGCCAAGGCCGTGAAGATCGCTCGTCAGACAGTCCTGCCGTTCGTGTCTTGGACCTATGCAATCATCCCGGTTATTAGCCGTATGGCTGTTCACCAGCCTTGGAAGATCGCCAACGTGCTGCTGGCATATACTGTCATGGAGCATCTGCTCCAAGAGATGGGTGGTGGCGACGAGGAAGACGAGCGTCTGCGCAAGGTTGGCCCTGAGTACATTCGTGAGCGGATGTTCTTCGGCAAGTTCGGCCCCTACGTCCACGTCCGCATCCCGTTCTTGGGCGACGACAACAACCCTGTGTACTACCGCTTGGGCGACTACATGCCTATGACCGCACTGACTCGTGGTCAAGGGCCAAACGCCTTCTTGGGTCAAGAGTGGTGGCCTTCTGCGGCTACGCCCACCGGCCCCTATGTGTCAACGATTCTGGCAGCGGTTGCAGGGGTCGACCCCTACACCGGAAAGCCTCTGGGCTCTCCGACAGACACGCAGCTGGAAGCACTCATTACGCGCGCCAAGTACTTAGGTAGCCAGTTGATACTGCCACCTTGGGCTTCCCTCGACGACAACGCCATGGACAAGCTGAAGGCGATTACCAACCAGCGCACAGACCGCACCGAAAACTTCGCCGCCTTGCAGATGGCACGGTTCGCAGGTCTGAAGCTGTATGATTACAACGTCGATCAGGCTGCGGTTGCCCAGCAGCGAGCCGCTCGTGCGATCATGTCAGAATTTAAGCAGGAAATTGGTAAGCTGCGCCGTGCAGAGGCACGGTTTGAGAACCCAGACTGGGAAACGTTCAAGCTGCGCCAAGACGAACTGCTCATCCGTATGCGTGAAGAAATGGCTAAGGCCAAAGGAGAAGAGTGATGGCAACCCGCAACTACAAACTCGAATACGCCAACTACCAAAGCTCTGAGGAGCAGAAGAAAAAGCGAGCTATGCGTAACGCAGCTCGTCGGGAGGCGGAGAAAAAAGGGCTAGTGACCAAAGGGGACGGCAAAGATGTCGACCACAAAAAGCCACTAGCCAAGGGGGGCACTAACTCTAGCGGGAACCTTCGTGTGGTTCCCGCCTCAAAGAATCGGTCATTCGCTCGTACGAAGACCGCCGGTATGCGTTAACTTCCGCTCAGGACTGCCAGAGTCACCGCGCTCTGGGGTCTTGCTTTAGGCGAGGTGAGAGCCTCGATAAAGCGTGGGTGGTTCAGGTTAACTACCATACAGAACGCCTGACCGGGGTTGCTTTTCTGGCAACCCTTAAACAACGTCACACGCTCACGCTCCGCGATCAACGCGCCGCTATTACGCAGTTCGTCAGTCACACGTTGCATACTGTCCTTGGTCTTGGACAGCCACTTCTTGAACGATGCGTGGTTGATCGCAATGGTACTGCCGGGCAGGACTGGGTTAGCCCCATCGTAGACCACCTTGAGCCGCGCCACAGCCCTGTCAGGCACAGGGAACTGCACAGACTCAGGGTTCTTGCCGCCGGTTGAGTATTCCTCTTTGCACTCAATCAACTGGTCGTTGAACTCTTGCAGGAACTGACCAACGATGTCGAACGCATCCTGACGACTGTCTTCAGCCTTCTGGCGATACTGCTCTACACAACTACACAGATACTTAATCGTGGCGTCAATATCGAAGGGGAACAACCCAAGGCGCTTACCGATGTTGCCCAGAATCCACGCGCTGACAATCGCAGACTTGTAGAACCGCTCCGGTGGCCGGAAGTTGAAGTTGATCTTCCGCTCGAACGCCGCCAGACCTTTATCCCACACCGCCTTGGGTCCGCCCATGGCAACGACAGCCTCAGCCAGCTCGGGCATCGCCCAGCCGTTATTCTCGTCCAGCATGGAATAGAAACGTGTGCCGCGTTCGCTCTTGTCTCCACCGATAAAGATACGGTTGCTCTGCTCCAGCTCCAGACAGCGAGCTTTGACCGCGTCGTTCTGGGACATGAACTCATCGTACTTACCGTGCAGAGATTGGTTGGTCGTAATCAGCGTTGGGCCTTCCCACGTCACTGGGTCACGAATCTCACGGTTCTTGGTCATCGCAATCTTCTCACGACCCAAGCTGAGGTTGTACGCCAGCGCCGTAGCGGCGTGACCGTCTTGCATTGTCATTTCGTCCATGGTCGCAGGCAGGTTGCCCAAGGTTCCACGGATGTTGTACAGCGCGTTGGCGGTGTCACGGTCACCTAGCAATAACTTGTCAGGTTGTCCGATCAAGCTGTTAGCCGCCGCCAGAGCCAGTGACTTACCGGTGGTCGTCTGAGTCGAATAGATCGACATAATGAATGACGAGTTGCCAGACACACGACCCAGCAGACCAGCAGTAGCCACCAGCACAGCAGAGCGGATGTTTTCCGCGCCCTCTGTGTCCAGCATCGCCATGGCTTCAACCCACTTGTCGCGCTCCCCATGGGGGCGCAAGATTTCCGCATAGCGACTAGCCGCGCCTTTCAGACGGCGGTTGGCGTTGCCAGTAGGCGAGTTGACGAGCGTCTCACCGCACAGGAAAGAGCCATCTTCTTGCCAGCCAAATGTTGTGAACTCAGCACCGCTTGGTGCGTCTCGCTGAACTTGCTCTAGGTATCTCATCAAGTATTGCCTCAACTTCTCTTGCTGGGGAGGTGACCCAACTAAGATTAACTTGCTCATCAGGAAGTCTGCGAAATCCCGCCCAGCAATTGAGATTGTGGTCATGGGCATATCAAAGAACTTCCAACCATCTTGCTCGTAACGAACGGCTAAGGTGGCAGTTGCCGATGATGCGCTAATGTCTGTGTAAATGCCTGTGACGTGAATCTCGTAGTTGCAGATAAGCTGACGCTCGACTGCCGCCACTTCGATCTCAGCCCCTGACGCATCGGTTGTCGTAGTCTTGATCTCGACTTCCTGCACGACTTTGTGGTTGTCG
>Ga0181557_1005751_pt1 | contig 11025 bp, 10 predicted proteins | sample 011ome_23_FD_148632 | JGI IMG/M metagenome (GOLD analysis project Ga0181557, IMG submission 148632) | Coastal salt marsh microbial communities from the Groves Creek Marsh, Skidaway Island, Georgia - 011506CT metaG (spades assembly) | ecosystem: Environmental > Aquatic > Marine > Intertidal zone... | reverse complement strand
TTCAACGCCCATCTTGATATTGTCAGGCAACGACGATACCGAGGCGAAAATACGTGGCTTTGGATTTGGGGCCGATGATTATTTGACCAAACCATTCCACCGCGAAGAATTGGTCGCCCGCATTCACGCCATCATCCGCCGCAGCAAAGGGCATTCGCAGTCAATTATTAAAACGGGCCGAATTGCGGTGAATTTGGATGCCAAGACGGTCGAAGTTGACGGCGCACCTGTGCATTTGACGGGCAAAGAATATCAGATGTTGGAATTGCTGTCCCTGCGCAAGGGAACGACATTGACCAAGGAAATGTTTTTGAATCACCTTTACGGTGGAATGGACGAACCCGAGTTGAAAATTATTGATGTGTTTATCTGCAAATTGCGCAAAAAATTGGCTGTGGCGACAGGGGACGACTCCTATATCCAAACCGTTTGGGGCCGGGGCTATGTGTTAAAGGATCCAATGCCAATTGGCACAGGCGTTGATACATTCGCGGTATCGGCCTAGGGCGCGGATATCGCGTTAAATTGCGATTTGTCACTGGACGCAACGGGGTGCGGGAACTATCACTGGGATAAACGATAGTGATAGGACATCTACGCGTGACAGAGGCAACCGAACCGAAAGATTTGACACCAGAACAGGCGCGGCAGGAATTGGCGCGCTTGGCCGCGATTTTGGGGGGGGCAAACCTAGCATACCACCAAAATGACGCGCCAGATATCAGCGATGCAGAATATGACCGGCTAAAGCAACGCAATGCCGCGATTGAGGCCGCGTTTCCCGATTTGGTCCGTGACGACAGCCCCAGTTTGCAGGTGGGCGCGCCGGCTGCGGATGGGTTTAGTAAAATAACCCATACTGTGCGCATGATGTCGCTGGCCAATGCGTTTGACGATGATGAATTGTTCGATTTTCGCGACCGGATCAAACGGTATTTGGGTCAAGAGGATGGCGATCCCATCGCCTTTACGGCTGAGCCGAAAATTGACGGGCTTTCACTTAGCCTGCGCTATGAACAGGGTCTGCTAGTCTCTGCCGCAACGCGTGGCGATGGTCAGGTGGGCGAAAACGTCACCGCCAACGCACGCACGATTGCCGATATTCCCCATACCATCGAAAACGCCCCCGATGTCCTAGAGGTGCGCGGCGAAGTGTACATGTCGCATCGTGATTTCGCCGATCTAAATGCACGCCACACCAGCCGCGGAGGCAAGGTGTTTGCCAACCCCCGAAATGCGGCAGCAGGATCGTTGCGCCAGTTGGATGCTGCGATAACGGCGGATCGCCCCTTGTGTTTTTTCGCCTATTCTTGGGGGGAATTGTCACAGCCCTTGGCGGATACGCAAATGGGCGCGATTGAACGGTTGGCGGAAATGGGGTTCAAAACCAATCCGTTGACCCGACTGTGTGACAGGGTTGAGGATCTGTTAGACCACTATCGCATGATCGAGGAACAGCGTGCCACGTTGGGCTATGACATTGATGGTGTGGTCTACAAAGTCAATGACTTGGCGCTGCAATCGCGTTTGGGGTTCCGCGCTACCACGCCACGTTGGGCGATTGCGCATAAATTCCCCGCAGAACTGGCATGGACCACATTGGCCGGCATCGACATTCAGGTGGGGCGCACAGGCGCATTATCGCCCGTTGCACGTCTGACACCCGTGACTGTGGGCGGTGTGGTGGTTTCAAACGCGACGCTGCATAACGAAGATTACATCATAGGTCGTGATGGCAACGGCGACCCCATCCGCGATGGCAAAGATATCCGCGTGGGCGATTGGGTGCAGGTCTATCGCGCAGGCGATGTGATCCCCAAAATTGCCGATGTCGATTTGACCAAACGCCCCGATGCGGCGCAGCCTTTCGTGTTTCCTGACCAATGCCCCGAATGCGGATCCCCCGCCATCCGAGAAGAGGGCGACGCCGTACGCCGCTGCACCGGCGGCATGATTTGCCCCGCCCAAGCGGTCGAGCGGTTAAAACATTTCGTATCGCGCAAGGCGTTTGATATTGATGGATTGGGCGCGAAACAGATTGAAATGTTTTTCGGTGATGACGTGCTGCCCATTCGCGAACCGGCCGATATTTTTACGCTGGAAACGCGCGATGGTGCCAATTTGGCCAAACTAAAAAATCGGGACGGCTGGGGCGACAAAAGCGCGAAAAACCTGTTTCAAGCCATTGAGGATAAAAAACAAATCGGTTTTGGAAAATGCTTGTTTGCCCTTGGGATTCGCCATGTGGGCGAAGTGGCGGCAAACCTGATTGCCATGCATTATGGCGATTGGGACAGCTTTGCTGTGGCGATGCAGGACGCGCAAAACCCTGACAGCGCGGCCTATCACGATTTGATTGCGATTGATGGCTTTGGTCAGGTGATGGCGCAATCGCTGTTGGCCGCCTTTGCACCGGGGGCTGAACGCGATGGCATCGACCGATTGGTCGCACATCTAACGATCCTACCTGCCGAACGCCCCAAAACCGATGGCAGCCCTGTGGCCGGAAAAACCGTTGTGTTCACAGGCACCCTAGAACGGATGAGCCGGTCTGAGGCCAAGGCCAAGGCCGAAAGTTTGGGCGCCAAGGTGGCAGGGTCCGTATCGGCCAAAACTGATTTATTGGTCGCAGGTCCCGGTGCTGGCAGCAAAGCAAAGAAAGCGGCCGATCTGGGGATTGAGACCATCGACGAAGAGGGATGGCTGACCCTGATTGAGGGGCTATGACAAAATCACGCCCGGAAATTTTGTATCCTTTGTTCGGAAATCTGACGGCTCTGGCAGGCGTTGGCCCCAAGGTGGCACAAAATTTTGCAGGGCTGGGCGTGGAAAAACCCCGCGATCTGTTGTTTGTATTGCCCCACAGCGGGATCGATCGACGTTTGATCGATACGGTACAAAATGCCGTTTTGCCCGCGGTTGTCACACTGCGCATCCATGTTTTGTCACACAAAGCCCCGCGCACAAAATCGGGGGCCTATCGCATCACGGTCAAAGACAGCGCCACCACATTGCAGTTGGTGTTTTTCCATGCGCGCGGTGATTATTTGCAGAAAATCCTGCCCGTCGGCCAAGATCGGATTGTATCGGGCAAGGTGGAATTATTCGATGGGATCGCACAAATGGTGCATCCCGATCACATTGTTCCAGTGGATCAGGGGGGGGATATTCCCCCGTTTGAACCTGTTTATCCACTGACTGCAGGGGTCACGCAAAAAACAATGCACAAAGCAACGCGGGCCGCGTTGGAATTGGCACCCGAATTGGACGAATGGATTGATCCTGAACAAAAACGCACGTCCCAATGGCCCGATTGGGCCGATGCGCTGCGTCAGGCCCATCATCCAAACTCTGTCACGGATACGGCCCTGACGGCCAAGGCGCGGGTGCGTTTGGCCTATGATGAATTGATGGCGCATCAATTAACGCTGGCACTGGCGCGCCAAGCCATGCGTAAAACAGCGGGCATCACCACCAAAGGGACAGGCCATTTGCAATCACGCGTTTTGGCTGCGTTGCCCTATAAACCCACGGGCGCGCAAACGCGGGCCATTGCTGAAATAACAGCAGATTTGGCAGCCCCCGTTAAAATGAACCGTTTGCTGCAGGGCGATGTTGGTGCGGGCAAAACCTTGGTGGCGTTTCAAACATTACTGATTGCCGTTGAGGCAGGCGGGCAGGGCGTGTTTATGGCGCCCACTGAAATCTTGGCGCGGCAGCATCTTGAAGGGTTACAGCCTTTGGCGCAGTCCGCTGGTGTTCACATCGAAATTCTGACCGGACGCGACAAAGGCAAGGCACGGGCGGAAAAATTACGTTTGCTAGAAAATGGTGACATCGATATTTTGGTGGGCACACATGCCGTATTCCAACAAGACGTCGTGTTTCGTGATCTGCGCATTGCTGTCATTGATGAACAGCACAGGTTCGGGGTGCGTCAACGTATGGCGCTTGGCGAAAAAGGGCGCGCAGTCGATGTTCTGGTCATGACGGCCACCCCCATTCCACGGTCGCTGTCCTTGGCGCAATACGGCGATATGGATGTGTCGGTATTGGATGAAAAACCGCCCGGTCGCAAACCAATTATCACGGCTGTGATTCCAACATCGCGGATGGATGAAGTCATCGCCAAGTTGCGCGGTGCCATAGCTGAGGGCCGCCAAGCCTACTGGGTCTGCCCCTTGGTCGAAGAAAGCGAAGTGTTGGACTATGCCTCGGCCGAGGAACGGTTCAAACGGTTGCGCGCTGTCTTGGGCGATGGGGTGGTCGATCTGGTGCATGGTCAAATGCACCCCACCGAAAAAGACGCGGCCATGGCTCGGTTTCAATCCGGCCAGTCCAAGGTATTGGTCGCCACCACAGTCATTGAGGTGGGCGTGAATGTGCCCAATGCCACCATCATGGTCATTGAACGGTCCGAAATATTTGGCCTGGCCCAATTACACCAATTGCGCGGACGGGTGGGGCGCGGTGATGCGCAATCGACCTGTTTGCTGTTGTACCAAGCACCATTATCGGAAAGCGGCCAAAAACGGCTAAGTGTGTTGCGCAACAGCGAAGATGGGTTTCTGATTGCCCAGACCGATTTGGAAATGCGCGGTGCGGGCGATATGATCGGCACGGCCCAATCGGGATTGCCAAGGTTTCAGATTGCCGACCTAGAGGCGATGACAGGCCTGATGGCCACGGCGCAATCTGATGCGCGCAATTTATTGACGCACGATTCCGATCTGACATCACCCCGCGGACGTGCTGCGCGTGTTCTACTTTGGTTGATGGAACGTGAAAAAGCAATTCGTTTAATTTCAGTGGGTTAGCCAGATATTCGTTTATTGTTTGTTAAATGTTCTTAAAAAGTTCTTTACTTGAGGTCAGAATCATGAGAACAAAATGGAAACAAACAGGAAGGGTTATCGCAATGTTCACAGAATTGAAAACACTTACCACCACTGCATCACGCAATTTTATCCAAGATATGGTGGGTGCTACCGCATTGATCGTTATGTTGGTCAGCGCATTGCATTTGCCCAGTTTCCTGTAAATTAATTACCTGCCCAGTCTGTGCGATCTGTTATTATCCCTTGGATGCGTGCCTATCCCAAACACAGGGGATCGTCCCAGACCCCTGACCATCCTATGATCGCTCAGAATGTCTCCGCCACCGATGAAAATCGTGTGGCGGTTTTTTTATGTGGTTTTATGGGATTGGATGTCGTCAATCGCCGCCACCGCCGCATCCAGTGTCAACAGAATCGAGGCATGGCGATTTTTGTAATCCTTGGCGGGCAACAACACCTCTAACCCGTCAAAGGGGGCAGAGGGGACCGGACCGTCAGATTTCAGCATGGCATATAATTCATCGCGCGCGCGGCGAATGTCGGCCTCGGTCGTGCCTAAAATGGCCTGTCCCACCACGGCCGCTGCCGCTTGGCCCAAGGCGCAGGCTTTGACATCTTGGGCATAGGCGCTGACATGGCCATTTTCCATGTCCAGATCCACTGTCACAGTCGATCCACACAGAGGCGCGCGTTTTTTGATCGTCGCCTGCGGTGATTCCAGCCGATCCGTATGGGGCATATCAGCCGCCAGCCCCAAAATACGGGACGAATACAGGCTGATCAGATCACTGTCGTTCGACATGGCTTTCCCTTTCTGCTGTTTCCCCATAGATAGGGTGCGGTACCGAATTTACAAAGGCATATACAATGGAAAACTTTGACGCTGCAACGCTTAGATACAATCGCGATGGTTTAATCCCTGCAATTGCCCAAGATGCCGATAGCCATGATGTGCTGATGATGGCGTGGATGAACCAAGAGGCGGTTGAAAAAACATTGGCCACGGGGCGGGTGACATATTTTTCACGCTCGCGCCAAGCGCTGTGGATCAAAGGGGAAACATCGGGTCACGTACAGGAACTGGTGGATTTGCGCTATGACTGTGATGCAGATTGTATTTTGGTTGTGATCCGCCAAACGGGCCCGGCCTGTCATACCAATCGGCGCAGCTGTTTTTATCGGGCCGTGCGCAATGGGCAGGTAATTGAACTGTCTCAGCCAGAAAAATAAAGCCCCGCAAAAGCGGGGCCAATTTTTAGAACGGGATTTCGTCGTCCAAATCACGCGACGGCGCGCCGCCGGACGATGACCCACCGCCAAAGCCACCATCGGATGGTCCATTATCATAACCACCACCGCCACCACCGTAGCCGCCATCGGATGGGCCACCATAGCCACCACCACCTTGACCGCCATTGTTGTCACCACGACCGTCCAACATGGTCAGGGTTGACGTGTAGGGACGTAAAACAACCTCGGTTGAATAACGGTCCGCGCCGGATTGGTCCTGCCATTTACGGGTTTCAAGCTGGCCCTCGATATAGATTTTCGAACCTTTGCGCAGGTATTGTTCTGCCACACGCACCAAGGGTTCTGAAAAAATGGCGACCGAATGCCATTCTGTGCGTTCGCGGCGTTCGCCTGTGTTGCGGTCTTTCCAGGTCTCAGATGTGGCGATCCGCAGGTTGCACACTTTGCCACCATTGGGGAAATTGCGCACCTCTGGGTCGCGGCCCAAATTCCCGATCAAAATTACCTTGTTTACGGATCCAGCCATTCTACGCTCCTACGAATCTTGTGTCTTGCGTCAACCTTACACCATTCTATGACGATGAATAAAAGATTAAACTTTGAAATTAACCTTGGGATTTTCTGCTGGAAATGGGAAGTTGAGGGTTGCAAAAATCAAAAACTCAACCATTTATGGTGTATGTTTGGGTTGAAACGTTTATTCAGTGTGGCAATTTGTGCTGTCGTTCCGCTGTCGGCCGCGGCAGATGTGCGCATGGGCCAGTTTGCGCTGCTAGACAAACGCGAAAAACCTGGATTTTCTGTACCTTTGGATCCGCCCGCTGTTTTTATTCCCCCGCGGCCGGGCGATGTACCACAAGGTTTTGAAGACGTTGGACCACATCTGGAAACGGCACAACGCGCGGCCGCGCAATTTGATATACCGCAGCAACTTTTTTTGAGGCTGATCGAACAAGAAAGCGGTTGGAACCCACGCGCCGTGTCGCACAAAGGCGCAATTGGCCTGACACAACTAATGCCAGAAACAGCGCGTATATTGGGTGTCGATCCCTATGATCCCAAGCAAAATATTATGGGTGGTGCGCGCTATTTGGCAACGCAATATCGAACGTTTCGAAATTGGCGTCTGGCTTTGGCGGCGTATAACGCAGGGCCGGGTGCGGTGCAAAAATATGGTGGTGTGCCCCCGTTCAAAGAAACGCAAAATTACGTTCGCGCCATTTTACGTTAACACGATGCAGGCGCCAGTGTGTCAATTTTATCGGTCACGCGATAGGCGATCAATCCAATCCATTCGCGCAACCCTTTGTTAAGATCATGCAAATGGTTGGCCAAGTCCCAATCCCACCTGTAAGACACGCGATAATCCGTGGGATAGGGGATCATATTTCGATAACCTGCGGCGCAAAATACCCCCATACTGCGGCGCATGTGATATGCGGATGTGACCAAAATCGTTTGCCCATGGGTTGGATCAGACCCCATGGATTGCAACGATTGCGCCGTGTTTTTTGCATTTTCATATGTGTTTCGCGAGGATCCTTCCAAGAGTGTTCGACCAGATAGGCTGGGAAATCCATCAAAAATCGGTTTGGCTATATCTGTGCCTGAAATGGATTGATCCAACATATTTCCACTGCCGCCTGTGAAAATTAGGGTGGCGTTGGGAAATTGATGCGCCAGTTTTATTGCGGTTAAAAAACGCTCGCCCGCTTCGTTCAGATTTTGTGTTTGGGACAGACCACTGGGATAGCCCGCTTCGTTCAGATTTTGTGTTTGGGACAGACCACTGGGATAGCTGTCTTCGCCCCCACCCAAAACGATGATGCGCGTTGGGGCTAAATCTGTGGGCTGGGCATAGCTGTTTTCCAAGGGGGCCAATACGAAATCCCCTAGCGGATAAAGCCCGAGACTGACCAAAAACAGTGCCAAGGTTGTGATCGTAATTTTGGCCCATTTTATCCAGTTCAACAGGGTCATAGCGGCAGCAAGCGCCAATACAATCACGATCAAACTGTCGGGCTGTGCAATGGCCCAAAACACCTTGGACGCAATAAAAAACAGGCTATCCATGCGCTGCCATGTCGTATTGGCGTTCTACACGCGCGACACGCAGTTGGAAATTATCGTACCAACGATCGCGCCCGATTTTTTGCGCCACTTGGTGTTTGGCATGATTGCGCCATGTTTTTATGGCGTCTTCACTGTCCCAATAACTGACCGTGACGGCAAAGCCATCTGTGTTGCGACTGCTTTCAATACCGATGTATCCGGGAATTTCGGCGGCGCAATCCAACATGACTTGCACCATTTCGGCATATCCCTCGGGCGTTTTTGACGCTTGGTTTGCAAAAATCACCGCGTAATAGGGCGGTTCGGGCATGGGGGCAAAATGTGACATAACGATCCCCTGTCTTGGCCCGTTTGACCATACAGGGTCAGCGGACCAAGTCAAGTTACCGGTTATTCAGCTGCGACCTTGATGACAGGGCGCATGTTCGCCAGTTCGTCGTCGGGCAGGTGACATTTAATTTGATGCCCATCAGCCAAGACGCGAATGGGTGGCACGTCACGTTCACAGATCCCGCCGGCAACCTTGGATTTCCAACGACAGCGTGTTTGGAACGGACAGCCCGTGGGCGGGTTCATCGCCGATGGAATGTCCCCTTCAAGCACGATATGCTCTTTCTCGATGCTGGTGTCGGCGATGGGTACCGCGGATAGCAGTGCCTCGGTATAGGGGTGATAGGGCGGGGCAAAGACTTGATCCGTTGTGCCCAATTCCACCACATGGCCCAGATACATCACCATCACGCGATCTGACAGATAGCGAACGATTGACAAATCGTGGCTGATAAACAGCAGTGTGGTTTTTTCTTTGCGCTGAATTTCCATCAACAAATCGGTAACAGCCGCCTGAACTGATACGTCCAAGGCTGACACAGGTTCGTCTGCGACAACAATTCGTGCGCCACCTGAAAACGCGCGTGCGATTCCAACGCGCTGTTTTTGTCCACCTGACAACTGGCGTGGCATACGATCGGCGAATGCGCGTGGCAATTTCACCAAGTCGAGCAATTCTAACATCCGCGCTTCGCGTTCGGCATAGGAATTTCCGTATTTAAAAATTTCAAGCGCGCGGATGATTTGTCGCCCAACCGTCATGGACGGGTTCAACGTATCAAATGGGTTTTGGAACACCATCTGCACATCGGCCACGGTTTGTGTATCGCGGTCTTCGATTGCTGTGCTTTCGATACTGTTGCCATCCAGAAAAATCGATCCTTCGGTCGCTGTTTCAAGGCCCATCAAGACCTTGGCAAAGGTCGATTTGCCACAACCTGATTCACCAACGATGGCTAGGGTTTCGCTTTCGCGTGCTTCAAATGACAATGTTTCATTGGCTTTGACAACTTTGGTTGCACCCCCACTGCCAAACAACGCGTTCGCGGCGACTTCGTAATATTTTTTTAGGTTGTCTATCTTTAAAACCACATCGCCTGGTTCGGTTTTTTCGGACACAACGCTGGCCTTGATCGGGGCGTTCCAATCAATGTCACGAAACCGCAGACAGCGCGTGTTGTGACGGTCGTCACCCGGTATTGCGCTCATGGTGATGTCATTTGCGTTGCACAGGCCGTCTTGGAAATAATCGCAGCGCGGGCCAAAGTTGCAACCCTGTGGGCGTTCGTGCGGCAATGGGAAATTGCCGGGAATGGCGACCAAGGGCCGCGCGTTTTTATCTGCACCGGGCAGAGGGATCGACCGAAACAGCGCCTGCGTATAGGGATGCTGCATTTTGTCAAACACATCCTTGATCGACCCTGTTTCGACGGCTTCGCCCGAATACATGACGCAGATGCGGTCACAGGTTTCCAAAACCAAGCCCAGATTGTGCGAAATAAACAGCATGGATGTGCCGTATTTTTTACCCAAATCTTTGACCAGATCGACAACCGCTGCCTCAACCGTCACATCCAGTGCGGTTGTCGGTTCGTCCAAAATCAGCAGCGCAGGTTTCGACATCAACGCCATAGCGATGACGATGCGCTGTTGTTGCCCCCCCGACAGCTGGTGCGGGTATGATTTCAAAATGCGTTCAGGGTCGGGCAATTTAACATCCTCGACCACTTCTAGCGCGCGTTTGTATGCATCCTCTTCGCTGATCCCTTCGTGGATCATCGGCACTTCCATCAATTGTTTGCCGATTTTCATGGCTGGGTTCAGCGATGCCATGGGTTCTTGGTAAATCATGGCAATTTCATTGCCGCGGATATCGCGCAATTCTTCTGCGCTCATGGTGTTCAGGTCACGGCCCTTGAATTTAATGGTACCGCCCACGACGCGCCCATTTACGCCCAAGTCTTGCATAACACCCAAGGCAACCGTGGATTTACCACATCCGGATTCACCAACCAAACCGACCGCTTCGCCGGGTTGGACAGTCACCGAAAAATCCATGACCGCTGGAATTTCACGCAAACGTGTGAAAAATGAAATCGATAAATTGTCGATTTCTAAAATTGGACCGTCATACTCTATCTTTGACATTCGAACTCTCCCTGTTGGGGATGGGGCACTTGGGCCCCTTAAATTAATCTTTCAAGCTTTCTTCGCGCAGACCATCCGCCAACAGATTCAACCCCAAAACAAGGCTGAGCAGGGCGATCGACGGCACCAAAGCAGGATGCGGATAGATGGACAGCAATTTGCGCCCTTCGTTAATGGTGGCACCCCAATTCGGATCCTCGGGTGCAAGGCCCAGACCGAAAAAGCCCAATGTTCCCAAAAGGATGGTGGTGTAGCCAATGCGCAAACAGAAATCCACAATCAACGGACCCCGCGCATTTGGCAAAATTTCCCATAACATGATGTACCACGGGCCTTCGCCCCGTGTTTGGGCTGCCGCAACATAGTCGCGTGTTTTGATATCCAT
>Ga0181557_1005750_pt1 | contig 11026 bp, 10 predicted proteins | sample 011ome_23_FD_148632 | JGI IMG/M metagenome (GOLD analysis project Ga0181557, IMG submission 148632) | Coastal salt marsh microbial communities from the Groves Creek Marsh, Skidaway Island, Georgia - 011506CT metaG (spades assembly) | ecosystem: Environmental > Aquatic > Marine > Intertidal zone... | reverse complement strand
ATATTGGCAGCCAAATCTTCAGCGAGGGCCGCGCCTTCACGCAACCGGAAAGTATCAAAATTGGCGAGCGCCTCATCCATGGCGGCCTCTACAGCGGTCCATTCTTCCGGGAGAATTTCCTCGGAAACAGAGGGTGCCGGGAGGCGCAAAGCCATCGCCAAAAGTTCTCCCCGCGAAACGGGCTCCCCGGCGATAGACTGCAGGGACTGCATGGCGCGTTCGAGCCATTCGGCTTGAAGCCCCATAGCCTCATGGCCGCGTGCTTCGCGGTGTATGCTGACATCCACCTTGCCGCGGACGACGGCATCGCCCACTTTTTTGCGCCAATCCATTTCCCGTTCTCGGTACATCGAGGGGCAACGCAGTGACAAATCAAGTCCTTTGCTATTGAGGGAACGTAATTCAATGGTGATTCGGGCGGCAGCACACTCGGCACTGCCCTTGCCAAATCCGGTCATAGAGCGCATCATGCCCACAAAGGTAGAACCTCTTCATGACTGACCGGCTGACTTCGGATTGGCTGGGCCAAAAAGGACGAGATCATATCGCTCGGAACGCAGGGCTCCGTGGTCGAGACATAGCCTAGGGCGTAGGCCACCCACCCCCAGATGGCCGCGGCGCTCCATCCCTTTTCTCGCAACGCAGCGATGCTGAGGGATCCGTGCCGCTTGGACAGGCGGGCCCCATCCGGACCCATCCACAACGGGGCATGGGTGCACGCGGGCGGCACGTTGCCCAGGGCCTGATGGAGAAAAGCCTGGGGGAGTTCGCTGGGGGCCAAGTCCTGGCCCCGTAGAATGTGGGTGACGCCCTGGTCGCGGTCGTCTACCACCACGGCCAAAGGGTAGCTCCACGCGCCGTCCGCTCGCCGCAACACAAAAGCGTCTTCGGGGTAGGCCAATCGAAGGGCCACTGAACCGTCGAGGGGCCAATTCGCCGCCACACAGGTCCCGGGGTAGGCTCCCCAGGGTTGGTGGGGTGCGCGCACCGCCTCGTCCATGTCGCGCCGTGTACACTGGCAACCAAAAACCAGCCCTTGTTTCTGGAGGGATTCTAGAGCCGCGAGGTAGGCGGCATCTCGAGTGGACTGCGCCGGGGCTTCCTCGTCCCAGAAGAGCCCCAACCATTGCAAGTCCTGGCGCCATGCCTCGGCAAATTCGGGCTTACAGCGCTGGCGGTCCACATCCTCCATGCGAAGAATTAGCTTTCCGTGGTGACTCCGGACCTGAAGCCAAGCGAGCAAATACGTCGAGGCATGCCCAAGGTGCATGAGACCTGAGGGGGATGGGGCAAAACGACCAATCATTCCATGAAAGTACAACGCCTTGGTCGCTACCTTCGTGTCCATGGACTCAGAACACTTCGGCACACGCGCCATCCACGGCGGCCAGCATCCGGACCCCTCGACGGGCGCCGTCATGCCTCCCATTTACCAAACTTCCACCTATGCGCAGTCTGCGCCGGGTGTGCACCAGGGCTACGAGTACAGCCGTACCCAAAACCCTACGCGCCATGCGCTGGAGCGGGCGTTGGCCTCGATTGAAGGGGGCACACACGGTCTGGCTTTTGGCAGTGGCCTGGCGGCGGTGGATGCCTGCATGAAGTTGCTCGCACCGGGTGACGAAGTGATTTCGACCAACGACCTCTATGGCGGCACCTACCGCCAGTTTGTGAAAGTCTACGAGAAATATGGCTTGAAGTTTCATTTCACGCCCATGGGCTCGGTGGAGGCAGTTCGCGCCTTGGTCACTCCGAAAACCAAAATGATTTGGGTGGAAACCCCCACCAATCCGATGCTGAATATCGTCGACATTGCAGCGATGTCGCGCATCGCAAAGGAGGCGGGCGCGTGGTTGGTGGTCGATAATACGTTCGCAACCCCCTACCTGCAGCAACCTATCTCCCTGGGCGCAGATATCGTGCTTCATTCCGCCACCAAATACCTCGGGGGCCACAGTGATTTGGTTTTGGGGGCCTTGGTAGTCCATGAGGCGTCGCTGGCAGAAAAACTCTACTTCATTCAAAATGCCACGGGGGCGGTTTGCGGCCCCATGGACAGCTTTTTGGCTTTGCGGGGCATCAAAACCTTGCATGTGCGCATGGATCGACACATGGAAAATGCAGCGGAACTAGCGGATTTTCTCAAAGGCCACCCTGCAGTGGGAAGCGTGGTGTATCCGGGCTTTGAAGACCATCCTGGGCATGCGATTGCCCGGGCCCAAATGCGTGGTTTTGGCGGCATGATTTCTTTTCGCGTGAAGTCGGATTCCTTCGCAGATGCGAGCAAGGTGGTCAGCGCCATGAAGGTGTTCACCCTCGCCGAGTCATTGGGTGGCGTGGAGTCTCTCAGCGGCCACCCTGCTTCTATGACGCATGCCTCCATTCCAAAAGAACAACGGGAAGCAAGTGGCGTCACCGACGGATTAATCCGTTTGAGTGTGGGCATTGAGGACGTTCGGGACCTCAAAGCGGACTTAGATGCCGCACTTTCCCTACTTTTATAACGTTATGGCGGAAAAATTCGCAGTGATTGGATTGGGCCAGTTTGGTTCGGCCATCTGTAAAAAGCTCTCCGAGAAGGGCGCTGAGGTCATCGCAATTGATATTGACGAGGACAAAGTCGACGACATTAAGGACCACGTAGCCTACGCGGTTCAATTGGATTCAACAGATTTGCGCGCGCTCCAATCCCAAAATATCGGGGAAATGGACGCCGTGGTCGTTTCCATCGGTCAGAATTTTGAGGGCATGCTCCTCACGACGGTTAAGCTCATGGAATTGGGCGTGAAGCGATTGATTGCGCGCGCTCAGGGCGAAACCCAGCGTAAAATTTTGGAAAAATTGGGCGTCACGGAGATCCTTTCCCCCGAGGAGGAGGTCGGTAAAAACGTGGCAGAGCGCTTGATGAACCCCTCCATGTTGATGTGTGTGCAGCTTCCGGACAATTATGAAATTGTCGAAATCGCCGCGCCGAAAAACATTGTCGGCCGAAGCATTGCAGATATTGGCCTGTTGCCCAAATACCGTCTCAATATCGTGACACTCATCGAGCGCATCGACGGCGAACCCCACATCAAGGGGGTGCCCATGCCTGAGGTGGTGATCCAAGAAAACGACGAGTTGGTCGTATTTGGCTTGACCAAAGACGTCGAGCGATTTATTGACATCAATGGGTAGGCGCTTTCTTGGCCTGTGCGCCCTGGCTATGATGGGCGCTTTGACCGCCTGCATTAAAGAGCCAAAGCCGGATCCGCTACCCCCCTTGGCTACCGGCCCCTTCGAGCCCAGACTCAAAGAAGGGTGGCAGGTGCATGCCGTGTCCTACGCGGGAGTCATGCCCAATCCCTTTGACAGTACCACGACCGCGCAGTTCCAAGGTGAGGCCTACGACGTTGGAGGCGAATTCACCTTCACGGACCGCAACGATTCTGCCCTGGTCCACTACCGCATTGACTTTATGGCTGATTTGCTTGTGGGCATGGTTCCCCTCCATTACAGCAAAGAAGGTGATGGCATTTGGAGCTACGATAGCACCCTGAAGACCCTTTGGTTTTATGCCTATCCCGACACCTTGGAATTTGTGGTGGATTACGATGCGGACACGCTCCAACTTTGGCATTCAGATGTGATCATTGACTATCCTGCGATGAACATCTCGCTGCCGACGCGCATGGACATTGAGTTGAGGAAGTAATGAACGTTCGGCAGCTCGTTCGCGAGAGCAATTTCCTGCCGATGCTTGTTTCGGTAGCCCTGCTGCATGCGGTCACGTGGTATACAGGGGCGGGAAACAATCCTTGGATTTTACTGATTGGTTTGGCGGTGGGAATGCCCCATGGAGCCACAGATTTGCTGGGAGAAACAACCCGTTGGAATCTCAAGGCAGCTCTTTTTTATGGGGCAGGCATCTCGGTATTGCTGCTTTTTTGGTTGACATGGCCCGGTTGGACTTTGGGCCTTTTCCTAGTGGTGAGCATTGTGCACTTTGGAACGGAGGATGCCTTATCTCGCCAATGGTCTTGGCTACACGCGCACGAGTCTGCTGTGCGGGGAAGCTTGGTGGTCTTGTTGCCCTCGCTGTTCTACCGCGAAGAAGTTTTGGAATTGTTTTTTATGGTGTCCGGCACAGATTGGTCGGCTATTTTGGCGCCCAATGTGATTAAATGGGGGCTGAATCTTTGGTTTATTGGCCTTTTTTCTTTGTTTGGCCACGCGGCGACACATTGGTCCTCGTGGGAGCGGGTGCTTCAGACGTTTTTAGAGTTAGGACTTCTGGTGATTGTATTCCGAATTCTCCATCCCCTCGAAGCCTTTGTGGTCTACTTTGTGGCAGGACATTCGCTTCGGACTGCCTTCAAGTTGCGCCAAGTCCTGACGGCCAATTGGCTTCCTGTGGTGTCATTGACGTTGGCCACTTTTGGCGCGGCAGCCCTTTACCACATTTGGATGCCGGGCCAAATTGAATTGGATGCCAAAATGATTCGCACGGCCTTCGTCGCCTTATCGCTCTTCGCCATTCCCCACGCCCTGTGGCGGACCTGGATGATTTTTAGGCGCTAGGCAAAAAAAAAGGGCCGCCTTTTCAGGCCGCCCTTTCGATGAATTTGGAATTCTCTTAGCTGTTTTTGATGGGGATGTGTGGGTTTTGGACCCATCCAACAATCCATGCCGCTGCATTGTAGAGTACCCCGTACAAGGCTGCCGCAATGTGGAATACCGCCAACAGGATGACGGCATTGACAAGCATGCCTAAGGTGCCCATAATGCTGTCCCATGACCAGCTTCCAGAGATGGAGGCGCTCCAATCGGCCATGGTAAACGAATTACCCAAAGTGTCAAGGACGCCGAAAGGAATGAGGGCGGATGCTTCCCCCCAGTACCAGGCCGGAGCGGCCCAAAACATGTCGGCGATGGACTCCCCGCCTCCAAGTGGAGCGTATACACTGGTATTGAAAACGGTAGCCACGGCCATGCAGAGTGCTTGGGTCAGTACGACCAGTGCACCGAGCTCCCCAAGTAGGCGAATGTTCGTCTTGACGACGTCATGAGCCAAGAAGTGGGTCATGCCGCTGTGCTTTCCCGCGAAGGAATCTCCGCGCATACGCACCACATTGGGAATAGCAAAAGATGCCACGAGACAAATGAGCGTAGTGACAACGCTGGCAATCATGCCCATGGTATCCGCCGATCCGAAATAATCCCCGGCACCGTTGATGAGCCCCCATACCATGAGGAGGCACATACCAAGGGCGAGCCAAGAATAGATGGTCTGGAAATAGCTCCGGACTCCGTTGCTGCTATCGAATCCGTCTAGCGTGTCTGAAACACGGCTTCCGAGGACTCGGCCAGCGATTTGACCAGGCAGGTCAAGGACTTTTTGAATGATTTCGTTCATGTTTGTGTGCGTTTTGGTTTATATTGAAATTAGTAAAAGCGCCAAACATCATGAAATCAGGCTGTTAATAACTCCGATCGTGATGGCCTCGATTTGACCCAACCAGCATGCTTAAAATGAGCAAATTCAGGGGCTTTGGTGAACCTTGCATTGGTTGAAAACTTTTTAAAATGTGCATTGAACATTTTAAAAAAAATAGGGGTTTCGGGCGCTCGGGTAGCATTTGGGGAAATAATACTTCCTTGAAAATCAGGAAAAATATTTTCACAAAAAGTTATTTTGTTTAATGATTAGGCGTTAACTTTAAACAAGTCATTCGAACCATTTGAGCGTTCAAGTGTTAAGAAGACACAAAACTCACGTTAAAACCTAAACGTATTATGGAATTCTTAGAAGTTCTCTCAATTGACCCCGCTGACCCCGTCAGCTTCACGTTCTTCACGGGATACATGGCGATGTTCGCCGCTTCCGTGTTCTTCCTCTTTGAGCGCGGCCGTGTGGCCGACGAGTGGAAGTCTAGTATGTTGGTGTCTGGCTTGATCACTGGTATCGCTGCTGTACACTACTACTACATGCGCGACTACTATCAGGCAACGCATGAAACTCCTGTGGCTTTGCGATACATCGATTGGACCTTGACGGTACCCTTGATGTGCGTAGAGTTTTATTTGATCACCAAGAAGGCAGGCGGCACGTCTTCTCTTCTTTGGAAACTCATCCTCGCCTCCGTGGCCATGCTCGTGCTTGGTTACATCGGAGAAGCTTTCTATGCCAACGAGACGCAGTCTTGGGTATGGGGTGCTTTGTCAGGAGCGGCCTATTTCTACATCGTTTGGATGGTATGGAAGGGCGAAGTAGCTCAATTGGCATCTAGCGCAGGAGGCAATGTTCAAAAAGCAGTAGACGCACTGATGAAGTTCGTCGTAATTGGTTGGGCCATCTATCCCATTGGCTATATCGCAGGCACCGAAGGTGGCTTGTTCGGTATGCGTGTCCTCGAAGGATTGGATATGGACCTCGTCTACAATATTGGTGACGCGGTGAACAAGATCGGATTCGGTCTCGTCATCTACGCTTTAGCCATCGGCGACAAGAAATAATAGCTAACGTGTGAGTTTTGTCTTGTGTGCTTGAAGGGCCCCGGAAACGGGGCCCTTTTTTTATGGCCCAAGGCGGTACAAAAATTGCTCGTCCCGGCACACCACGCCGTCTCCGAGTACAGCCAAGACGGGGGAAAGTAGGGTTGAGCGCGCATGGCTCTTGCGTGCTCCGAAGCCACCAAGTTGGTAGATGCCCCGATCCCAAGCGACATATGCTCCAAGAGGTCCGGGGCGAATTCGATCGATCCAGGCGGTTCCCGGTAGAAGGTAGGATTGCCGAAGGGCCCCCGTGCCGGGATCCAAAAGCACCCCTTCGCCTTCGTGATTGAGGCACAGCAGGCCTTCAGGCAAGAGGCACCATCCTGGAATAGGCCAAGAAAAAGGCAAGGGGCTGGACCAACTCAAGGTTTGTTGGGTCAGGTCAAATCCGAGTACGCGCTCGGCCGTGGCTATGAAAATTCGGGCCGTGTCGCCCAAAATGGGGACGCCCAATCCCAAATCCTCGGCCAAAGGAATTGTCCACGAACTGTCTCCCAACCATTGCAGCAAGTCTAGTGCCCCGCTTTGCATCCCGGCATGCCACCGGCGAAGTGTGGCGGCTCCACGGTTTCCATGTGCCCAAATCCCATCAATGAGCGCATATTCCTGGGGGGCCAAAATGTGGCTATGGATGGCATTCCATGGAGCGTCCATCCCCCCGCGCCATAGGGAGACGGACTGCGCGTCATAGATAGGGATGTACACCCGCTCTCCCTCCACATAGCCCATGCGAGTCGTCCATTGATTGGGCTGGAACGGATAGGCCAATGCCTGTCCCAAACCGCTGTAGGGGTCAATTCGGAGGATGGAAGAATCGTGAAACATCCAAAGCCCTTCGGGTCGAATGGCCACGTCCTCCAAAATCCAGGTGTCATGTAGCCATCCCGGGGGAAGAGTGTAGGTCCAGAGTAGGCCGCCATCGCTGCTTCGTCGAAGCCCCACGGATTGGCTGTCCACCTGTACCCAAATGGCCTGATTCCATGCGTACGGTCCAAACCCCACCGCGATAGAAGAGTCAGGGATCAAGGGCACAGACCAGAGCGAGGTGCTTTGATCCGGAAAGGGTACCGGGTTCATTTGACAGGCTACCAAAAGGACCGCGATCATTCCCATCATTCCGCGCGCCCTCATCGCAATGCCGTCGCAAAAAAGGCGCCTCCTGGGATTTGCCCATTAAACAATCGCTTGAAAACATCCCGCGTGTAGGTGGAATTCCGCATCTGTTGATGGTTGGTATGCGGCAGTTCGATGTGGGCGACGGCCCCGGGCAAACTGCCAGCGCTCGAAGCGAGGACCACTCCGTCATTGGGATGTTCGGTGATGTCCACATCCCAATGAGGCCAGCTTTGGCAGAAGGCATATGGATCGTCGTCCAAGCAGTCTGTCGGGGTGGAAACCACCGTCCAAGTGAACGGGGGATCTCCATCGTTACGGCACCGGCACCAATAGCCATCGGCTTGGAGGGTGATTTCCCGGGCACCGATGTAGTCTTTGTAGACCCCGTTGGCTTGCCGATACCAACGCTCGGCGGCATAAGCTGCGCCCGCTTCTTCCAGCGCGCGTTGCCGCTGCCAGGCATGGTAAAGAGAGGAGAAGGGATTGTACCACACCTGACTTTGCGCGAGGGCATGACTTTGAGCACGAGCGCTTGCCAGAAGGGTTTGGGCGGCATAGTGGGCAATTTGATCACTGACCCAATCCACGAGGACGTCATCCCCATCAAATTGAAAGGGATCTTGGGCTAAGGCCAATCCAATGGAATCAGTTTGATACATGGAATAGGCGGTGCGCCAAAAAACAGGTTCGTCTTCGACCCCATAAAGTTGGACTACAGGGATCTGCGGCACGCGGTGGTTTAGATGTGCCGGCCAGGGACTTTTGGGGGTTAACTCAGTGACCAGCGGCCGATTGAATTTCCCTAAGGCGAAGGGAATAAAGGGGGTAACAATTCCCGAACACGTCGATTGAATGGCCTGCTGTACCCAGGGGTCCAGTGCAGGAAACCACCGAAGGGGCGGCAAGAGGTGCGCGGCCCACAACCAGGGATTGGAAAGGATTTGGCAGGCCTCCTCGACAAAGTGGACGGCGCCATTTTGCCCCCATGCGCTCAAGGCCATGGCCGCATCGCTGCCGCCGATGGCTGAGCCCACGAGCACAGCACCTCCGAATGGCCGCTCAAACGTGGCCGTATCCGTGTACAAACTATCCAAGATCAGGGCTTCAATTCCCCCTAAGGAATGGGCGATGAGCAGGTGATCCCCGGGGCTGACCCCATGCATCTGCTGGGCCAAAAAACTCCGAACCTGGAGCGTATTGTCGATATCCATGGCCGCATCGAAGAGGCTGGCGTTTTGCAAGTAGGTAAAGGGCATGTCAAAAATGACTTGGCGGGCGGGGTATTGCGGGGCCCCTCCATAGGCGGTACGGCTGGCTACGCTATTCCAACTCGTCCCCGTTCCGCCCAATCCGTGGAGGTAGAATATGATCCGCTCGCCACCGGTATGGGTTTTTTGGGCGAATTCCGTTCCGGATGGAGGGGGGAAAAACGGTGAATACACCCTGGATCCCACTTCGAAAATCGGGCTGGTAGGAAAAGAACAGGGCTGACCATAGGCGGATTGGGTCAGCAGGGTGACGAGTACGGCGATGACGAGCACGGTCAAGATCATGGGGAGAATTTGGGCCGAAGCGTTGGAGCGAGAGGGCATAGCAGGGCAATTAAAGTTGAACGAAGGGTTGGCTCAGGACGTAGGGACCGAGGTGCGTTCGGAGGGTATAGCGCCCCGGAGGAAGGGGCACATCAAACCAACCGGGCAAGAGGCAGGGGCCGGCGACATAGCCTGCAACGCGGCCATGCACGTCCACCCATTCCAATGAAGCAGCCAGCGCGGGGTGGTCCGGAAGGAGGGTGAGGTAAATAGCCTCTTCACGGCGGGGATTGGGGGAAACCCGAATTTGAACGCCCCCTCTTCACGGCGGGGATTAGGGGAAACCCGAATTTGAACGCCCGGATCGTTCCCCCCGGCGTACCCGACGGGCGAACTTCGGGTCACCTCTTCCCATTCCCAGGCGCATCGGCCGTTGGATAGGGTGCGGGGACGGCGGCACTCCTCGTGAAAGACAAACCAACCTTCCGGAGCCGCTAGAAAATCCCACCGGGTGACGGAAGAATCGGTGTCCCACCATTCCCAGGTAGGAGGGAAGGCTCGAACAACCCGCTTGACTCCGTTCTCCTCCCAGGTCCACGTTCCCACCGGCCCTTCGAGGGCACCGAGAACCACGCGCTCTTCGGGAGAGGGAAGAACTTGCGGGAGAAAACAGGATGGGGGGGCGGCATCGCTGGTAGTTTCGGGGTTGGCCGGAGCCGGATGCCAATTTCCTCGATAGCGGTATGAGACTCCCTCAGGGCCCCAGCGTAAGGCTTCGAGTGGACTTTGCCACGGCTCGGGATGGTCTTCGAGAATCCACTCGGTTGCCGCATCGACCCCATCGTGGGTCCACTGACGGTAGGCCTTCCATGTCCGGGGCAGGAGGGACTCCCATTCGGACGGACGCAGAGCGACGGTATCGCCGATCTCGGTTACGCGAAGTCCGCGAACGTGGACCTCTTCACTGGTGAAAACATAGGGAGGTTGCTGTGCCCAGAGGCACCCGGAAAGCAACCCAAGCCATCCACTCCAAGCGAGCAGACAAACTTTTCGGGGGAGGGGGGGTTGTGTAATCATAGGGCCAAGGTGCCCTAACCCCTTTGGAAATAATCGAAATCAAACGACTGCTTCCATTTAAATTTCGGACTTTTGCACAACGATTCCATGACCCCGATGCTTTCAGATAAAATCCGTTCCGACTTCCCCATCCTCACTCGTCAGGTGCATGGGAAGTCCCTGGTGTATCTGGACAATGCGGCCACAACCCAGAAGCCACAAGCCGTGATCGACGCCCTGGTGGGCTACTATAGTGGATACAACAGCAATGTCCACCGCGGGGTGCATCAATTAAGTCAGGAAGCCACCGATGCCTTTGAAGCGGTGCGCCGGCAATTGCAAGAACACCTTCATGCGGCAGAATCGCATGAGATCATTTTGACCAAAGGAACCACGGATAGCCTCAACCTAGTGGCGCATGGATTTCGGTCCATCCTCAAGCCGGAGGATGAGATCATCGTGACGCAATTGGAACACCACAGCAACTTGGTTCCTTGGCAAATGCTCGCCCAGCATACAGGGGCAACGTTGCGCTATGTGCCCATCGATGGCCGCGGCGTGTTGGACCAAACGGTCTTCCATTCTTTATTATCTGAACGAACCAAGCTGGTCGCGTTCAACCATATTTCAAATGCGCTCGGTACGATCAATCCGGTTAAAGCGATGACTGCCGCTGCGCATGCGGTGGGCGCCGTCGTCGTTGTTGATGGGGCGCAAGCCTTGCCGCACTGCTCGTTGGATGTTCAGGATCTGGATGTGGACTTTTATGCTGGATCGGCCCACAAAAT
>Ga0181557_1005723_pt1 | contig 11055 bp, 16 predicted proteins | sample 011ome_23_FD_148632 | JGI IMG/M metagenome (GOLD analysis project Ga0181557, IMG submission 148632) | Coastal salt marsh microbial communities from the Groves Creek Marsh, Skidaway Island, Georgia - 011506CT metaG (spades assembly) | ecosystem: Environmental > Aquatic > Marine > Intertidal zone... | reverse complement strand
AAGCTTCCCGATGGCAAGGTTCAGGCCTTGTTGTCGGTTTTGTCGTCACAGGCTGCCGAAGTGGAAGACATCTATTCCAAAACCTCTTACCGGTTGGCGGCGACAACGGCCTATCTGAATATTCTGACGTCGCGTCTTGACCGGATGCAGATGACGCGCTTATCGGGTTTTCAGGGTGTTCGCGGTTTTCTTGATCGGCGTATGGCACCCGCGATGCAAAGCTGTTCGGCGTTTTCTGAGCGGCTTGCGAGCCTGTCACGGCGGATCAGCCGCGCTGGTGAATTGCTGCGCACCCAAACCGAATTGGTCATTCAACGCCAAAATCGGGATTTGCTGAAATCAATGGATGAACGCGCCAAGCATCAGCTTCGGCTTCAGCAGATGGTTGAACGCCTGTCGATTGCTGCGGTTACCTATTACGGGGTTGGGCTTGTTGGCTATGTTGCTGTTAGCCTGCCAATTGCCGAATGGGGGCTGTCATTGACCTATATCAAGGCCGTGTCGGTGCCGGTAATTGCCTTTTTGGTCTGGGCTGCCATCCGGCGGGTCAAAGAAGTTGCCACCGGCGCGGCAGATCGCTCGGCCAGCTAGACGCAGGCAAATGCCAATTGGAAAATGTTAGTCGGCAGGGGAAAAAGCCAATAACGACAATTCGCGTGCATAGCCTGTGGCAAGATCAAACAGAACCGCACCGCCTGAAGGTACGGCTATATTGGTGATGGCCTGAATGGTTACATAATGTGTCACCATAATTACCGGTGCGCCATCACGGGGCAGGCTGTCCAGCTTGGCTTGAAGCTTGGCCAAGGTTGCATCGCGCGGGGCATGGTTCTCATAAAATGAATTCAGCCCGCTAAACGGGGTGACTGGGCCTAGATCCAGCAAAAGCGCGGTTTCAAGACAGCGGCACCATTCGCTGGAATAAACACCTGCAAGATCAAGATTGGCCGCGGCGATGCGTTTGCCAATGCCGCGTGCCTGCATGCGTCCGGTCTCGTCAAGATTGCGCTGGGTTGCGCAATCCTTCAGATTGAAATTGGCTGGATCACCATTGCCAGGTGCCAAGGCATGACGCAGGAAAATAACCGTGCCGTCAAACCGGCCATCATCAGCCCGCACTGGCAGATTGACCGCCAAAAGCAAAATAGATAAAAGCGCCGCCAGTTTTCCAAACTGCAAAACCACCATGAAACAATGGCGTAAAGACTGCTTTGGTTGGCATTTTATGCTGGCGGGCTGATCGGTCATTTTTATGCGTTACGCCGGCTGACTTCGGCCATAAAGCGATGGCGGATAACCGGTGCATCCATGTCAATGACAGGTACCTTGATATTGCCTGACTCGCATTTGCTGACAATGATGGTCATCTTGTCACCGTCAAGCGCCGCTTGAACCGCCGCTGCGGTATCTTCGGCCGAACATTCAACAACATTGTCACAACCGCAAGCCTCGGCAACTTTGGCAAGCGATGTTTTCATGCCAGCATAGGTTGGCTGATCACCGGTTGAGCCATAGCTGCCATTATCGATAATCAGCAGGATGAAATTATCAGCCGGGTTATTGGCAATTGTTGGCAATGTCCCAAAATTGGTCAGAACCGAACCATCGCCATCAATCGCAATCACCTTGGCTTTTTGCGCTAGGGCAAGGCCAAGGCCGATTGATGAAGAAAGCCCCATTGTGCCAAGCATGTAGAAATTGGTTGGCTGGTCATCAAGCAGATGCAATTCTTGGGATGGCAAGCCAATGTTAGAGACGACCAATTGATCAGAAATCATTGGGATCAGTGTTTTTAGAACGTCGCTTCTAATCATCGGTTATGCTCCCTGCCAAAAGCTGGCATCGGTAAGAATGGCAACAGGCTTTTTCGCCATAAAGCTGTGGTTTAAAATAGCGTCCAGCTCGTCAGCGTCGCTTTGTTTATGGAAATGGTAGGCTGGGATATTCAACTGGTTCAACAATGCCTTTGTATGCACCGCCATTTCGACCTGACAGGCAACAGGCTCGCCAATTTCACCGCGATAGCTGATCAGCATCGGCAGCGGAATATTGTAATATTGGATCAAAGTCACCAGCGTGTTGATGGTGACGCCAATCGCTGTATTCTGCATAATGATCGCCGAGCGCTTGCCGCCCATATAAGCACCAGCGCAAAGCCCCATCCCTTCATCTTCCTTATTTGATGGAATGTGATAAATGTCTTTCGAAGCTTCGATCTCGTCAATGACACCAGCTAGCTGTTTACATGGTACGGTGGTCACAAATTCGATTTTATTCTTGATAAAATCATTCACAATTTTTTGGTTTATCGACATGGGAGCAGCACTCTTTCTGGCTCATTTTCACTAAGATGTTGCGCTAGCGGCAACGCAAATTTTATTTTTTGGGACTGGAAATATCTTTCGATCAGCCGGAGTAAAACATAAAGTTTAGGCAATACAAAGCGCAAATTTTTGCTTTGCGACATGCGGTCTAAAAAGATGTATTTCTTGAGACTTTGCGTTAGGTTTGACCGATCATAAGGCAGGTTTCTGCCATCACATATCTAACCCGAAAGGGATAAGCCGAGATGACATCACTGATCCTTCATCATTACCCGCAATCGCCGGTTGCGCATAAGGTGCGAATGGCGCTTGGCATTGCTGGTGCTAGCTGGCAGTCGGTAGAAATTCCACGTTTGCCGCCAAAGCCGCTTTTGGTGCCGCTAACCGCTGGTTATCGGCGAACGCCAGTGTTGCAGATTGGGGCTGACATTTATTGTGACAGCCAGAATATTGCACAAGCTATTGATCAATCAGCCGGGCCGCACCGTCTGTTTCCCTATCAAACTTATGGCATGGCCATGATGATCAGCAATTGGGCCGAGACCACGCTTTTTGATTTGTCGGTGAGGCTTGTTCTAACGCATGCGCTTGGCAAGGTGCCTGAAGAGTTTATTCGTGATCGCGGATCGCTGTATTTTGAGCCGAACTGGACCGAAGCCAGCCTGCGGGCAGCTCTGCCATCGGTGATGCATGAATTGCGGGCGTCACTTGGGTTTGTTGAGGCGCATCTTGGCGCAACTAATGGTGTTTATCTTGCGGGGCATCAGCCTTGTTATGGCGATGCCGCGATTGGCTATATTTGCTGGTTCCTGCGTGGACGATGGGATGGCGGTGCGGCGTTGCTGGCAAATTACCCGGCTTTATGCGCGCTTGAAGCTGCGCTTGACCAGCTTGGTGATGGCCAGCCGCAAGATTTGAAAGCCGAGGCCGCGCTTGCCATTGCCAAGGCCGCCAAGCCGCAATCGCCGATCGGCATTATTGACAGTGCCAGCAGTCTTGCCATCGGCCAGAGTGTGATGATCCGGCCAAAAGGCGAAACTGCCGATCCTGATGTTGTTGGCAGGCTTCGCTATTGCGATGGCATACGCATTTCGATTGACCATAGCCACGAACAGGTTGGTGATATTGCAGTACATTTTCCGGTTATCGGTTATGTCATGACGCCAATTGACTGAACTGTCTGATGTTCAATCCGGGATAGAACCGCAAGGCGCAATTATCCGGCAATCATACGGCATTGATTTGGAAAAAAGAATTAACCGGCCCCATTCTAATAGTTGGGTGGGGCGGGGATAGCCCTATCGGCCATATAATGCTTATGGGGATATTTGATGCGACAATCAACATCGCTGAATGAAGCCGAAATTCAGGCTTTTACCGATCAGGCATTGTTTGCCAAGCCGCAGACCCAAAAAGGGAGGATGCCATTGGTCGCGATGTGGATCATGGCAGGTGCCATTATGGGCACTGTTTTAACGATCGGCATTTTTACGATTTTGACATAATCAAGCACCGATCAAAGCCACTGATCAGACGATGATCCATTGGGGATATGACCCAATAAAAGCTGTTACATACCGCTAGGCGGTGATGGCATAAAGCCCTGACCGCTCGCCACCAATATGGATGATCTTTTCCGCGCTAATCAGCCGGTTGAATGACCGGTAAACCGTTGGCATCGGAATGTTGCGAACAAGATAATGTGATCGAATATCATGGATCGATACTGGTTCGTTGGTGTCATTTGATAGCAGTACAACGGCTGCATAGACATGCTGTTCATTTGCGGTGAAATCAGCCAAGCCAACGTCTTTTTCCATATCCGTAATGGTTTCAAGCAGTCGTGCAAACACAAGGCGGCTAGACACTTACAAATCTCCTGAACGTTTTTAGCAATCCAACTAATAGTAATAAGACTATCACAAGTCCCATAACATCGCCAATAATGAAACGCGTTAGTACATCAAAAGTATCCTCAATCGGAAACCGACCTTCAAGAAATAGGGTTGAGAAAAAGGAGTTGATAATCGAACTTAAAAGTCCGGCAAAAACCAGCGTTCGCCAGCTAATCACGCCAGTTGATTTCGGGTAAACATCAATTCGGACAAAACGCATCAATTCGAACGCAACCGGTGCGCATAATGCGCCAACCATCGGAATGATAAAATCTGCCTGGGTCAAGGGGCCAGTGTCGGGGCGCGTTACAAAATAGACGCAGATCGAAGCGGGAATAAGCGCCAAAATCGATTTTGGCCCAACCATCCATGCCGCCAACACCCTTACCGCATGGGGAAGATACAAAAGGCTGACCAAAGCCACATTGCGTTCCACCATGATTGTTTCAATTGGCATGATCACCAGATGTTGAACCGTGACCAAGCCAAGATAGGCAAGAAAAATAAGTCCAAACCAATGCAAGAATAATTTTGAAAAATGCTGGTTCATGGGGTCTTTGTAAGTCTCGTAGTGAATCAAAATTAGATAAAAGGCCGGAAAATACACGCAACGGTGCCAGCCAGTTTCAGAATATTAACATTAGAGAATTGTAATGTTTTGATCACGGCAAGCCAAGGGCGCTCGGCCTGATTTTTTCAATTAAAACCAGCGAAACATGCCAATTAGCCCTGCTGTAGCGTAAAATAGCTGAAGAAGCATGATGCCACGGTACTTGCCAAAATAGGCCCATAGGCCAATCAAACCTGCCGACAGAAACAAAAGCAGGAAGCCGATAAATTCCGCGCCGATATTTAACGCAATCAGCATTGAATATAGAATTGCTGTTCCAACACCCGTCCATTCAAGCCATTTTTGCCTATCCATGATGAATGACCTTTTTTATAATGGGGCGTGGCGTTGGAACAATTTTTGTTTTGTTTGTGGCGGCCTATTGTGCGACGAGCCAGCCACCATCAACGTCAATTGTGGTGCCAGTGATAAAATCATTCTCGATCGCAAAGATAATGGCTTGTGCCACTTCGGCAGGGTGACCCGCGCGGTCCACCAGATGGGTCTTTGTGACATTCTGGTAATGTTTGGCGCGATCCTCACCGCTCAACGCCACCATTGGTGTGTCGATAATGCCCGGTGAAACCACATTCACCCGCTTTGGTGCGATTTCGGCGGCAATGGCACGCGCCAAGGCTTCAACCGCGCCACCAACAGCCGATAGGGCAATCTGCCCGGGCTTTGGTTTGCGGGCAGGGCTGCCGCTGACAAGAACGATGCTTCCATGATCGCGAACATGCGATGCGCCATAGCGCAGAACATTGGCATAGCCCCATAGCTTGTCAAACGAGCCTTGAAAGCCTTTCATATCCATTTCCATGAATGGGCCAAAGGCGCGTGAACCGCCGGTGGCTGAATTGACCAGAATGTCGATATCGCCTTCAGCATTGAAAAAGGCTTCAACCGCCTCACTGTCGCGACTGTCTAGCGCGGCAAGGCGAATGCCGGCCGGAACATCACCAGCTTTGCTTGGGTCACGGCTTACCGCAACAACATCTGCACCTTTTTCAACAAGCATAAGGCTTGTCGCAAGGCCAATACCTGATGTGCCGCCAAGAACGATGGCTTTTTTACCTGCAATATCCATAATGTCTTTCGATCCTTTATCATCAACAGTAAATCTGAAGACGCTAGGCTAGAGCATTTTGCCCATTATCAGCAATATGATAATGCGGCCTGTCAGTAGTTTTGGCGAATTTGTCGCGCTCATTTACCAGTAATATCGCGGCTTTCATTCAAAAAAAGGGCGGATGTATCATCGCCGCTGCGCGCAATCATGGCAAAATGGTTATTTCATTTTGTTAACCACCTTTTTGATTTGGCGAAGGCTGGCGGTAGCTGTTTTCAGGCTTTGTTCGAGCTGTTCAACCTGCGCTTTTAACTGGGTGATCTGGCGTTCAGGCAGGGCTGATTTTGGCGGCTGCTTGCCTAGCCCGCTTAGCAAATAAGGCGGTGAGATATTCAAAATACCAGCAAGCGCAACAAGCTTGTTTGCCCGTGGTTCAGATCGGTCTGCTTCCCATGCTTCATAGGTGTTTGCCCGCACGCCAAGGCGTTTGACAACATCGGCAACACTTAATCCCGATGCCTCGCGTGCCATTGAGATGCGCCCGCCAAGGGTGGTGTCTTCCTCATTTTCGTGAAAAATGGTTCTATGTGGCATGGTAATGAGCCTCGGTGCGATGAAAAGGGCAAAGCGACTTGCGAAAAACGACTTGCCAAATGAAAAGCTATGACCCCAAGCCTAACCCGAGCCAAGGATGCCGATCAACCCTTAGCGGTATATTTGCGGTAGTTAGTCTGTGGCAATAGATTTGTGGCAATAGATTTGTTTGGCCGCGATGATGATTGATCAGCGATTGACGAATGCTAGTTTCTGGACAAACATAAAATTTCACCGTTTTTGCCTGTTTGGCGATCGCACGATTACCTGTTTTCGTCAGTGAGTCATATCTGAAATGCTTGTTATTCAAATTCTAACTGTTGGCGTTGTTGCCTGTGCCATTTTTGATCTCTGGCAGCGTGTGTTTCAAAAGATGACAGCGATTCCGCCAAGCAACTGGGCGATGGTAGGGCGATGGAGCCTTGGTTTAATGACCAGTGGTCAGTTAATCGCCCGTGACCTCGAATCTCAAGCTGAACGGAAAAATGAATTGGCGGTTGGCTGGCTTGTTCATTACAGCGTTGCGATTGGCTATGCGGCCGTTTATGCGTGGCTTATGCATGCCACTATTTTGCAGGCAGGGTTGATTGATGGCTTGATTTTTGGCGTGATAAGCGTGGTGGTACCTTGGTTCTTTTTTCTGCCTTGTCTTGGCAAAGGCATGTTGGCGCGTTTAACGCCAAATCCGCCACTGGTTTGCGCATTGGCCTTGATGATGCATTCGCTTTTTGGCGCATCGATTGGGCTTGGCTTTGCGGTTTTCGCCGACTAGGGGCGATAGGCGCAAATTTCCCTCACAATGACTCATCATCAACCGGCTGGATTTTTTTTACCAGATAGCGATGCGTTCCTTCCATGATAAGCTGGTCATGTTGGTTCAAAACAATTGCCCGCATTTCGATAATGCCGGTGGTGCGCTGCGGCGTTAATTTGACGATTTCCAACCCCGGATAGGCGGTATCACCAGCATAAAGCGGGTGATGCATTTCGCCGGAAAAAGATAAAAGCGCAACAAGGCTATCGGCTGTTTGCTGGGGAAAATTAGCCGCCCCGGCGGCGGTCTGGATAAAAACCTGCAGGCCATGCGCCAACATTGCTGGATGGCCACATTCTTTGCAGAATTCGATATCATAATGGATTGGGTCATTGTCGCCCGATGCCAATTGGAATGCTGCAAACAGCGCATCCGTCATTGTTCGTGATGGAATATAGAAAGTTTCGCCAATGCCAAAATCGTCAAACCATCTTGTTTCGGGGGCATGAAGGCGGGGCATGATCATGTCCTTTCAGCGGTGCAGCATTGTGCCTTTAGCGCGTGATTTCATGCACTTCGATAATGTTACCATCTGGGTCATAAAAGAAAATCTGCTGCCAGCCCACAACCGCGGTTTCGCCCCAATCAGAATAGGCAATGCCCTTTTCCTCGAGATGCGCTTTGAAAGCGGCTAAATCATTGGTGCGATAGGCAATGTGACCGCGTTCAAGCGGGTTGACGATATGGCCGGTACGAAATCCGACTTGCAAATCCTTTTGCGCCAGATGCGTTTGGATATGGCCGTCTGAAACAAAGGCAACATCACCATCATAGCCCTTTTTCTTTTCCAGAATCGGCAATCCTTCGGTTTCGGTTTTCAGCCCCAAAACATCGCGGTAGAATTGATCCATACCAGCAACATTATTTGTCGATAAATTTATATGATGCAGCTTTAACTTCATTTTACCCTCGTTTTTGCGCTGTGCCGGTTCTCTATCAATCCAGCTTGTCAAGCTGGCGTCAATCAGAGACAGTGAATTGGCTAATATTTTTACTGATAAGCCGACCCTACCGGCCTTTAGTAAAGCTGATCTTGATCAAAACTGATCTTGATCAAGGTTGATCTTTTCGGAGATCGCCAACGAGCCAACATAACCTTTGGAGGTAGAGCTGATGAAAATGGCAATTGTAACAGGTGCAGCCCGCGGCATTGGACTTGCCACGGCGCGGCTTTTTGTCGATCAGGGCTATCAGGTGGCGATGGTTGATCGCGATGAAGACGCGCTTGATGCGGCGGCGTCACTTGCTGGCGGCACGGCCTTTGTTTGTGATGTGTCTGATCCTGCGGCTGTTGGCGAAATGGTTGCTGCGGTTCTGGCGGTTTCAGGGCGGATTGATTGTCTTGTCAATAATGCGGGCGTTGCCGATTTTTGCTCGATTGAAGATACCAGCTTTGCGCGTTGGCGCACTGTTATGGCAACCAATCTTGACGGTGTTTATCTTTGTTCGCGGGCGGTTCTTGCCGCGCTAAAACAAAGCCGTGGCAGCATTGTTAATATTGCTTCGATTTCCGGATTGCGCGCATCAACATTGCGCGTTGCATATGGCACGTCAAAGGCTGGTGTGATCCATCTAACCCAGCAATTTGCGGCCGAAATGGGTGAATTTGGAATTCGGGTGAATTGCGTGGCACCTGGCCCGGTGCGTACGAAATTGGCAATTGCGGTTCATAGTCAGGCGATTATTGATGCTTATCATGATGCGATCCCGCTGAACCGCTATGGCAGTGAGGCCGAAATTGCCGAGGCGATTGTGTTTCTTGGCTCGGAAAAGGCAAGCTATATTACGGGTCAGACATTGGCGGTTGATGGCGGTTTTGAGTCAACCGGTGTTGGCCTGCCCGCCCTGCGTGATTGAGTGGCGTGTTTGACTGGCGTGTTTGATCGGCGCGTCTGATCGGCGCGTTTGATCGGCAATGGGAATTTGGCTTAAATTACGTGGCTAGCCATTGCGCTCAAGCATGATATTGCCACGGGTGCGCGCCGCAGCATGATAGCCATTGGCCAATAGCCAGCTTAGAATGTCGCGTTCCCATTGTTCGTTAATGCCATCTTCCATCACAATCAATTTTGGATATTGCGCTTTGGCAATATTTTCAAAATAGGGAAAAAGGGCGCGATCTTCCATACCTTCAATATCGATCTTGATCACATCGGCACGGGCTATGTCATTGATGTTCAAGATTTCAACAAGCGGCAAAACCTCAACATCGATATGCGTTTTGCCAACGCGCTGATTGACGATTGAGCTGCTGCCAAAATCATTATCTGAAATGGTGAGATGCGCGATGCCCTTTGCAGCACCAATGGCAACATCATGAACGGTGATTTTTGATTGCAAATCATTGAGCGCAATATTGTCGTGCAGCCGCGCCAGAACGGGCGGATTTGGTTCAATTGCGATGACCTTGCCAGCGCTCATCAGCGCAACATTCAACGCGTAATATCCAATATTGGATCCAATATCGACAAAAACGCCGCCATCGGCCAAATGACGCTTGATCAACGCTAATTCAGCGCCTTCGCGTTGTTTTGCGCTGAACATGATTTTGGATTCGATGGTGTTTTGGCGCGGTTGAAGCCGCAATTTCAAATTCTGGTAAATCAGATCAACAGGCTTGTCGCCATTGATCCGATTCCAAAGCTGCGAGAACAGCAGCTTTAACCGGCCGCGTCCAAACCCTATTTTTGCCAGCCCAAGGATGAGGCGGCTAACACCCGCCGGCGCGAAAGTTCCAAATTGTTGCAATGATTCGTAACCTTGCTGAAAATGATGATCTTAAAATGCTTAAACCTAACCTGATCATCTGCTTGATCCAAGAAGATTATGATGCTGCAAAGCCTGACGGTGAAATGGATGAGGCGCGTGCCGTCAAACGCGGTGATCCGGCTGATTATGACTGGCCTGATCCACGCTCGATTTTACCGTGGATCACATCGGATCACAAAGCACTGTTTTATGAATTATTTTTTTGGGAGAATGGTGCTGGCGGAGAGACTCGAATAGTCTTCTTAGGTGACATAATTGTCAATTAAACCAACAGTATCATACAATTAGTAAGCCAATCTGGTACAAAGTTTGGTACAAATATTTAGCGAATTATCACCATTCCGTTGAGCATGAGACGTTTACAACTAGCAAAATGTTTGCCAAAAGCTAAAGCACTTCGACAAGCACAGTGCCTCCATTGGCCGTAAACCCAGCGTACCGGTATTCTATCTTATTTGATTCACAAAACTCTTGCCATGCTTTCCACTCATGCTGTCGCCAAGCAGGATAATTAAAGTATTCATCAAAAAGAACGTAAGAACCTGCGGTTAACTTATCGCCAACTGTATCTAGAATTGTTTTAGTTGAACTGTACAAATCGCAATCAATGTGGCAAAAGCTAATATTGTCAAGCATTTGCTCCCGAAAGCTTGGCAGTGTATTCTCAAAAAGCCCCTTGATAAGAACTACATTATTTAACACCTTTGGTAACCGAGCCTGCTTAAAGGTGCCTGAAACTGCATTATGCCCCGCCCAGTCTTCAGGCAAACCCTCGAAAGTGTCAAAGCCGTAAACTTTTGTGCCATTAGGGGTAAAAGATGCAATCGTGTTTATTGATCGGCCTGTTGCAACACCAAACTCCAAATAATCCCCTTGCTGACGACAGTTCTTAATTGCGTATTCAATAATCTCTTTCTGGCTTTCAAAAATAACTGCATCATTCATGTTATTTTGAACGTAATCAACAGCTTCATTTCTTG
>Ga0181557_1005698_pt1 | contig 11087 bp, 12 predicted proteins | sample 011ome_23_FD_148632 | JGI IMG/M metagenome (GOLD analysis project Ga0181557, IMG submission 148632) | Coastal salt marsh microbial communities from the Groves Creek Marsh, Skidaway Island, Georgia - 011506CT metaG (spades assembly) | ecosystem: Environmental > Aquatic > Marine > Intertidal zone... | reverse complement strand
AACAGGTCGATGAGTACGTCATGCAGACCATTCGTGAATACAAGGAAAAGAAAATTATATCTGCGGACTCTGAGGATGTTAAACTTGAAAAGATCGACCAAGACGAAGAGAAGGAATCTCTCGGCAAAAAAGAAGTTAAATCACTTTGCAAGTGGCTTAAGGAGTCACTTAAAGACAAGATCTCAGATGTTGAAACCGGAGACCGTCTCATTGACAGCCCTGTTTGCATTGTCGGTGCCGACGGGATGGGCGGTGCCTCGGCGAGAAGAGTGATGAAAATGATGCAAGGTCCGGAGGGTGGTATGCCAGCACCATCTATGAAGCTCCAAATCAATCCTCAGAACCCAATCATTCGGGGACTTTCAGCCCTAAAAGACAAAGACGACCCTACCGCTCAACTCGTCGCAAACCAACTCCTTGATAATGCATTGGCTTCAGCAAATTTATTAGATGACCCCAAAGAAATGATTGCAAGAAGTTACCAGGCTCTCGAGAAAATAACCGCATCGTAAAACTTTCCTTCCATGACTTACAGCACAAGGGATAAAAAAAGATATTGCACATCATTGGTGAGTAAGGATAAAGAATAGGCTATGAAAGTTAGCAAACTATGTAACCTACGCACTACAATGCTCGCTTTGTTCTTGCTCACAATCGCAGTAGGTTGTGGCTCCAAAGGTGCAAACCCTTTTTCCAAAAGTGATGGGCAGGTTGATGAGAATGTTGCCAATTTAATGGGACTATCGGTCGGAATGACCAAAGGACAAGTCTACGACCTCGTAGGAATTGCCAATTACATGGAGGGTTATGATTGGGGGAGTGTATGGCGCTACAAGATAAAAAAGGGAGGCAAGTCGGGAACTTTGGCCAATAAGGATGTCGAAAGCAACTACATGCCTGTTGTCTTCGATAACACGGATCGAGTCATGGGCTACGGGCAAAAATTTTACGACCAAACCCTCTCGGATCTTGGTACCGGCCAATTTTAGTATCCCCCTGAACATCTTTAAATGTTCGGTTGACGAAAGTAGAAATTTAATTCATTTTGGATCTTTTCCCTGAATTTCAATGAAGACTACTTTAGCAAAACCAGAAACAACAACACACGATTGGAAGATCGTCGATGCAACGGATCAAATCCTTGGTCGAATTGCCGTTGACATTGCAAATGCCCTTCGCGGCAGACACAAACCTACCTACACCCCGCATGTGGACACAGGTGATTATGTCATTGTGACCAACGCCGAGAAAATCAAACTTACCGGTAACAAAGAGGAGCAGAAAAAGTATATGTTTTACAGCGGTTACATGGGTAACGAAAAATACCGCTCGGTTGCTGATTTTCGGGAGAAACGCCCCGAGTTCATCATTCAAAATGCGGTCAAAGGCATGCTTCCCAAAAACAAGCTTGCCAGCCAAATGCTCAAAAAACTCAAAGTTTACAAAGGAGCTGAGCACCCGCACGAAGCCCAGCAACCATCCCCTCTTCTTTCCAAGTAAAGTTTCATTTTATTATTATGAGTGCCAAATCAAACACCAAAGAATTTTTCGCCACTGGTCGCCGAAAGACCAGCACTGCCCGCGTTCGTATCCAGGAAGGTACGGGTTCCTTCACGATCAATAAGCGGGAGCTTTCTGACTACTGCAAGACGGAGCAACAAAAGAAAATGGCAATGGGTCCTCTCGCCACGGTCGACATGGTTAAAACCGTAGATGTTACCGTCAATGTCAATGGTGGGGGTGGAACAGGTCAAGCGGGTGCTATCCGCCACGGTCTTTCCAGAGCTTTGGAGAAAATGGATGGTGAATTAAGGTCTCCACTTAAAAAGGCCGGACATCTCCGACGAGATCCTCGCAAAATTGAAAGAAAGAAAACCGGACAACCAGGGGCACGGAAAAGATTCCAATTCTCAAAAAGATAATCTTATTCTTACAATCTTTAATCAAGACCCCTCGGAACACCAACCGGGGGGTTTGTTTTTTTAAATTACATAGTATTATTCTGATATGAAAGCATGCATAATCGGGGCATCAGGATACACAGGCAGAGAGCTCATATCTTTGCTCCTTGATCACCCTCATATCGAGCTCGCAGTCATTACCTCAAGATCTCTCGAGGGGAAAAGCCTAGCTTCACAATTGCCTGAACTGCGTGGAAAAGGTGAAAAACTTGTATTTTCAAACCCAGGCGTTGAGCATTTGTGCCAGCAAGTAAAAATAAGTCTGTTTTTCCTGGCCTTACCTCACGGCACATCTGCTACTTTCGCCAAGCCTCTAATCGAGGCTGGAAAGAAAGTAATTGATTTGTCCGCTGATTTTCGGCTTCGCTCCCCCGAGCTTTATGAAGATTTCTATGGGGTCTCCCACCCGGCTCCTGAATTGCTAGGCTCCGCCCAATATGCTCTCCCGGAAATTCATCCATTATCCTGGGATCATTCCACATTGCTGGCAGCTCCAGGTTGCTACCCCACGAGTACTATTATTCCCCTTGCCCCTCTGCTTAGAGAAAAACTCATTGAGCCTTCAGGTATTGTCGTAAATTCGATGAGCGGAATAAGTGGTGCGGGTAGAACCCCCTCGGAGAACTTACTCTTTTGCGAGCGAAACGAAAATGCCTGCGCTTACGGCTTACCCAAGCATAGGCATTTATCTGAGATCGAAGAACAACTGAGCTTACACAGTGGTGCTGATATCACCCTTTCCTTCCACCCTCATCTCGCTCCTATCAATCGTGGTATTTGCACGACCATCTCAGCGAAATCATCTGCTTCGGGGTCAATAGATAAAGTTTTGGATTGCTGGCATTCAACATACAATAACCGGCCTTTTGTACGGGTCCTTGATCATGGGCTATTCCCCGAAGTAAAACATGTTATTGGCAGCAACGGGATTGATATTGCCGCCCACTTCGATCCAAGAACTGAAAGATTTGTACTTTGCTCAACCGAAGACAACTTGATTAAAGGAGCAGGAGGTCAAGCAATCCAAGCTATGAATATTTGCCAAGGATATGAGGAAAGTGCAGGCCTTGTATGAAATTTTATGAAAATGGGGATGGCCTGACTGAACCTCGCGGTTTTTTCTGCTCTGGTGTTCACTGCGATGTAAAGGGCAAGAAAGATGGCAAACTTGATTTGGGAATTATTTACTCCTCTAAACCATGCCATGCAGCTGCAGTTTTCACCACCAACGATGTAAAAGCTGCACCAGTACGCTATTCGCAAAACTTAATCCTGGATCCAGAAGCCACTTACCATGCAATTGTGGCCAACAGCGGGAATGCCAATGCCTGCACCGGTAAGCAAGGGGAGCTGGATGCTATCAAAATGGCCAAGGAAACCGCAAGGCATCTAAAGGTTCAACCCAACCAGGTTTTTGTATGCTCCACCGGCCGAATTGGAGTGACCCTGCCGATGAGTAAAATTACTGTTGGTATTCGGGATGCCTCTGAGGATGTACTCGAGGGGTTTGATGGAGCCAAAGCTTTTCAGGAGGCAATCCTTACATCGGATACTTGCACCAAGTCATGCACAGCTGTCATTGACACCCCATATGGAGAAATTTGCATTGGTGGAGTGGTTAAAGGTGCCGGGATGATTGAACCCAATATGGCCACGATGCTTGCCTTTTTGACAACTGACGCGAAGGCTAGCAACCATTACCTGCAAAATGTTTTGCAGAAAGCGGTAAATCAATCTTTCAACCGAATCACCATCGATGGCGACATGAGCACCAATGACTCCGTCATTATGCTCGCAAATGGCAACTGTGGAATCGAAGTCTCATACGAAGACGAGAGCCTAGATCACTCATTCCAAAAAGCAGTCGAGGCGATTTGCCAATGCTTGGCTAAAAAGTGTGTCACCGATGGGGAAAAGGTGACAAAATTTGTCAGCATAAAAATCAAAGGAGCTTACTCGAATGAAGATGCGGAAAAGGTTGGCCGGTGTGTATCCAATTCACTCCTTGTGAAAAGCTCATGGTATGGATCCGACCCCAATTGGGGAAGAATTGTGGATGCAGCCGGCTATGCAAAAGTGGGCCTTGTATATGAAAAAATTGATATGTTTTACGATGATGTGGTTGCACTCCGTAAAGGAGAACCGGTTCATAATAACAAGACGCAATGGAAAGAAATTGTTTCTCAGCCGGCTTTTTCAATCACTCTTGACCTTAACCAAGGCACGGGTGAAGCAGAGATTTGGAGTAACGACTTGAGCGAAGAGTATGTCAATTTCAACAAAAGTGAGTAAAGCCAGGGTGATTGAATACGAAGAAAGTCAGCATAAAGCGAGTATTCTGATGGAAGCTCTTCCTTATGTAAGGCGTTTCCGCGGTTCTGTTTTTGTGGTTAAATATGGCGGCAGTTTCATGGATTCCCCGGACCCTCAAGTCCGTGCACAAGTGGCCCAGGACTTGGTTTTCCTCCATTTCGTAGGGATAAAAGTGGTGGTGGTTCATGGGGGCGGTAAAGCTGTAACCAAGGAGTTAGAGGTTCGAGGTCTGCAAGCCCAGTTTATTGACGGCCTTCGGGTGACCGATGACCAAGCCATTAAGGTGGTTGATGAAATCTTAAATGGGCAGGTGAATCAGGAAGTGGCAGATTATGTCAGTTCCTTTGACTGCGATGTCCAGCGACTTGCTGGCAAGGATTTATTAGCGTGCGAGAAGCTTTCTCAAGAACCCGACCTTGGCTATGTGGGTTCCATTCAAAATGTAAAAACTTCTCCGATCCTCAAAGCCCTTGAATCGGGGAAAATGCCCATTATATCTTCTACGGGTTCCGATGCGACAGGCCAATGCTACAATGTGAACGCAGATACTGTAGCCGCTGAAATTGCCATTGCACTTCAGGCCCGCAGGCTGGTCTATCTCTCCGATGTGCCCGGTCTGTTAAGTAACCCTCAAGACCCGTCGAGTTTGCTTTCCAGCCTTGCCATTGATCAAGTAGATCAACTCAAAAAAGATGGGGTAATCGCCAAAGGGATGCTTCCCAAGGTAAACAGTGCAGTAAAAGCCCTGGGATCCGCAGTGAACCGTGTGCATTTCATTGATGGCAGGTTACCCCACAGTATACTGCTTGAAATCTTTACGGACCAAGGAATAGGAACAGAAATTATACACGGCACCTCCTCATGATTTCACCGGAACATAATCAATTCTTAGTGGGGAACTATGCCCCTCCTGCAATCGAGATTGTCCGGGGCAAAGGATCAAAACTTTGGGATTCCAATGGCAAAGAGTATTTGGATTTCACAACCGGTATCGCCGTAACCAACCTTGGCCATGGGCACCCCCATTGGACCGAAGCTATTAGCAGACAGGCATCCCAACTCGTCCACTGCTCGAACTTGTTTTCAATCCCGGAACAGGTTAGGCTTGGTAAGCGATTGGTGGAGAAGATTGGTACTGGCAAGGTCCTGTTTTGTAATAGCGGTGCCGAAGCGAATGAGGCGTTGCTCAAATTAGCCCGCTATGTCGGTAATAAGCAGAACCCCAAAAGAAATAAAGTGGTGGTGGCAGAAAATGGCTTCCATGGTCGTACACTGGGTGCCCTATCCGCAACTCAGTCGACGAAATACCGAAACGGGTTTGAACCTTTGCTTCACCCTTTTACCTTTGCTCCACTCAATGATGTTGAGGCTTTTTCACAGTCCATCGATGACAATACCATCGCCGTTCTCATTGAATCCATCCAGGGCGAGGGGGGAATCTATGAGGCTGACGATCATTTTCTCCAAGAAATCTCTGCCCTCTGTTCTGAAAAAAATATACTTCTTTTACTCGATGAGGTACAAGCTGGTATCGGTAGGACCGGTGAATTCCTCGGCTTTCAGAAATCAGGAATTACGCCTAATGCAGTAGCGATGGCCAAAGGATTAGGTGGGGGGTTCCCCATCGGCGCTGTCTGGATTGATGAGACATACTGCAACACTTTTGGACCCGGCAGTCACGGCACAACTTTTGGCGGGTCCCCCCTTGCCTGCTCGGCTGCTCATGCTGTGCTTGATGTACTGGAAAAAGAAAATCTCATCCAGGCAGCCAAGGAAAAAGGTTCTTATTTAAAGGAACAACTTGCCAAGAGACTCGCGACTTCCCCTTCCCTTTTCTCGGAGGTAAGGGGTCGAGGCCTCATGCTCGCACTTGCCTGCCATAATGACCCTGCTCCTATCCTGCAAGCACTTCGGGATGCCGGCCTTTTGTTGGTTGGGGCTGGGGGGCATGCCATACGTTTCCTTCCTCCCTTGACGGTTTCAATCGAGGAAATCGACCAAGCCCTTGTGCTCCTTGACCAAGTTATTTCATCCCACCTCGCAAGCTCCGATTAAAATGAAACACTTTCTGCAAGAAAATGATTTCTCTCCAGATGAGATCAAAGAAATTTTCACCCAAGCTTTTCACTACAAAGTAAACCGGGGCCAAAGACCAACCAATGATTTACTTGGTCAAACCTGGGGTATGCTTTTTCATAAAAAAAGCACACGAACCCGGGTGTCTTTTGAAGTGGGTATTAATGAAATGGGAGGCAACCCGCTGATTTTAGACCAGGCATCCACTCAGATTGGGCGCGGGGAAAGTATTTCCGACACCATACAGGTCCTCTCAAGATTTCTAGATGGTTTAATTATCCGAACCCATGGTCATGAGATCATCGAGGAATTTGCCAAGTATAGCTCGATTCCGATCGTGAATGCGTTGACCGATTTCCTGCACCCCTGCCAAATCTTTGCCGATTGTATGACTATCCTTGAAACCTCCTGTACTTCACAGAACCCATTTCAAGAACTGCAAGGTAAAAAAGTTACTTTCTTTGGAGATACTCAGTGCAATATGGCAAATTCGTGGATCCTAGCTGGTTCCTTGTTTGGCCTGGATATTTGCTTATCTGGCCCCCCTGAATTTGCCCCTGCTCAAGAGATCAAAGAATATCTCGCCAAGCACAACCTGGAAAGTACTTGGGAACACCAGCCGGACCCGCAACTTGCCGCACAGGGTTCCGATTATTTATATACAGATGTATGGGTAAGCATGGGTTGCGAAGAGGAAGAAAATCAAAGAAAAAAACTCATGGCCCCCTATCAAGTGAGCGAACAACTTCTAAGTATGGCAAAGCCAGATGCTCACTTCATGCATTGCATGCCCACTCACCCGGAGGAAGAAGTCACCTCATCAGTCCTGGCCTCTCCTCAATCTATTCTCTTTGACCAAGCTGAAAATCGTCTTCATATGCAGAAGGCTATTCTTCGACAATTAAATCAGAACTAATTCTTACGAGCACGAAAATCCTAGCATGAAAATAATACTCGCTTACTCTGGTGGCCTTGATACCTCCGTCCTTGTCCACTGGTACGCCCAAACTCAAAATCTTGAAGTCATTACCTATTGTGCAGATGTTGGACAAGAAGAAGAACTTGATGGCTTAGAGGAAAAAGCACTCGCCACTGGGGCATCTGCTCACCGGACCATTAATTTGGTCGATGAATTTGCCAGCGATTTTATATACCCCATGGTGAGGGGAAATGCGATTTATGAGTCCCAGTATCTCCTCGGCACCTCCATAGCACGCCCCTTAATCGCAAAAGCACAAGTGGACATTGCCCGTGAATTTGGGGCAACGGCAGTGGCTCATGGTGCAACTGGCAAGGGCAATGATCAATGCAGGTTTGAGCTCACTTTTTCTGCACTAGCCCCAGACCTTAAAATTCTGGCTCCCTGGAGAGATGAGGCATTCAGGAAGACTTTCCCTGGGCGTCAGCAAATGATTGAATATTGCAAAGATCATGGAATTGATGTTGAAGCGAGTGCCTCGAAACCCTACTCAATGGACCGCAACTTATGGCATATTTCTTATGAAGCCGGCATCCTTGAGGATCCATGGTTTGACCCCACTACCCCTGAAAACAGGGAAATGTACAAATTAACTGTGGACCCAGAGCTTGCTCCGGATACCCCTCAATACATTGAGCTGGAATTTGAAAAAGGAAATTGTAAGGCAATAGACGGCACAGCCTTCTCTCCTTCCGGGATTGTCAAGGAGCTCAATAAAATAGCGGGAAAGCATGGGATTGGACGAGTGGACCTTGTGGAAAATCGCTTTGTGGGCATGAAAAGTAGGGGTGTCTATGAAACACCTGGCGGCACCATCCTCCTCCATGCCCACCGGCAACTTGAAACCCTGACCATGGATCGTGACTTAATGCACCTTCGGGATTCCCTCATCCCCCGCTACGCCGAACTCATTTATTATGGGTTTTGGTATGCACCGGAAAGAGAAGCCCTTCAGGCTTTCATTGATGAAAGTCAAAATACAGTTAGTGGGATTGTCCGGTTAAAACTTTATAAAGGAAACATCACGACCGTGGGACGGAAGTCAGACCAATCCCTGTATGATATGAATATTGCATCCATGGATGATGACGAAAGTGATTACCGACCGGAAGATGCCGGAGGGTTTATCCGGCTTAATGGTTTGAGACTTAAAGAGCGGGCAAGAAAGCAAGGGTTTCAACCCTAAAATACCATGCGGTTGCTGGTAATAGACAACTACGACTCCTTCACCTACAATGTGGTGCAATATTTTGGGGAACTTGGGGCAGAAGTTGAAATTATTCGCAATGATACCACCAGGGCCGATGCCTTAGGTTTCTCCTCATTTGATGCCCTGGTCATTTCCCCTGGTCCCTGCGACCCCAGCAAGGCGGGAATAAGCCTGGAGGCCATCCACTTGGCCAAAGATCGACTGCCCATATTGGGCATTTGCCTGGGACACCAATGTATTGGAGAATATTTTGGAGCGCAAGTTGTGCGGGCGGATCGCCTTATGCATGGGAAAACATCGCCCATGGAGCACGATGGAGAAGATTTATTCAGCGGTATGCCAACCCCCTTTAAGGCAACTCGCTATCACTCGTTGTTACTTGACCCTGCAAGCCTTCCATCAGCCTTAAAAATAACGGCTCAAACGCATGAGGGCGAAATCATGGGTATCAAGCACAAAGAGCTCCCGATATGGGGGGTTCAATTCCATCCCGAGTCTCTTGCCACAGAAAATGGAATTATGATCTTGAAGAATTTCTTAAAACTCTGCTAGAACAACATCGTGGTGTTTTTGGAATCTTATATAACTTATGCTTTGTCCTAAGTGTTCTTCAGACGAACTTAAAGTTCTCGAGACTCGTGCAGACAAAGTGGCTTCAACCCGAAGAAGGCGTGAGTGCTTGTCGTGCAATCATCGCTTTTCGACGATTGAAGAAGTTCTCCGAGAGGACCTCGTTGTTGTAAAACGAGATGGCAGAAGGGAATGTTTCGATCGTACCAAGTTGGCTATGGGACTGAGAAGGTCTATCGCCAAACGCCCCATCGATGCGGAGCAAATCAATGGCTTGTTATCCGAAACCTTGCGTCGGATTGAAAATGAATTCGATAGCGAAGTACCAAGCCGTGTGATCGCTGAAGCCATCATGCAAAGATTACGTAAAGTGGATGGCATTGCGTGGTTAAGATATGCTAGTTTTTACGAAGACTTCCGGGATTTATCCCAGTTTGCGGTGGAAATTGTTAACCTTGGTGGCGGGGGAAAGGGTGTCAAAGGCGGTAACTAAAAGAGACGACTATACCAGACTTCAAAGCTTGAACGCTCTCTTTTCTGTAATAGGGAGCGCTTCAACTCGTGAAGAAACTCTTCAACTGCAAAGGACACTTACCTTTATGCGGGATAATGATGGGGGGGCGGAAATGTCGATGAAATCATTTGATCACTGTATTGAGCAGGTGGTGCGTTTTCACTTCCCCAATGATCGAAATGTAAACTTCACTCACTGGAATGCCAAGAGACACTCCATTGACCCACTATGGGTAAGAGCCTCGATATTAGAGTTTATTCAATCTTTCAATGGAGCAATGAAAGGGATGCTTTTGGTCTCTGGCTTACGCGAGTCCTTACAAGCTGGAAAAAGATGGACTCCCAAAAAAGAGAAAACCTACCTGGAACTGCGCTGTTTTATCGAAGAGCTCGTCATGAAATATGCACGCGATGACCAAGATCTCTCGGTGCTCTTCTTCTAGAAAAGATAATTCTTATTCCGGTGAATTTTCGGGATAACTTCCGAGAATTTTGTAAAAAGAACAGTTGGTTTCGAGCTCGCTCAGAGCCGATCTCACATCCTCTTCCTTACTATGCCCAATGAAATCGATGAAGAAGTAGTAATCCCATGACTTTCTACGGCTTGGCCTGGACTCGATTTTACAAAGATTAATACCTCGGGACGAAAAAGGTGTCAGGGCGGACTGCAAAGCACCCACTTGATCAGATAGAGTAACGACTAAACTAGTTCGGTACTTAATCTTTTGGGAATGCGGTAGTGACTTGCGGGCAACAACCAAGAAACGGGTAACATTATTTTTCTTATCCTGGATACCCCGCTCCAGCATAGGTACTTCATGAATACGACCGGCCAGTTCACCGGCAATAGCCGCCATTCCATTTCCTTTTTTACAATTCTTAACTCCTTCCGCTGTACTGGTTACCGGGGTTAAGGTTGCCTGGGGGAAATTTCGACGGACCCACTCTCCGCATTGGGCTAAAGCCTGATCCTTGGATTGGATTTCCTTGATTTCAGAAGCTTTCCCCAAGCTGAACAAACAATGTTCAACTTTGAGGTAAACTTGGGCAATAATCGAGAGCTCAGACTCGACCAACAAGTCAAGGGAGCGATTGACAGCCCCTTCGGTAGAATTCTCGATGGGAACCACTCCATAATCACACTCTCCAGACTCCACCGCATTAAAGACATCAGGAATATCAAAAAGAGGCCGGTAGTCTAAGGTGGAGCCAAAGTTCTTAACCGCAGCTTGATGGGTATAAGTTGCCTCGGGTCCGAGGTACCCGATGACTAGTTCTTTCTCCAAGGCAATCGAGGCAGAAATAACTTCTCTGTAAATGGTTTTAAGTGAATCTTCTCGCATCGGGCCTTTACTTAAATCCTCAATTTTGGAAAAGACCTGAGCCTCTCTTGCAGGATCATAGGGATCTACCCCCATAGCTGTCTTTATCTTCCCAATTTCAGCTGCGGTATGCACACGCTGAT
>Ga0181557_1005684_pt1 | contig 11108 bp, 8 predicted proteins | sample 011ome_23_FD_148632 | JGI IMG/M metagenome (GOLD analysis project Ga0181557, IMG submission 148632) | Coastal salt marsh microbial communities from the Groves Creek Marsh, Skidaway Island, Georgia - 011506CT metaG (spades assembly) | ecosystem: Environmental > Aquatic > Marine > Intertidal zone >... | reverse complement strand
ATTTGTACGGTAAAGCGACTGGCACCCTGCTCAAAATGAATACTCACGATAGTTTTGAGCATGTGGTCGAACTCGTGCGCGGAAAAGAAGATAGAATTGATCTAATTCTGGCCACCGGAGATATTGCACAGGATGCCTCGGAATCGGCTTACGGGCATTTTGCAGACAGGGTAGGTACGCTTGGTGCCGCTTATCGCTGGATCCCTGGCAATCACGACAAAGCGGAAGTGATGAAAAATGCCGCGGCTACGCCAGATGTGAACGAAAAAAGCGTGCAAATAAATAACTGGTTGATTCTGATGCTGGATACCAGTACCGATGGTCAGGTTCACGGAAACCTGGCGCCAGGAGAGCTGGAGTTTCTGCACTCACAGCTGCAGGAATCGGAGTTCAACAACTCCATTGAGCACATCATGATCTGCATGCACCACAATCCTGTTAAAGGCAACTCTGGCTGGATGAAGGATATTGGTCTGAAAAATCGTGCTCGTTTCTGGGAACTGGCCAAGACCGCCACCAAGATCAAGTGCGTAGTCTATGGGCATATCCACCAGGAGCTGGATTTTGTGCATGAAAATATTCGCTGCCTCTGCACGCCTTCTACCTGTATTCAGTTTAAGCCCAACGTGGTGAACTTTGCATTGGACCAAGTTAATCCGGGCTACCGAAGTTTTGAACTGCACGCCAATGGCACTGTTGAAAGCGAAGTACATCGGGTTGAAGGTGAGAATTTCGAGGCCGACTTCAGCAGCGGCGGCTACTAGTTGCTTGCTCGTCGGCGTGTTGGAATAACGGCTTCAGGGATAGCGCACCGCCACTGCGGCGGTTTCATCCAGTCATCCTGATGATAGCTTAGCGTGACCTCTGATTTTCATATTCTTTACCTGCATGGCTTCCTCAGCGCGCCGCAATCGAAAAAGGCCCAGCAAACTATCGCCTATTGCGACCAAAAGGGCATGGCAGACCGTATTCATGTCCCTGCGCTGATGCAGGGGCCGGCTGCCACCATCCATGAGCTCAGTGAACTAATAAAGAGTCTGCCTCGAGACAGCTTGGGACTAATAGGTAGCAGTCTGGGCGGATATTATGCGACCTACCTGGCAGAGTCTTTTAATCTGCCCGCGGTACTAATCAACCCCGCCGTAGGGCCTTTCCAATCCTGGGAGTCCCATCTGGGCGAACACAATAACTACTACAGCGATCATGTGCATGTAGTGACTCCCCGCTACATCGAGGAGCTGCAATCACTGGAGAGGAACCCTTTGCAGTATCCAGCAAATTTCATGGTAATGGTGCAAACTGGTGATGAAACGCTCGACTATCGCGAGGCGGTGTCGAAATTTAGTGACTCTCGTCTCGTGATTCGCGAAAATGGCGATCACAGCTACCAAGGCTATGATCGTGAACTGCCTGCCATCGAAGCCTTTTTGCTATCAAGAATTAACGATTCTGCGCGATAAAATATTATCCAACCGCAGTATGACAATCCCGCTATTCTCTTAACCTGACCAGATGTCCAACAACTACAACGCCGATGCGATTGAAGTACTAACTGGCCTTGATCCAGTTCGTAAGCGTCCGGGTATGTATACCGATACAACCCGCCCCAATCACCTGATCCAGGAAGTCATCGATAACAGTGTCGATGAAGCGCTGGCAGGTTTTGCCAATAACCTCACCCTGACCCTGCACAAAGACGGCTCCATCGAAGTCAGCGATGATGGCCGCGGCATGCCGGTAGATAAGCATAAGGGCGAGAAAGTCTCCGGCGTTGAACTCATTCTTACGCGCCTGCATGCTGGAGGTAAGTTCTCAAACAAGAACTACCAGTTCTCTGGAGGCCTGCATGGGGTCGGGGTTTCGGTAGTAAATGCCCTGTCTAAAACCCTTGAGGTGAGTGTCAAGCGCGACTCTAAAGTTTATAGCATGACATTCAAGGGTGGCGAAAAAGCCTCCGAGCTGAAAGTTGTTGGAAAGGTGGGCAAACGCAACAGCGGCACCACGGTCACCTTCGTACCGGATGAAAAGTACTTTGACTCGGTCAAGATCTCGATCCCAAGACTAAAACATGTCTTGCGGGCGAAAGCGGTGCTCTGTTCCGGGCTGCGGGTCGCCTTTATCGACGCAACTGTCAGTGAATCTAAGGCCCAGAGTGAAGAGTGGTATTTTGAAGATGGCCTGACTGATTATTTGACCCAGGCAACCTCTGAATATGAGTGTTTGCCGGAAGAACCGTTTGTGGGCTCCATCAAGGGTAATGATGAGGCCGTGGATTGGGCCTTGCACTGGTTGCCCGAGGGCGGCGAAGTAATCGGCGAAAGCTATGTCAATCTGATTCCCACGCCCCAGGGCGGAACCCACGTTAATGGTTTGCGCACGGGTTTGCTCGAGGCGCTGCGAGAATTCTGCGAGTTCCGCAATCTGCTGCCCAGAGGAATCAAGCTGACGGGTGAGGATGTCTGGGAAAAGTGCAGCTATGTACTGTCATCTAAACTCCTGGATCCTCAGTTTTCGGGGCAAACTAAGGAAAGGCTATCGTCACGACAGTGTGCAGTTTTTGTGGCTGGCGTGATTAAGGATGAATTCGGCCTGTGGCTTAACCAGCACACTGCTGAGGCCGAGGCCATTGCCGAGCTCTGTATCAGTAACGCCCAGAGCCGACTCAAGGCCAGCAAGAAGGTTGCGCGCAAGAGGGTAACGTCTGGCCCGGCCTTGCCGGGCAAGCTGGCGGATTGCTCCACCCAGGATGTGATGTCCGGTGAGCTATTCCTGGTGGAGGGCGACTCGGCTGGGGGCTCTGCCAAACAGGCCAGGGACCGGGAATTTCAGGCCATCATGCCGCTGCGAGGTAAGATTCTGAACACCTGGGAAGTAGATTCCGGTGAGATCCTCGCTTCCCAGGCTGTGCACGACATCGCTATTGCGCTAGGGGTCGATCCGGGCACCAGTGATATCGACGGCTTACGCTACGGTAAAATTTGCATTCTTGCCGATGCAGACTCAGATGGGCTGCATATCGCGACGCTTTTATGCGCGCTATTCGTCAGGCACTTCCGCCCTGTGGTGGAAGCTGGCCACGTTTTCGTCGCGATGCCGCCACTGTTTCGTATCGATGTCGGCAAAGAAGTTTTCTATGCCCTGGACGAGGACGAAAAGAACGGCATCCTGGATCGTATCGCTGCCGAGAAAAAGGGCGGCAAGGTCAATGTCCAGCGCTTCAAGGGCCTGGGTGAAATGAACCCTTTGCAGCTGCGCGAAACTACGATGGCGGCGGATACGCGTCGCCTGGTTCAGCTCACGCTGGAAGACAATCCTGCTAACAAGAAGAAGGGCACCATGGAAATCATGGACATGCTGCTGGCCAAGAACCGTTCTCAGGACCGCAAGGCCTGGCTGGAAGAGAGCGGCAATCTTGCTGATTACGCCGAGTAAGTTGATCTAACAAGGCAGCCCGACAACAGAATTTTGATGAGCATTCTATGAACGAAGACATCACCATCAATGAGGACGGTACCGAGCAAATAGCGCTGCGTAGCTATACCCAGCAAGCCTATTTGAATTACTCGATGTACGTGATCAACGACCGGGCGTTGCCGAACATCGGTGATGGGCTCAAGCCTGTGCAACGCAGAATCGTTTACGCCATGTCAGAGCTCGGTCTGAAAGCATCGGCCAAGTTCAAGAAATCGGCACGTACCATTGGCGATGTGATTGGCAAGTTCCATCCCCACGGTGACTCAGCCTGTTATGAAGCCATGGTGTTGATGGCGCAGCCGTTCACTTACCGTTATCCGTTGGTTGACGGCCAGGGCAACTGGGGTTCACAGGATGACCCCAAGTCATTTGCCGCCATGCGCTATACCGAATCTCGACTACGTAACTATGCAGACGTATTGCTGGGAGAACTGGGCCAGGGGACAGTTGATTGGAAACCAAATTTCGATGGCACTCTGGAAGAGCCTGAAATTCTCCCAGCGCGATTACCCAACGTGCTACTAAACGGCGGCAGCGGGATCGCCGTTGGCATGGCAACAGACATACCGCCCCACAATCTCAATGAAGTGGCAGATGCCCTCATCCATTTGCTGGACAAGCCCAAGGCTACCCTCAAAGATATAAGCAAGTACATCAAGGGACCTGATTTCCCTACTGAGGCGGAGATTATTACGCCCAAGTCTGAAATCGAGGAGCTATATACAACCGGCCGCGGTAGCTTAAAGGCCCGCGCTACATATACCACTGAGCAGGGTGAAATCATCATCACCGCGCTGCCTTTCCAGGTCTCGGGCGCGAAAATTCTCGAGCAGATTGCCGCGCAGATGCAGAAGAAAAAGCTACCGATGGTAGTCGATCTTCGCGATGAATCTGACCATGAGAACCCGACCCGTATCGTAATCGTTCCGCGCTCCAATCGGGTCGATATTGACAGCGTTATGTCGCACTTGTTTTCCACTACGGATCTGGAGAAAAACTACCGCGTCAACTTCAATATGATCGGCATCAACAAGCGCCCCCAGGTCAAGGACCTGGTAAGCCTGTTGAAAGAGTGGCTGCAGTTCAGAACTGAAACTGTCAGGCGCCGACTGCAGTTCCGGCTCGACAAAATTCTGGATCGCCTGCACATTCTCGATGGTCTGCTTATCGCGTTCCTTAACATTGATGAAGTTATCAAGATTATTCGTCAGGAAGACAAACCCAAGCCGGCACTAATGAAGCGGTTCAAGATTTCGGAACGCCAGGCCGAGGCAATTCTGGAACTACGTTTGCGCCAGCTCGCGAAACTCGAAGAAATCAAGATACGGGCTGAGCAGAAAGAGCTCAGCGAAGAGCGTAAATCCATTGAGCAATTACTGAAGTCAGCGACACGCCTGAAAACATTCATCAAGAATGAGATCAAGGCGGACGCTGAAAAATTTGGTGATGAGCGACGATCACAGCTGGTTGAGCGAGAAGAATCCAAGGCCTTCAGCGAAACTGAATTGCTGTCGACAGAACCGGTCACCATCGTGCTGTCAGAACGCGGTTGGATGCGTGCTGCCAAGGGTCACGAGGTCGATCCACGTTCGTTGCAATACAAGTCCGGAGACAGTTTCAAGATCGCGGCACGCGGCAAGAGCAATCAGCTCGCGATCTTTCTGGATTCAACTGGCCGCGCTTATTCCCTGCCGGCCCATACCCTGCCTTCAGCAAGGGGTCAGGGCGAGCCTGTATCAGGCAAGGTGAATCCGCCCTCAGGTGCAAGCTTTGAAGGCGTAGTTATCGGCGAAGATAGCAGGGATGTCCTGCTGGCCAGCGACGCCGGCTATGGCTTTGTTGCCAAAGTCGGTGATCTGATCAGCAAGAACAAATCCGGTAAGGCTGTTCTGCGCCTGCTAAAGGGTTCGATTGTGCTGCCCGCAGTCATGGTCAACGACTACGACAGCGACATGATCGTCTCGGTGACCAACGAAGGCCGCATGCTGATGTTTCCGCTTAAGGAACTGCCGCGGCTTGCTAAGGGTAAAGGCAACAAGATCATTAGCATCCCTACGGCCAGGGTAGTTGACCGCATCGAATTCGTCGTCGCCATGACGGTGGTTACTGGAGAAGACACCTTAACTGTCTATGCCGGTCGTAGACATCACAATCTCAAGCCCGCCGATCTCGAACACTATCGCGGTGAACGAGGCCGTCGTGGGAATAAGCTACCGCGTGGATTTCAGAACGTGGATCGCATTGAAGTCGCCGATTAGGGCTGCGTCGATTCAGAGTGTTAGCAGGCGCAACTGTTGTCGCGTTCTCCACTTTGCCTGAATATAGGCTATCGCTTGGGAGGCAGTTCCCGGTCAGTCAGAGTAGAGAGTAACCAGCTGAATCGCCTGTCTTTCAATGAGAAGCTTGTAATCTGACATGGGCTCCCGTCCCAGGAATGTCCGGATCAGGTCTGCTTCGCCGACTTCAGCGAATTCATCAGCGACTACCCGATTATGTGACCCCGCGTGCTCAAAACTTTGTTCGCTGATAAGCAGGGAATTATCTGGGCATTCCTGGCAGATTGCCCGAGCTTGATCGAGGGTCTCACCGCTTAGGTTGTTGGTCGTTTGCGTGATGGGTGAATAGAGGCTGCTCACCATTTGGCCGCTGTGTACCGCAAGCTTGTACTTGGAGTGCGCGATCTCATCATCGACATCGTTGATGTCACCCACGATATGCAGAAAGAGCTGTGCGGCGCAGATTCCATAGAACGCTTGATCTTCTTCCACCGGTACTTCGCTAAAATGAATGACTACTTCACCTTCCGCACAGTAGGTGACGCTGCCATTGTACAGCTGGGTTACCTTGTCGATGAAAAAGTAAAATTTATTGAGAAGTTTAACCAGGGTCTCACTGCGAAGGGTAGACGCCAGATACTGGTAGTTTGCCATACTGACAACAAGCAGAGTGATGTCCTGTTTACCGGGAACGAATTTGAGATTCTGTATATCGGTGTCAGGTTGTCGATTGCCGAAATTATCAAGGAAAGCATTCTGCGCCAGAAACTCAGCGGTCGCGTTGTATTGCCTGATGGCGGCGCTCAACTCATTGTTACTCTCAGGCTCTGGGCAGGTTTCAATATCACCTTTGCGTATATTGCTCAGGGCAAATGAGAGCAGGTTTGTCGGGAAGCTTACCAGATACTGGAAATAGGTATTGCTGATGAGTATGGCCACGATGAGCAACAGGGCCGTCGCACCGATTACTAGCAGCATACTATTAACTGTTCCTACCTCAATGTAGTCGAGATTCAGCTGAAGTCGCACATAACCAGCGACGGAATCGGGCAGAGCAATAGGTGCCTCATACAAAGCGCGTATTGCAGTTAGCGGTACTGGCAGGGGAATTAGCGGGGAAAGAGATTCACCGCGGCTGCTAGCCGTTGCGATAACCGAATTGTCGACACTGTAGACGCTTATTTCTTGGATGCCAGAGACCTGGCTCAAACTCGTCATTACAACGTTCATGCTGATCAAGTCATTGGCCAGCACCAGCTCTGTGAGCTGAGTCGCTGTCTGTTCTGCAAGCGCCTCGCCGAGGGCGTCGGCCTGCCGTTGTAGTAGATTGCGGGTGTTGTAACTGCTGATAAGCCAAAAGACGCACATCGCTAGGATTAAAAGCATACAGACTGCCAGAGTGAATTTTCTGGAAACCTTGCCGACTGCGCGACCGGCTGTGCTGGACTCCGCCGCGTCGTTTTCAGTATCCGTTGCCAATCTAGCTGCTCTTGTTGTGATGTAGGATCGTCGCGCAAGAATAACAGGAGCGGCCGCGTGGGCCCAAACTTATGGGCGCAATTAATTCAGGCAAATCACCTGATGATGGGGAATCCCGGTGTTGATGTTTTGATCAGGTGCCCACAGGCAATTGCCCTGAGCGAAATCCAACCCGCCTTCCATAAAATCGGCAGCAGCAAGATATCGTCCAGCTGGGCGGCAATCACGCGTATACCCCGTCGGTTCAAAGCGGCAATTTGCTTTTTCAAGCGCAGGCGCCGTTTGCTTTCATGCTCGATATTGTGAATAGTTTCAGGCGCCAGCTTGAGGTAGTCCAGCGGCAGGTTCAACGGCGAGTCGAGGCTCACGTTCCGAGGAAGATCTCGAGTAAGACCCTGAGCAAGATTTCGACTAAGGTCTCGAGAATGATTCAGGGATAAATGCCGAGATGTCGCAGCGCTACTCAACGCATCCGAGCACTGCACCAGACAAATTCTAAATCCCATACCTTTCAGAGACTGAAAAATTTGCTGCGCCGCAGCCTCGTCGGGCAGCACATCCCGCTCACTGATTTGAAAAATAACTTGCCCCGGCATGGTTGCCGAGTCGCACAATTGACTAGCGATCCAGTCGATGAATTGAGGGTCTTGAATTGTGGCGCGACCAATCCATACCGAGAGATTTAAGTGAGGTTGATTGGAGAGTCGCAGCAGTTTAAATACGCGGGTGATTATCCATCGGTCTAACTCCCCGCCCAGCTGCTGCTTGTTGGCGACGTCGAATAGCTGTCTGGCGGACAATGAATCAGAGTTGTAAGCCAATCCACAGCGAACCTCAAAGTACTGCTCGTCACTCTCGTCGAGGCTCACCGTAGGCTGGAAGTTAAGGCAAAAGGCGCCAGCTGCCATAGCCTCTCTTATCTTTATAGCGGCGAGCTGATTATCAGGAACAGGTGCTCTGTCTTTAGCGCCACCCGTTTGCGGGAGTGCGGGCCCCATCGTTTTTTCACCCATGGCACATCCTTGTGAATAGGGGTAGTTTCTTCGTTCGAGAATAGTGTGGTCAGGCCAGGCGTGTCTTGCTGTTGTTGCCCGGATCCTCACGGACCAGTTGCGGCACCAGATAGCCCGGCAGGTGGCTCCGGACTGACGCCATCAGCTTCAATGCCTCTGATTCATTTACAATGAAATGTCCGGTGCCAGTAACTCGATCTGGCAAATGCAGGTAGTAGGGTAGTACATCTGACTGGAAAAGCATTGTGCTGAGCTTAATCAGGCTATCAGCGTAATCATTAACACCCTTGAGCAAAACCGCTTGGTTGAGCAGGGTGCTGCCGGCATGCCGTATTGCCTTTAACGCCGCCTGAACTTCTTCATCAATTTCCTGCGCATGATTGCAGTGGGTTATGAAAACCGACTTGCTGCGTAGCTCGGACAGCATGCTGCACAGTTGGGTTGTAACTCGCTGAGGAATCACGATCGGCAGGCGCGAGTGGATGCGGATTGTCTCTACATGGGGAATGCGATCTACTTCCGCAAGCAGCCAGGCCAGGTAGCTATCGCCCGCTGCCATTGGATCTCCACCACTTAGAATAACCTCGGAGATATCAGGATTTTCACTGATATAGGCAATCGACTCCGACCACTCGCGGCGACCAGGTGTATTGGCCGCATAGTCGAAGTGACGCCGAAAGCAGTAACGACAGTGGACGGCACAATGGGGTGCGGCGGTGAGCAGCACTCTGCCATGGTATTTTTGCAGTAAGCCTGGCGTCTTATTAAAGTGCGTCTCCTGCAGGGGATCCAGACTTAAGCTATCGCTTTCAACGTCTTCGAGGCTGCTAGGCCAAACCTGGCGCAGCAGTGGATCAGCCCAATTGCCAGGCTCCATGCGTGCGGCAAAGGGTCGCGGCACCTTCAGGGGAAACTGCGCCAGCCCCTTAGCTGCAAGGGCAGCTAGTGGATTTGCCGTGGTATCGAGCTTCAGATTCGCAAGTAATTCCTTTGGATCTGTGATGAGATCGGATAATATCTCTTGCCATTTTTCGGGCTGGTCAGATTTAATAACTGATAAAGCTGGGGTTTGCATAGTAGGCTGGCGACTATGGGAATTTGACTGTTTTGCGCTGGGCGCTTTACTTGTCAGCATCATAGCAGCAAAGCAAGTTGCTGACAGGGCAAACCTGTAAATCTCTGGCTCCAGCACCAAAACCAAATTAGATCAAAAAAAAGAATAGCTGCACATACTTGATCCGTACCAAATAGGATCCACACGCAAGGCGGGAGGCAACACTATGGCGACTTACTCAACCAACGAATTCAAATCCGGGCTCAAGGTACTGGTAGATGGAGAACCTTGCTCGATACTCGAGAATGAGGTGGTTAAACCAGGCAAGGGCCAGGCCTTTAATCGCGTGAAGTTTCGCAATCTGAAGAATGGCAGGGTGTGGGAACGGACTTTTAAATCAGGTGAGTCCATCGAAGCCGCCGATGTCATGGAAATCGACATGGAATACCTCTATGAGGACGGCGAGTTCTGGCATTTCATGAAGACAGACGACAGCTATGAGCAGATTGCTGCTGATGCCAACGCTATTACTGAAGCCAAAGACTGGCTGAAAGAGCAGGATGTGTATCAGGTGATTCTGTGGAATGACGCGCCGATCTCGGTTTCGCCTCCCAATTTTGTGGAACTGGAAGTCACCGAGACTGACCCTGGCTTAAAAGGCGATACTGCCCAGGGTGGCACTAAACCTGCAACACTGAGCTCAGGTGCCGTGGTTAAGGTTCCCCTGTTCGTTAATATCGGTGACGTGCTGCGGGTTGATACCCGCACCGGCGAATATCAGAACCGGGTTTCCAAGTAATAGCCCATTGACCTGCCGCTGGTTCACGGCAGAGACGAAAGCACATGCTCGACTGGCGCACTTCAGCCTCTCCTGAGATTCTTAAGCTGCGCGCCTGGATGCTCGCTGAAATCAGGCGCTTCTTTGCCGAGCGCGAGGTGCTGGAAGTCGAGACGCCTATTCTTGATACCAGTTCCGTCACCGACGTCCATATCCAGTCTTTTGAAATTGGCGCGGAGACCAATTCACTGCAGCAGGCGCTGTTTCTGCAAACCTCACCTGAGTACGCCATGAAGCGTATGCTGAGCGCCGATTCCGGCGCGATCTACCAGATCTGCAAAGCCTTTCGGCGCGAAGAGCGCACGCAACAACACAATCCAGAATTCACTCTACTGGAGTGGTACCAGCCTGGTTATTCAATGCAGGCCCTAATGGACGAGGTCGAAGCGTTGATTCAGTGTTTGCTGAAAACAGAGGCGCTGCCTCGCTTCTCCTATGGCCAGCTATTCCAGACTCATCTTGATCTTGATCCCCACGGCATCACGCTGAACGAGCTCAAATCTCGCAGCGCAGGCCTGTTGGAGGTTACTGGCGATAATCTCGATGCGACTGACTATCTACAGCTGCTCTTGAGTCAGAAAATCGAGCCGCTCCTGCCGCCACACTGTTTTGTATATGACTATCCCATTGCCCAGGCCGCGCTGGCTGTCGTTGAAAATGATTCCGAAGGAAATGCTGTAGCCAAGAGGTTTGAGCTCTATTGCGGTGGCATGGAGCTTGCCAATGGCTACTACGAGTTAACCGATGCGGCAGAGCAGCGACAGCGGTTTGAACGCGATCAGAACAGGCGCAGGGCGCTTGGATTACCCGAAATCCCCGTGGATGAAATGCTGCTGGCCGCTCTGGATTCAGGCTTGCCCAACTGTGCCGGGGTCGCAATCGGCCTGGATAGACTGCTCATGGTGTTGGCAGGTAAAAGCAATATTGAAGAAGTGTTGAGCTTTCTTTCTTCTTAAACCCGCTTGAATTATTTT
>Ga0181557_1005673_pt1 | contig 11129 bp, 3 predicted proteins | sample 011ome_23_FD_148632 | JGI IMG/M metagenome (GOLD analysis project Ga0181557, IMG submission 148632) | Coastal salt marsh microbial communities from the Groves Creek Marsh, Skidaway Island, Georgia - 011506CT metaG (spades assembly) | ecosystem: Environmental > Aquatic > Marine > Intertidal zone >... | reverse complement strand
ATTGTTTCACTGAAATATGTTCAACTGCAGGTATCTACGACACATGTGGATATCCAATTGCCGAATCTGAAAGAACAAAGGAAAGATGGTTGATGATTTCGGCGGTGTTTGAAAGGTATAGGTACTTAGAAGATTGTGATTTATTGAATGTTGGTGGATTAGGTGATATTAGGAAAGAAACCTACACCGCATCAACTTACGATGTCTCCACGAACCTTATTCAGCCGGGTGGTCTTAATGATGAAAAGATAACGGAAATACAGTGGACTCAGAAATGGTTGAATCAAGTTGATGATAGACGAGGTCTTTTGAAACTATATGTGAATGGTTACCTCTTTATGATTATTGAAGATTTTGAGGAAATTATCCCTCACGAACTTAATACTGAAAAGGAAAAACAGATTGGTGTTCCTTATACAATATCATGGGGTGGAGGTACACAAGGTTTAAGAGAGTCTCTAATACCGAGTGGTTGTACAGCGTTTGAAGGTCCTTATATTCAAGACCCAGAGTGTATGCCAAATGAGAGTTTATCTGCAACTTCATTAAATGAATTACAGACAAATATTGAAATGGAGCCAAACTTTGGTGGTACATTTATGGGAGGTATCTCAAAGATGAGATTTTACACTGAACCATTAAGTTCACCACAGGTTCAACACAACTTTAGAATTGAAAGAGACACTTATAATTTATTTGACTTCTGGTGTCCAAACTGTTTGGAGATACTTTCACAATGTTACTTCGACTTTGGTATCGATATTGAAAGTTGTGAGTTTGACTTTATTGCCAATGACATTGCTTGTGACTTTGGATTTACAGTTGTTGAATCAACATGTGGATTTGGATTCACGACTGTTGGTGTTGATTGTGGATTTGGTATTGATTTATCAAGTGTGGAATGTAGGTCAGACTTTAATATAGTGGCATCAGATTGTGATACTGACTTCAATGCGTTGTCTATTACTCCATCACCAACTCCAACAATATCGGTAACTCCTACATCTACACCGTTACCAACTCAAACTACTACTCCGACACAAACTGTTACTCCTTCGGTGACAACATCTATTACACCAACTGTAACAACTACCAATACCCCTACTCAAACGGTAACATCATCAGTGACTCCAACACCAACAATGACCTCCACGATTACACAGACACTTACACCGTCTCAAACACCTACTCAAACAGTGACCAGTACACCAACACAAACAGTTACTCAGACACTAACCAGTACACCAACTCCAACACCTTCAATTACTCCTACCATAACACAGACCAATACTGCGACGGTTACTCCATCAAATACATTAACACCGACTCAGACTCCTGAGTCAACAGTCACACCAACGGTAACTTCTACAGTTACCCCAACAATCACTGCCACAATTACAATGACGAATACGGTTACTGCATCGGTTACTCCAACTCCACCGTCAAGTGCCACACCAACTCCTACAATATCTTCAACTCCTGATGTTACACCAACAAATACACAAACCAGTACTGTGACTCCAACAATAACATCAACAGAATCACCTACACCAACACCTACAAGTACTCCACAATCTACAGTTACTGCCACTCCATCTAACACCCCTACAGGTTCTCCTGAACCAACTAATACTGTAACCCCATCGTCATCAGTAACCCCATCAGTTACTCCATCACCAACAATTAGTTTAACACCAACAAGAACTCCTGTTCCGACACCAACTAATACTCCAACGGTAACTTCTACAGTTACCCCAACTGCCACTGTTAGTTCAACACCAACAGGGACACCTGTTGCTACTTCAACAAACACTCCAACATTGACTGTCACACCTACCTCTTCTGTCACACCATCACCAACGATTAGTTTAACTCCATCAGTTACCTCATCCGTAACGCCAACAGTTACACCTACAGTGACACCATCAGAAGTTGCCCCTTCTGTATTCCAATTAAGACAAGTTACGAATCTAAGTACATGTAGTATAGATGCTGGTACAATTTACTACGCATTGAATACACTCGGTGCCGTTTCTAGTAACTATATTAAGGATGATGGTGGTAATTGTTATCTTGTCATAGGTGAGGCAACAGGTGATATAAATTTAACAATGACTGAAGGTCCATTTGTGGAATGTTCTGAGTGTGGTTCTCCTACACCTCAAACACCAACACCTTCAATAACTGCAAGTGTTACTCCAACACCAACACCATCATTCACACCTACAAATACTATAACACCAACAATCACACAAACGTTAACACCGTCACCAACACAAGCGGTCATTCCTAGTGACCCGACACTTGAGATTTACTATCAAGGTGATTTGGATACTTACTTCACACCAACACCAACAAGTGGGGATACATTTAATCAATGGGAAGATTCATCTGCAAGTGCACACAATGCCAATCCAATAGGTGGTGGTAGTGGACCTGCACCTGAATGGTGGTCAAATGTTCAGAATGGTTTAGGTGGGGTATACTTTAATGGAACAACAGATGGTTTAAGTGTTAATCCACTTACTGACCTACAAGGTATTTCAGGTCAAACATTAGTTATTGTAGTTAGGTCATTAAACCCAACTGCGGACTCACAATACATTCAGGGTGGTGAAGATGGTAATACAGGTCTAAATTCTCTGTTTATAAGACAAAGTGGTGGTACCTATAACATTGCAGAAGCCGGTGGTTTTGCGTTGTCAGGTGGACAACCTGTTGATGAAAACCCACACATACTATCGGTAGTGTATAGTGGTACGGGTTCCAATGATGCCGAAAGATTGAAATTTAGAATAGATGGTGTTGAACAAGGTTTAGCGTTTACTTCTCCTGTGGATACTCAGACCAGTCCACTTACCACATATGCATTTATGGGTGTGTCTTACACTACACAAGTATCAGGAAATGAACAATATTTCTATAATGGATTTATTTTTGATGTATTAGTTTATAGTAGGGCGTTACCTCCATCTGAACTTAACTCAGTCGAAACATATCTATCCAATAAATGGGCAATAACAATATAAAAGTTGGTATTTATAGACTGTGGAGTTTTTTATAAAGAAAAATAGTACATTACCTAAACTACAAGTAGAGGTTATTAATGAGTCGAGGAACGGTTACAACCAACTCGACCCACTTATTTCTGCATCTACGGTAACTTTCTCGATGTATGATGTTGAGACGGGAATGTATAAAATAGCCAACCTACCCGCATCTATTAAGTTAAAAGAAGACGGTTCAGGTTATATACTTTCGTACCAATTCTCAAAAAGAAATACAAAAAAACAGGGTAGATTTCATGGATTCTTTACAATAAAGAATAGTCAAGGTACTTCTAAGGTTCCTTTAGAAAGTAACCTCTTTATTAGTATTGCGGATTCATTTGCAGATGTTGACATGTGTTGTCGTAGAAATAAGAGAACTAACTTTATTTCGTTGACTGCCGATTATACGAGTGGTTCAGTTATCTCATTATACACTGCAACTGCGGAATTACCTGTTGATGCCGATGTTGAAATCACGTTTGATAATGTGATTGAGATGTCTGATGGTAACAATATTGAAAATAAGGTATTGATTACAATCCCTAAGGGTGAGAAAACAGGTCAAAGATTACTTGAAGTTAATAGAAGATATGACTTAGTTACAGGCGAGGTTTACTATAGAAACATTAAAGTTGATACTAATACCGTTTCTAAAGACTTTAGATATGTTGTTGAACCTAAGTTTGTGTTTGATACAACATTAACACCAACTCCAACATCGAGTCCAACTCCGACACCTACGGTTACACCATCTATTTCTGTAACTCCGACATCTAGTCCAACACCAACTATGAGTGTAACTCCATCAGTTACACCTTCAGTTAGTTCATCTGTAACCCCAACGGTTACTCCATCGAATACTGTAACTCCAACTATAACACCAAGTGAATCTCCAACATCAACACCACAACCTACATTAACATCTACGAGTACACCAACTAAGACTCCAACGTCAACGGCAACGCCAACTGTAACTTCAACGGTTACACCAACGGCAAGTCCTTCAGGTACTCCATTGTTGTCACCAACATCAACACCTACAAACACTTCAACACCAAGTGTTACCCCAAGTATTACTTCAACTCAAACACCTACACCAACAAGTGAAGTTACACCAACTGCCACAAATACCCCTCAACCAACTATAACTCCAAGTTTGACTGCGGGTGCATCTCCAACGCCAACCCCAACATTCACTCCGACATTAACACAAACAGATACTCCATCACCGACTGTAGATATTACGGCAACTCCATTTGCGACTCCGTCAGACACACCAGCTCCAACAAGTGACATTACGGCAACTCCATTTGCTACTCCAACGGTTACTCCTACTAATACGCCTCAACCGACTGACACACCGGCACCTACTGTTGATATTACTGCAACTCCTATTGGTACTGTGACTCCATCAGTTTCAAATACACCAGCACCAACTAACGATGTGACGGCAACACCATTTGCAACACCATCAGATACGCCGGCCCCAACAAGTGACATTACCGCAACACCATTTGCCACTCCTACCATAACCCCATCTAATACACCACAACCAACAATTACATTGACGAAAACTCCGACAGGTACGGCAACTCCAACATATACTGCCACAAATACACCAACACCAAGTGTCACTCCAACAAATACTCCAACTCAGACTGTTACTCCATCTAATACTCAGACACAAACCGTAACACCATCAAATACACAAACTCCGACTCCTTCGGTAACCGCATCGGTAACTCCAACTGTGACGGCAACTAATACACCGACACAAACTGTGACGGCTTCTGTAACTCCGACAGTAACACCAACTAATACGCCAACTCAGACTGTAACTCCTTCGGTTACTGCATCTGTAACACCAACGGTAACCGCAACCAATACTCCGACACAAACTGTGACTGCTTCTATTACTCCAACTATTACACAAACCAATACTCCGACTCAGACTGTAACTCCTTCGGTTACTGCGTCTGTAACGCCAACGGTAACCGCAACAAACACACCGACACAAACGGTAACAGCAACTGTTACTTCTTCCGTAACCCCTACTAATACACCAACAAGTACGGTAACACCATCGGTAACATCTACAGTTACACCAACGGTTACGAATACAAATACTCCGACCGCATCTGTTACTGCTTCGGTAACACCAACATTGACACCAACTAATACTCCAACTCAAACTGTAACTCCTTCGGTTACCTCTACCGTTACTCCTACAGTGACAAATACAAACACGCCAACTCAGACTGTATCTCCGTCAACTACACCAACATTGACACCATCAGTGACTGCATCAGTAACACCAACTGTAACATCAACGGTAACTCCTACCTATACACCAACAAACACACCAAGTATTTCAGTATCAGTAACTCCACCATCAAGTCCTACTTCTACTCCGACAAGTACAGTGACTCCGACAGTTACAGCAACTATTACTCCAACAAATACTATAACACCAACATCTTCATCTACGAGTACTCCAACAGTTACTCCTACGAACACACCGACACAAACGGTGAGTCCTTCTGTTACTCAAACATTAACACCATCTAATACACCAACTAACACAGTTACACCTTCAGTTACTTCTACTGTTACTCCAACTGTGACAAATACAAACACGCCAACACAAACGGTGAGTCCTTCTGTTACTCAGACATTAACACCGTCTAATACTCCAACTAACACACCTACGGTTACTAAAACTGCCACTGTAACTCCAACATTGACTCAATCAGTTACACCTTCAGTTACACCTGAATCAACTGTAACACCTACGGTTACTCAGTCAATTACTCCGACTGATACACCAGCTCCGACAATGGACTTCACCGCAACACCATTTGCGGATGCCCCGACACCAACTCCGACATATACACCATCAGTAACTCCAAGTGTTACACCTGTACAACAAAATGTATTGATTGATGATTTAGGTAACTATATTATTACTGATGACAATGACTTCTTAGTAATGTCTACAGGACCAGTTCCTTCTCCAACACCAACCTCAACTGCGACTGTAACACCGACAGTTACACCATCATCATCATCACCGGTAACACCAACACCATCTATTACAGTTTCAGTAACGCCATCATCAACTGCGGATGTGACACCAACTCCAACAGTAACTGAAACACCACAACCAACTGTGACTCCTTCATCAACACCGAATAATATTATTACATCTAATTTATTAGTTAATTTAGATGCGAGAAATACAAGTTCATATCCAGGAACAGGTACTCTGTGGACGGATTTACAGGGTAACTATAATGGTACTTTAGTTAATGGACCGACATATAACTCTACGGATAAGTCTATAGTTACAGACGGTATCGATGATTACATTTTATTAAGTAATGTTGCAGGTACTGGTAATGCCACCCAATCATTTACATATGAGTTATGGATTAAACCTGATGATGTAGATGGTAACATCATGTCAATGTCAGAGACTAACCCACAAAATAATTGGAACATGCCACCGATAGCTGCTGAAACTGGCAGATTTAGAGGTAAGATTTGGGCGAATAATTACTTATACTCAACGACACCATTCAACCAAGGTCAGTGGTATCAAGTGGTATTGGTTTGGGATTTTGCAAACGCAACACAAAGTCTATACATCGATGGTGTATTGAATGATAGTCAGAATGGTGTTTCATACTTATCAAGTGGTGTTGATAATAATATCTTCTTCGGTCAACAGAATCCTGGTGCTGATAACACTGGAGACTTTAGAGGTGAATACGGTATTATTAGATTATACAATACCGCATTAACATCATTACAAGTATTAAACAACTTTAATGCTACCAACCCTTACCCATAATATTCTCATAAGATAAACTATTTATAAAATAAAAAAGAAATGGCTAATTTAACGATAGAACAATTAACATCATTTACAGGTACACCACAAAGTACTGATTTAATTATTATTCATGATGGTAATAACGCCAAAAAAATAACATACGCAGAATTATTAACAAAAATTTTCTCAGGTTCAACATCATTACAAGCTGATGGGTCACAATTTAATTTAACAGGACATATAATTCCAACAACAAATGATACATACGATTTGGGTAGTGCAGAATATAAATTTAGAGATTTATATTTAGGAAGTAACACAATACATATTGGTAACAAAACAATTAGTGAAACTAATGTTGATGACAGTATGGAGATAAAAAACGCCTCAGTACCAACATCCTCAACTTCTGAAGGTAATAAGGGAGATGTAGTTTTTGATGATTCATACATGTATGTGTGTATATCACAAAATTCTTGGAGAAGAATTAATATAGAAACTTCTTGGTAAGTTTATTTTTTTAACTAACAAATTAATATTGTAAAGTATTTATATGTAATGGCAAACGGAATTAGATTTTTGAGTGACAATTTAGTAGGTGAAAGTGTTCACATTACTTTTACTGCAGACACAGGTTCTACTGTAACGGACTTTGGTGTTGTTACTATGCCTGCGGATTTAGTTACTGACTACTTTTACGGAACTTATACAATCTATTCTGAAACATACGAAGCGTCTTACACTTATGTGATTGGTCACCCAACACCTACTCCGACACAAACACAAACAGTTACACCTACGGTTACGTTAACTCCTTCTGTGACGGCATCAGTTACTCCATCAGTAACACCTTCGGTGACTCCATCTATCACTGCAACGATAACATCTACGGTAACACCTACGATGACCGCAACAATTACTCAGACGGTTTCTCCAACAAGAACACCAACAAGTACACCACAAGCCACGTCAACACCAACAGCAACTATCACGGCAACTGTTACTTCAACTCCAGAACCAACACACACAAGTACACCAACGGGAACTCCTCAATCTACAGTAACTCCAACGGCAACAGTTACAGCATCACCAACATCAACACCTCAAGCCACTTCAACAAGTACGCCAACAGGTACACCACAATCAACAGTAACACCGACTGCGTCTACAACGGCAACTCCAACAAGTACACCTCAATCTACTTCAACATCTACGCCGACACAAACACCTACAAGTACTCCACAGACAACATCCACACCTACACCAACAGGTACACCAGCATCTACTCCAACATCAACAACAACAAGTACTCCAACACCTTCAGTTTCAGTTTCTGATACACCAGGTGTTAGTAACACACCAACACCAACTATTTCAACTACACCTGATGTTACCCCAACAAATACGCCAAGTAGTTCAGTTACACCGTCTAACACGGCAACTGCAACACCAACAAATACACCTACACAGACTCCAGGTGGTACGGTAACACCAACACCGTCAGTCACTGCGAGTGTATCTGTAACACCAGACCCAACATCTACAAGTACACCGACAGGAACACCAGGTGGTACGGCAACTCCAACACCAACAAGTTCGGTTACTCCTTCATCAACACCAGAACCAACACATACAAGTACTCCAACAGGAACCCCAGGTGGTACTGCAACTCCAACACCAACAGGAACTGCACAACCAACATCGACTCCAGAGTCTACACCTACAAATACTCCAACTCAATCAGTGACCGCAACTCCGTCACCGACTGTAACTCCAACAGTTTCAGTATCAAATACGCCAGGTTCAAGTGCTACACCAACACCAACAATATCATTTACACCAACAATAACATCATCAGTCACTCCGAGCAGTACACCTGCAGGAACGTCGACTCCGACACCTACAAGTTCGGTTACGCCTTCATCAACACCAGCATCTACATCAACGAGTACACCGACTCAAACACCTGGTGGTACTTCAACACCTACACCTACGTCAACTGTTACAACTACAGTTACTCCTACACAAACACCACAGTCCACTACAACTCCAACACCGACGGCAACTCCACAGTCTACAACAACTGCCACACCAACAACAACAAAAACACCTACACCTACAAAGACACCTACACCTTCAGTAACTGCGTCAGTAACATTCACTCCGACACCATCAGTAACCGCATCGGTATCTCAAACGCCAGGGGTAAGTACAACACCTACTCCAACAGTATCATTTACACCTACTACAACATCAACGGTAACACCAACAATATCAGTTACACCTTCTGTAACTCCTACAATTACTGCATCAAACACACCAACACAAACACCAACTCAATCGGTAACACCTTCAACGACACCACAAGCTACGTTGACACCGACAGCAACTATTACGTCTACGGTAACTTCTTCAGTGACTCCAACAGTTACTCCTACGAAGACACCTACAAACACACCAACGCCTTCAGTAACGTCATCAGTAACACCAACAGTTACTCCAACCGTTACTTCAACAAGTACAGTGACTCCAACGGTTTCTCTATCAAGAACACCGACAAACACACCTACTCAGTCACCAACACCTACTAACACAGTAACACCAAGTAACACTCCAACATCAACGGTAACACCTACAAGTTCAGTGACACCGTCACCGACATATACTCCAACTAATACACCAACATCGAGTCCTACTCCGACTGCAAGTGTAACTCCAACATCGTCTGTTACTCCAACACCAACTGAGACACCAACTAATACTCCTACACAAACTGCAAGTGTAACACCTACGTCAACACCTCAACCGACATCAACACCAGCACCTACTTCAACACCTGAACCAACAGGTACACCAGCACCGACATCAACACCAGCACCTACGGCAAGTTCAACAGTTACTCCAACGGCACAGGCAACACAAACACCAGCACCTACACAAACGGTTACACCTTCTAACACTCCACAGGCAACACAAACTCCTCAGCCGACGATAACACCATCTATTAGTGTTACTCCGTCTGTTACTCCTTCAGTAACACCATCAACGGTATACTACTCAATGTACTTCTCAGCATGTTGTGATAGTTACGTTTACAAAATTGGATTGAACGGACCTGAATACACATCAATTATGAATTCACTTGAGGAAGGTAATCCATCATTATACTTAGAAAACCAAACAGGTTATATTGACGGTTGTGTTGGATTTATCGGTCCATCATATACAGGTGGTGAGTTCCGTGACTTAGGAAATAAAGACGGTGATTGGTTAGCTGATGGAGGACAACCATGGTCAGCTAATGACCCATTATTCCCTAGATGTAGTAGTTGTGTACAAACATATCCATGTGTTGAATATAAATTCCTAATTCAGGAGATAACTTACTTTGATGGTAACTGTCAACCTGGTGCGACACAAGCAATCGCCGACTTAGCTCCTGGTTTACCAGCAGTACCATCGGTTGGTGACTACGTATCATTATCATCTAAAGGTGGTGATGTGGCTCCTTGTTGGCAAATTATTGGTTTTGATGAATCACCTGAACCTCCAACATACTCAATCGACGTATTTGGTACGACATGTTCATTCTGTGCATTACCAACACCAACTCCGTCACCAACACCAACGAGAACACCAACAGTTACTCCAACAATTTCATTGACTGCGTCACCAACACCAACGAGAACACCTACAAGAACACCAACTAAGACACCAACGGTAACACCGTCGACATCGGTATCACCAAAAACGATTAGTATTAACTACACAAGTGCAACATGTGCTAGAGGTTCGGCAGCTATTTACGTGAATGGAGTGTTACAATCTTCATACACGGCAACAGGTAGTGGAAATGACTCTACGGATTCAATCCAAGCGTTCCCAGGTGATACAATCCTTTACTACGTTGAATCTCAAGGTGTATTAGGTTCAGGATGTCAGATATACGCAGAAACACAAGGTGCGGGTTCTGTATTGGGACAAGAGGTTCCATCAATTTCAGCGAATAGTGGTTTAACTCCGGCAAGTGATTCAGAATCATTTACACTTGGTAATAACAACATATCGATTGGTTACGACTTTGTACCACAAGCATTATAACAAATTAAAAACACATAAAATATAAAACCCCTCTTCGGAGGGGTTTTTCTTTATCAAGATATTTATAGACAATGGAATTCTTTATAAAACAAAACAGTGAGTTACCAATCTTAAAGATGGAGGTTGTTAGAGATGGTCGAACA
>Ga0181557_1005670_pt1 | contig 11132 bp, 3 predicted proteins | sample 011ome_23_FD_148632 | JGI IMG/M metagenome (GOLD analysis project Ga0181557, IMG submission 148632) | Coastal salt marsh microbial communities from the Groves Creek Marsh, Skidaway Island, Georgia - 011506CT metaG (spades assembly) | ecosystem: Environmental > Aquatic > Marine > Intertidal zone >... | reverse complement strand
GGGTGCTCTTCGTACCGAGCGCAAGCGACGTATTGCCAGTCGTTAAGAGGCACTTTCGCCTCTTCGACTAAGTATTTGAGGCTCTCGAGGCGGCCATACGCTGCAGCATTTCTCACGCAGCTGGCCTTTACTATCTCGGGTATCTTTCTTTCTTCAACGAGATATTTTAAGATGTTTATGCGAACATATCCTACCGCCTGTATTGCCGCATCTTTTTCCATCTCTCGCGAAGGTTTCACTTTGTCGAAAAGAAATCGAACACAGTCGAGGTGTCCTCCAATAGCAGCTTGTTTACACGACTCTTTTTCATCATACGGGCAACCATTAGAGAAGCAGTACTTGAGCATCTCGAGATTACCTATAGCTGCTGCCACAGTAATCGTATCTTCATCCCACTCGCAATGTTTCACTTCTCTCGCCCACTTGAGAAACTCGAGTTTGTTCGTTCCAGCAACTTGCTCGCAAAACCAGGCTTGGTCTATCACTTTTCCTTCTTCATCTTCCTCTCCCCATCTCGAACGATTCCCCCACGCCCATTCCAACGTCGAAATGGATGAACATTCGTGAACATTTACACATAATTTCGATACGTCTACCCCGGCGTATTCAAGCACATCGTGACTCTCTGTATTCACCTCTGAAAAGAAATATCGATCTGTCGTATTCAATTTCGAAATCACATGCGAGACAAACACATCCTTGTGATGCACCACCAACCCACTCCACAACTTCGTCGGACCAAGCTTCAACCGCTCCATATCCTTCGCGGCCTCTTCTCGCTCCTTTTTCTTCTTCCTCTTCTGCGCTCCCGAGAGTTGCTTCTTCCCCATTACTCTAGTAGTCGTATTCCTTTTCACACATTCAAAAGCATGCGAGGAGAAAAAAAATTAAGGCGTTTTTTTAGTCTTCTCGTAAGGGGAAAGAAAAGAGACAAAAATCGCTCACAATATACATTAGGTATATCTTTTATACTCCTTTAAACTCTGTTTTAAAGAACAACAACAATTCAGACAAACGAGAGAGAGAATCAGAGAGCAGGTTTCTTTGCCGTGAGTAGTGTTCTCGATAGTCTCGTTCTCGTCGGCATCGCATCAGAGAGAGAGAGAGATGGTGTTGGGGAACCGCAAGAAGAACACACCGGCGGATTTAAACACATTTTTCAATTCACCTTTGTTTACCACGAAGACGAGGAGTAACACTACTAATACTACCACCAATGAAAACGACGAAAACGATGATTTCTCAAAGTGTTTCCCGTTTAAACCGTCGCCGAATAACGCGTCGAAACCGGAGACGAAGAAACGAAAGAGTGTAGTAAAAGAAGAGGATGTGATTATTACGACTGAGAGAAAGAAGAAAAAGAGGAAGTTTGAAGAGTTCACGAGCGCCGACGACGAGCGTCACGAGGACACCATCGTCTTTCCTTTCGTCGCGAATGCGTCGTCCTCGTTGAAGAAACGGAAGAAAAAAACAAAGTCTGATGCGAGTGGTGAACGAGAACGCGTCGAGAACGACGTCGCGAGGCCATCAGATCCTCCTCCAAATGGTGTTGGTTTCGCAAAAGGCGGGAACGCGAAAGAGCAAACGATAGAGAAAATGGTCTTCGATGCGAGTAAGACGACCTTTACGGACTTCGACGAGAGGAAGAAACCGACGACGACGACGAAAAAGTATAAGAATTTTAGTAAAGGAAACAACAACAACAAAATCGGGAGTAAGAAGAAACCGCCGCCTTTTGCGGCGGCTTCATCGTTTAACGTCGCCGCCGCGGTGGCGAAGAAGAAAGCGCAAATAGAAGTTTCGGCGAAGAAAGCGCAAGAAGTCGGGTTCGGGTCTTCGGCGAGGAAGCCAGCGGCGGCGTATTCCGGGATCGTATCGTCAAACTCGGCTTCGAAGAAAGGAGTAGGTTCTTCGGTTTCGGCGGCGAAGAAAGAGCGCGGTAAAAGGAGCAGCGGCTTTAGCGGTGCGTCGTTCGAAGTTCATCAAAAACAACAACAACATCAACCGAATGAACAACAACCGAACGAGTTTCAGAAAATGATTCAGAAAGCGCGAGAGAACTTGAGAGAGAGTTCAAAAAAGGGTTCACGTTCGCCTCAACCGGCGGCGGCGGCGGTTCATCATCGCCCCGTTTTCGTCGCCGCGCAAAATTCGGGCAAACACCAAAGGTTCGCCTCGCCGCCATCAATACCGAAGAGTAAGACGAATATAACGACGACTCCTAAGTTCCCAATCAACCAAACCTTCGTCTCCGCAGCACAAGCGATGAATCAAAACAAGAACAATAGCAAACAAGAAGAGCACCACCACCACCCTAATAATAATAATAACAATAACATCGTCGACATCGTCGCCAGAGCGAAACAAAAGACGTATTTACCGTCCACCGCGGAGAAAGCGAAGAAGAAAGCGAAAGAAACGTACGAGAAAAAGCGCATCGACGCAGAAAGGAAAGAAAAGCTCGGGCAACTCCGCGAGTTAGACGAGACTTTATCCTCAAAAACGAACATCATCCTCGCGCCGAAAGACGACGAGAAGAGCGAGAAGAATAAGAGGAACACGTACAACAACAACAACAGAGTGTTCGGCGGCGCCATGACGAAGGCGCAAAAGGCGCACATGGCAGCCACGGAGTGGGAACCTTTATGACGATGATTTCATCACACACCTACCACCAACACCAACAGAGACGAACACTACGACTACTCGTAATAGCCGAGAGCAGAGAGACACAGAGAGAGAGAGACTCTCATTGAAATGTGAAGAACATTTCCATCCGTCGTGTATTTTATAAATAGAGAGAGAGCAAACACAGAGCTAAAACCTAAACCCTAAACGTTCCAAAAGGCACCTCCCAAAACCACCTATAAATACCACACACTCTCGAGCGCTCTTAAACGCTTAAAGTTTTGCTTCCTTATTAAAACGAACACGACTCAAAATATAATGTCGTACAAACCACACCTCCCTGAACTCGTTTCGGATTTAAAATCCAACCCATCTCTCATCCACGACGCAGAGTTTCTCGATTTGAAACACGTTTTGGAAACTGCATTTGCCTCCACGTTTCCCCCAAAATCGAATACGACTGCGAATAATGAGGAGGATGTCGAGGATAATGTCGACATCAAAATCGAGGACCGAGATATCGTCGGACCAGAAGTCGAACCGGTGGACCCTCCTTTACTTTCGGTAAAGGAAGGCGAAGAGTTGAGCGAAACGGACATGAATTCGGTACGAATGTGATGAGATATTTAATTGATTGTTGTGCTTCTTTTCTTTATGGGAGAGAAACGCCTTCGACGTCGATATGTTCTAACTCACTGACATTCTCTTTTAAACCACGACACTTTTCTAATACTAACAGATGATGGAAGCGAAATCGAACGCCTCGCAGGCGTTTTCGAACGGCGATTTTGCCTCGGCTTTGGAGGAGTACACGAAGGCGTTGCGTTTACAACCGACGTCGGCGTTGACGTTTTCGAAACGAGCGGAGTGTTTCGTGAAACTGAAAAGGAATAAAGCGGCGAAACAAGATTGCGAGCAGGCGCTGAAGATCAATCCGGATAGCGCGAAGGCGATGAAGGTTTTAGGGACCGCGCAGAGGTATTTAGGCGAGTACGAGGAGGCGTGTAAGAATCTTGGTCAAGGGTTGGCGATCGATTTCGACGAGGAAAGCGCCAAGGTGGAGAAAGAGGCGGAGAAGTTTTTCCACGAAATCAGAGTGGCAAAATCCAAAGAGAAGGCGAAAAGAGAGCAAGAAGAGAAGAAAAAGATGGAAGAGAGGAGGAAGGAAGCGGAGGAGGCGATGAAGAACGCGAACATGGGTGGCGGTAATGGCGGTACTCCGGGAGGGAATCCAGGCGGTTTCCCGGGAGCCTTCCCGCCTGGAATGGAAGGTTTGATGAACGACCCGGAAGTGATGGAAGCGATGATGAATCCAAAAGTGATGAGCGTGTTGCAACAAGCGCAATCGAACCCGGGCGCGTTGATAGCCGCCATGAGCGACCCGGAAGTTGGTCCTCTGCTGCAAAAAATCGTCGGCAAGATGGGCGGAAGCATGGGCGGCGGCGGCGGCGGCGGCGGCGCGCCCGGTTTCGGGAACTTTTCGGGAGGCCCAGGAGGAGGAGGCTTCGGCGGCGGACAACAACCGACGAGTGAAAATCGCTTCACCGAAGAAGACGCCGCGCCGCACAGACCCGCCACCGTCGACGAGGTCGATTAATAAAATAGAAGAAAAGAGAGATAAAAACTTACGCGAAAAGGAAAGAAAATTTTCATTCACTATTCATTCGCGGTGAGAAAGAGATTAAGAGAGAGAGAGAGAGAAAGACGAGACGATCGAGAAAACGATCGAGAGAGCGACAAACAACATCAACGTCTCTCATTTCGTTCCATTGTGTTGTTGCAGTCTTCTTTAAAAGTATAAAAAAACGCACGACGACCAAAGCTCAACATATGCGCGCGACGCTTAAACCCGCAAACATCTCGAGACCTTCAATGTCACCTCCTCGATACAATTGAATCAAAATCCATCGCCACAGAGACTCTGCTTCTGTTGTTTTGTCTCTGGGTACCTTTTAAAGCTGATATGTACGCGCTCAAATGTTCCTATGAATCCGTTTTCGAGAGTCGAACATTTTTCAGACCAAAATGTCTTCACTTTTCCCACCATGACAGACGCATCGAACAAGAAAGGATCGTCCTCTCGCTTGGACCGTTTACTCAAGCTCCTCGAGTCCGGGTCGACGTCTTCAGCGCGCGCGCAAGCGGCGGAGCAAATCGGCGAACTCGTTTTACAGTCCTGCGCTTCCTCGTCGCTCAATACTGCAGGAGAAGGGCGCAAAGTAAACGTCAACGCGGGGATGTTGCCGACGGTTCTACGAAAAGTTCGCGAATGTTCGCGCGCGAAAGAATGGGAGACGAGAGTCGCCGCGGGGAAAGCGATGGGGGCAATCGCGAAGAATTTACGACGAAAAGAGTCGTCTCTGTATCTAGACGAGGATGAGAGCAACGATTTCGTCCCGAACAACAACGCGTTCTGCGCGAGCGCGAGAGATGTGTGCAAGATGGAATTAATTGAGTACGAATTGGTGCTGGAAAAGGTCGCCGGCGAACGCGCGAACCGCGCGAACGAGCAAAGGACTTCTGTTTTGGATGAAGAAGTGAAGGAAGCGCAAGATGAAGTCACACAGATTCTCGATTTGAAACTGGAAAACTTTGACATAGAATCTGTCTTGAACAAAGGGATCGTCTTATTATCCTCGACGGGAGACGAGTGGTCCAACGCCGAGAGAGGACCGGGGACGAAGACGGAACGGCTGGAACGAGCGAAGATGAATTTGAAAAAAACGCTCGGGATGGAGCTCGGGAAAGAAGCAGCCGCGTTCGGGTTGGATAGTAAAGCGATCGGGGAAATGGTCACGGAGAAAGATTTAGTCGGAGACGACGACGATTTTGAGAGTCTCGATAAGAAAAAGAAGAAAGCGGCTTCGAAGAAGAGGAAGAAAGGGAGCGCGGATGAAGACGATATTGAAGTGAAGAAAGAAGAAGGCGCGGCAGCGCGGTTGGTCGATTCGTTAGAAGGAAACAACGGCAACGCGGAAGATGATTTTGACGAGGAGAAGTTGCGAGCGCAAGGAATGTCCGCGAGAGAGGTGAACAAATTAAAACGCAAGAATAAACGGTTGCGCGCGGCGGGGAAGACGGTCGTGAAACATCATCAAAGCGATGACTTTAAGGACGACGACGGCGAAGAGGAGGATAAGAAAAAGAAATCAGCGACAAAAAGTGGTGGCGCGAGCGCGGCGGATGTCAACGAACAACAGAGAAAACACGAAGAGATGGAGGAGAAACAAAGGCAAGAAGAGGACGAGGAAGAGGCGCAAGAAATCGAAGCCGGGTCGTGGCCGTTTACACGAACGTGCGAATTCTTAGCGTTCTCCTTATTTAGCAGCCGCTGGGAGGACAGACACGGTGCCGCGGTCGCGTTGAGAGAGATTTTGAGGTACCAAGCGGAATGCGCGAACATTTTCATCGAAACGTTCGATACGACGACGACAAGTGCTAATTTAGTAAAAGTACAGCCAGGAACGGCCGAAGCGCAGATGCGCGCAAACTTTTCGTGGTTGGAAGACATATCGGTGCGTCTGTTGTGTGTCTTAGCTTTAGATAGATTTGGCGATTTCGTCGGCGATGGGGTCGTCGCGCCGGTTCGCGAAACCGCGGCGCAAGCTTTAGGCGCGTCTTTGCGCGATTTACCGACGCGAAAAGTTTTCGATATCGGTGAAGCGACGTTGACTTTATTGAAACACGAAAAAGCGTGGGAGGTCAGACACTCCGGATTGATTGGTTTAAAATACGTGTTTGCGTCTATTCCGCAAGGCGAACAAGTCAAGATGGACATGTTGGCGCAAAAGTTACTCCCATCGGCGCTTCCGAGATTAATCCTCGCCTTGAAAGACGACGACGACGACGTGAGAGCGGCGGCGGCGGAAGCAGCTTTGCCAGCGAGAGAGTCCTTGAATCCTCAGCTTTTGAGAATGAAAAAAGAAGACAACATTGAATCAGATGATGATGGTAATTTGTTCAAGGTGTTTTTAGAGACGCTTTGGAACGCTCTGTTAGAATTAGACGACTTATCACCAAGCGCGAGACCAATAATGAGCTTACTCGCGAAGCTCTGCGAGAAGAAAGAAACGAGAGACATGTTCAACGTTGCTGAAGTCGCGCCTCGTTTGTGGCCGTTTGCTGCACACCCGATTGCGAGCGTTCGCGAAGCGACGTGGCAAACCGTTTCGGAGTTGAGCGGAACGCTCTTGGAAAACGAGTCCTTCGTCGATGTGCACTTGGCGGATTACATGACTTTAGCTTTGCAAGGATGCGCTTTAGACGAAGACGATAATGCCTCTTTGGCGGCAAAGAAGGCGTTTTTATTGGTTCTTGAATTGTCCGGCTTCGATGTTGGTAGTAATAGTAGTAGCAGCGATAGCAAAAATGTGGCGCTCGAGGCGGTAAAAAATACGCGAAGAATTATCCGCCTCAAAGTGGCGGAAATTTTCAAAGTGAAATCCGACGCATTTTTGAAAGTCTTGAGTGTCCAAGTGAACCGAACGTGCGACGCGCACTACATATTAGTGAAGAAACCGGCGAAAATGACGGGCGAAGCGCGAAACGTCGCCGCCGATTGGCTCTGTCGCACCAAGACGCGATTCTTAGGCATCGAGTGCGTGGCGAAAGCGTTGGTGTCTTTGCTTCCAACATCGTCGTCATCATCCTCAGAATACGCGGAAGAAGAAGAAACGTTGACTTTGTTCCTAAACGATAAAGTGATGGCGTTATCGAAGCATGGCACCGCCGCCGCTCGCGGCGCCGCGTTTCACGTTTGCGCAAACTTTCTCGAAACCGCCGCGAAAGCTGCGTCGATACAAAATACAAGTTTCGAGTTTATCGAAAAGAAATTCAAACCGCTTTACGAAACGCGCGTTTTCGAGGTACTCGCGTGTGCCAATCCAGCGTATCCGTCTGCACCGAGTCCATTCCCGTACGACGAGGCGAAAGCGTTGCAAACGTACGTCAAGAACGAAACGAAATCCTTGTTGCGCGTGTGTTTGCAATCGAACGTAGCGATTGAAGGCGAGATTCCATCGCCAGACGCCGACGGGTTCGGCGCGGCGAATGCCGTGCAAGTCATGGAAACCGTTCCAAAGGTACGTCTTGTTCCTCTTTTCCTTTTTTTACTTCGTCGTCGTCTTTGTCTTTTGTTCTTTTAACCCTCCTTCCGGATTGGCTGAGCTTCAAAACCTCGGCGTAACAGACGGCGAGCGGATTGAGCGCGTATAGTAGTTTTTTACAACAACTAAACGCGCTCGAAATGTAAACGCTCGCGTCTTTTGCACGGTCCGAATATTAATCATCGATTGTTCGAGAAACAGGTTTCTCCGGGCGAGCTCTGTGCCTGGCGAGAAGTAATCTCAACAAACATTTTTATTTTTTGTACTGCGACGCAATTCTCGAGAGCGTCCTCGAATGCTCAAACTTACCGTCATCTTACTCCTTTCGATTGAACGACATTTACAGACGACAAACGCGAACGTTGAACGCGCGCGATCTGCGTTAGACGTCTCTGCCTCGCGCCTTCGCGAGACGGAAATGAAACTGCACCAATCCGTGCTCGCCGCCGCCGCCGCTCTCGCGGTTTCGTTTCAACGGCTCCCGCAGAAACTCAACCCGATCATCCAGCCGTTGATGGCATCGACTCGACGCGAAAGAGACGAGGCGTTACAATCGGAAGCCGCGAAAGCGATTGCAAAGTTAGTGAAAAGAGCAATGTCAAGAGAGAAATCACCGAGCGGGAAAATATGTTCCAACATTTTTCTAATGGCGTGTTCGTGTCCGGAAACGACGCCGATTGCGACGGAATCTGGAGAGATGAAGAAGACATCCGCGACGACGGAAGGCGTCGGCGTTCAGACGACGAAAACGACGAAAACTTCGAGCGGTAAAAAATTGGACGAAAATGCCACGGCTGCCGCGGCAGATGTGAACGTCAACGCAGAACTACCGGAAACCGCGATTGCGGCGAGAGGCGGCGCCAAAGCGCTTCGCGAATTTTGCCGAGAGTTTGGCGACGAGGTTTTTACCGAGTTACCGGCGTTGATGACGCCCATCAACGAGTCGTTGGATTTAGTCAAAAACGAACAAGAAAAACAAAATCTCGAAGCGTCTGTTCGACAAACGATATCCAACAGCTGTCGCTGCGTATCTGTCGTTGCTGGAACGTGCACGCAATCCGCGTTTGATGCGCATTTGCGCCCGTTGCTGAAAAAAATCTTCGCCGCCGCGTCTTCCTTAAAATGTCACAGCGTCAAGACGACTGCCTCGAACGCGCTCGCCGCCATGACGACTGCGCACCCGGACGAGACTTTACCGGAAATATTAGCCTTGTTAGCGCCGGCGTTAGAAGGTGGCGATTTAGAGCAACACGCCTCGCCGACGGCTCGATTAGGCGCCGCGTTCGTGGCTTTATCCGTGACTGAATCTGTTCCAGATTCAGTCATCGCGCCGTACTGCGTGTTACTTCTGGTACCGCTCATGTCTCGAATGTCCGATTCGAACGTTGAAGTGAGAACGGCGGCGACCAAAGCGTTCGCGGCGTTAGTGCCTCTTTTACCACTCGCGCGTGGTTCCGTGGCGCCGGAGAAACTCTCGAAAGAGCAAAAGAAGAGAAGTTCAGACGACGGCGCGTTCTTGGAAGCGTTACTCGACAACACGAAAATCGCAAACTTCGAGTTACCGTTCAAGTGCAAGTACCAATTGCGTCCGTACCAAAGAGACGGCGTGAATTGGCTCGCATTTTTGCGAAGATTTAAGCTCCACGGCGCTTTATGCGACGACATGGGCTTAGGTAAAACGTTACAATCGACGTGCATTTTAGCCTCGAGTACGTGCGAACGCCGAGCGAAAGGTCTACCGACAATGCCACATTTGATCATCTGTCCGCCGACGTTGGTTGGCCACTGGGCGCACGAAATCAGCATGTACACCGAAGACCCGAACTTACTCTCCGTGTGCGAGTACCAAGGGTCGCCGCAGGAAAGACTAGCGTTACAGAACGACGCGAGGACAAAATTCGACGTCGTCGTCGCCTCTTACGACAGCGTTCGCGCCGACGCGGAAAAATTCTTTCATGTAGTCGATTGGTGCTATTGCGTCCTCGACGAAGGGCACGCCATTCGAAACCCGAAATCGAGAGTGTGTGTCGCGGTGAAACAAGTCAAAGCGGAACACCGACTTTTACTCTCCGGGACGCCGATTCAAAACGATGTCGTCGAATTGTGGTCGCTCTTCGATTTCCTCATGCCCGGTTTCTTAGGCACCGAACGAGAGTTTAAAGAAAACTACGGCATCGCCGCGGCGAGATCGAAAGCGGCGAAAAAAGGCGGTGGCTTAACCGAACAAGGCGCGTTAACCGTCGGGAGATTACACAAACAAGTCATGCCGTTCGTTCTGAGACGAACGAAAGATCAAGTGCTGAAAGATTTACCGCCGAAGATTATCCAAGACGTGTTTGTCGATTTAACCGCCGCGCAAAGACGTTTGTACGATACGTTTGAAACGAGCGGGGCGAAGGAGGATGTCAGTAAAGCGTTGAGTTCTGGAGCAGGCGGAGCGGACAACAGTGGCGGCAATGGCGGAAGCGTGCACGTATTCCAAGCGTTGCAATATTTGCGAAAGTTGTGTTCGCATCCTAGATTAGTCGACGGATCTTTGAACGAGAAATCGAGCGCAAAGTCTGTCGCCAAACGCATCGCAGATGGAAGTGATAACGACATGAACTGGAGTCCCAAGTTTGAAGCGTTGAAACAAATTCTGTTGGATTGCGGTATTGGCCGCGACGCGTTTAACGACGACGAGGAAGGAGGAGGAGGAGGAGCGGATGATGCCGCTGCGAATAAAGGTAATCACCGGGTCCTCGTGTTTGCGCAATTAAAATCTCTCCTCGATTTGGTCGAAGACGAACTGTTTCAATCGCACATGAAGGACGTCTCGTGGCTTCGATTGGACGGTTCCGTTCCCGCGCACGAACGCTTCAACGTCGCAAGAAAATTCAACGCCGATCCAACCATCGACGTGTTACTCTTAACCACCCACGTGGGAGGTTTAGGCTTAAATCTCACCACCGCGGATACCGTCGTCTTTCTCGAACACGACTGGAACCCGCAAAAGGATCTGCAAGCGATGGATCGCGCGCACAGATTGGGTCAAAAGAAAACCGTCAACGTCTACCGCATCTTAACGAGAGGCACGATTGAAGAAAAAGTGATGAGTTTACAGCGCTTCAAACTCGACGTCGCCAACGCCGTGGTCAACGCCGACAACGCGAGCATGAAAAGCATGGACACAGGCGCCATGCTCGAGTTGTTCACCGCGGAGAAAGGTAAAAAAGCGAAACTCGAAGCGGAAAAGAAAGAACAAACTCAAGGTAAAGGAGAAGGAGGAGGCGAACAACAACAATTTCAACAACAATCGGCGCCGATGAAGCAAATCTTGAACGGATTAGACGAACTCTGGGCGCAAAGTCAATACGACGAAGAATTTGACGTCGAGCAGTTTCAAAAGACCTTCTCTTC
>Ga0181557_1005655_pt1 | contig 11151 bp, 9 predicted proteins | sample 011ome_23_FD_148632 | JGI IMG/M metagenome (GOLD analysis project Ga0181557, IMG submission 148632) | Coastal salt marsh microbial communities from the Groves Creek Marsh, Skidaway Island, Georgia - 011506CT metaG (spades assembly) | ecosystem: Environmental > Aquatic > Marine > Intertidal zone >... | reverse complement strand
AATAAACTTTGGAATGCATCTCGATTCGTACTAATGAATACCGAGGGCGAGGATTGTGGGTTAGAGCCACATGGCCCTGAAGTATGCGCCTCAGGACAATATCTTGATTTCTCTGCAGCAGATCGTTGGATTTCCAATGAATTCGAACGAACCCTCGTCAAAGTACATAAGGGGTTCGAAGACTACCGATTCGACATCGTGGCGAGTGCAATATACCAATTTGTATGGGACGAGTTTTGCGACTGGTATCTAGAAATCGCAAAGGTACAAATACAAACAGGAGACGAAGCCCAACGAAGGGCCACGAGAAGAACGCTCATCCGAACACTTGAGAAGTCACTGCGGATGGCACACCCAATTATTCCATTCATCACAGAAGAGCTATGGCAAAAGGTCTCGCCTGTAGCGGGCCTGTCTGGCAAGAGCGTGATGGTAAGCCCATACCCAAAACTGAACGCAAAGGCTATTGACGAGAACGCAGACCATGAAATCGAAACACTCAAGAATATGGTTACAGCCTGTCGAACACTCAAAGCTGAAATGGGTATCGGTCCCTCAGAGCGGCTACCGCTCATCGTAGCTGGGGATGCTCAGTTTCTAAAAAAATGGGAAGGGGTGATACGAACACTTACTAAGTCTCGCGAGGTACAAATTATCGGAGATCAACTACCTGAGCGAGACAGTCCTACCGTCAATATCGAGGGCTATTCATTGATGCTGCACATAGAAATTGATCCGGAGCAGGAGCGCAAAAAAATAAGCGATGAGATTGAACGTCTGAATAACGAAATAGAACGGGACGAACAAAAACTAAAGAATGACGGCTTCGTTCAGAAAGCGCCCGAGAAAGTCGTGCAGCAAGTACGCGACCAGATGACTCGCCACCAACAAAAACTTGCTCAGCTCGAACACCAGATTAAAAAACTATAACTGAGTGCATTACAACAACCCTGTAATCGCAATGATTACAGACATAAAAAAGGGGAGCCAAGGCTCCCCTTTTCATTACAGCTCAATAACTATTAAATCAAAGTGATTTAGTAGTTCAACAACCAGCCAAACAATAACTCTTCTTGCTCAAATGAGCCACCGGTTGTAGTGTCGAAGCGTAGGCCTCTCTCCTGCTGACCATAACGAACGAACACGTATGTGTTTGCGTTCATGTTATGCAGGTAACCGACATCCCAAGAATCTTTGCCTGAGTCAATGACAGCTGCAGAGCCTGCCGCAGTGGTTGTGTCCTGATCACCAATCTCTGACATCTGAAGCCATACCTTACCATTCGCTACAGGCATTTCAACGTTGAGAGATTTACCGGATGCCTCAACCGCAGTAGCAGCCGCACCATTAGCGTCGTTAATTGCAATACCCGTCTGCTCCATGTTCCACATCGCTACAGACGCCTTAAACGTTCCAAAGTCATAGGTACCGATCATTGACGTTGCTGAAGCCTCTGATCCAGCTACCGGAGCTGAGGCCTCTAATCCGTCTGCGTTGTAGTCATTGTATGTTGCTTGACTCACCTTAAGACTCATTGGTCCTGTCGCGTATGACAAACCAATCTGGTTGCCGTCCTGATCAGCTCCTGCAGTTGCGTTTCCTGGGCCCATGATGTAAGCAGCACGCAACTGGAAGCCATTCATGACCTGACTGTTCCACCAAATTGACTCACTGTCACGACGTGTGAAGTTGAATCCTGAATTACCGAGCTGGATAGCCAAAATTGGGTCAGCAGTGTTGTTGTAGTCAGCAGCCAATGGATCAAGGATTAGATCGGTCTCGAAGAAATGCTCATTGGTACCAAACTGTACAGAACCAAAATCACCCGAGAAACCAATAAAGGCATTACGAATTGAAACGGCACCCGCATTCGTAGTACCCGCAGTGTTGAACACCATGTATGCGTGCACGCCAATACCGTTATCCAATGTATCAGTCCAGTTAAATTTCAAACGGTTACGACCAGCATCGATGATTTCTTGCTGATCAACCGTGGTAGCGAGGCCTGCAGCATCGGTTGTGGTTCTTTCACCAAATGCTAAAGCCTGACCCCACTCCAAGTTAATAGACAAGTCAGCGGCCATTGCTGACGGTGCTGCGAACGCTCCAGCTACCGCGGCTGCGATAAGTGCTTTTTTCATACCATCTCCTCAAATTAGAAATTCTGTGTATTAACAAGCAAAGCGTTCGGGCGATTTGCTTCTAACACTTCTAATTTGGTCCCGATGTCTTTATAGCACCTTTGTTGAGTGAGCATGAAGTATAAACACCACAAGTGGTTTTATTGTGTTGTCAAAATACAACAGGCTAAAAGGATGGATTTATTTATAAAGATAAAAAAAGGGGGCTAGAAGCCCCCTTTTTAAACTTACTGAATTTACTAATCGATATTGCTAATTAGTAGATTAACTGCCAACCGAACATAAGCATTTCGGTCTCGCTTGAGCCAGCCGTCGTATCAAAGTTGGCGCCAGTCTCACTCTCACCATAACGCGCGAAGAAGTTAACATTGGCATTCATTGGCATATGGTAGCCAATATCCCAACCAGACTTATCAGAAGCATCAACAGCCTGTGTTCCACCCGCAACAGCAGACGCGTCCTGATCACCTAACTTAGATGACTGAGCCCAAAGAGTTCCGCCGCCTACAGGCATACCGACATAGATCGAACGACCAGCTACCTCAAGACCATTAGCAGCTACACCTGTATTAGTATTAACAGTAATACCAGTCTGTTCAATATCCCACATTGCTGCTTTGATCATGACCATACCCATGTCATAAGAGGCACGAAGCGTGGTCATTGTGGTTTCTGACCCAGCAACCGGTGCGCCGGCGCCACCATTATTTGCAAAGTCGTTATATGTCGCCTGGTTAACACCAACCATCATTGCGCCTGAAGAGTAGGTCAACCCGATTTGGGTACCATCTGCGTCAGCATTTGCATCGCTTGCAGCTGCTGGGCCCATAATGTAAACCGCACGGAGCTGAAGACCGTTCATGCTGTTACTGGTGTACCAGATTGACTCACCATCACGACGAGTGAAGTTGAATCCAGTCGTACCCATTGTAATGAATGATAACGCATCACCCGTCGCGCCAAAGTCAGCGTATGAGGGATCAAAAATCAAATCGGTCTCTGAGAAATGCTCATTAGTACCCACCTGAAGCGTACCAAAGTCACCACTGAAACCAATGTTTGAGTTACGAAGGTTTACGGCACCGGCACCGGCTGTATCTAGGTTACCGAAAGATAAATATGCGGTAACACCGACACCGTTATCTAGCGTATCAGTCCAAGTGAACATCAGGCGGTTACCACCACCATCAGAAATTCCATCTTGGCCAACTGTACTGTCAACGCCAGCGACTGTAGTCGTTGTGCTTTGTGCTGTAACAGCCGTAGACCAGTAAACGTTTGTTGATAATTCCGCCGCCATCAATGATGGAGCAGCGAACGCGCCAGCAACTGCTGCCGCAACAAGTGCTTTTTTCATACCATCTCCTCAAAATTTGAGTAATTAATGTGTAAGCAGAGCAAATCGCTCGTACGATGTACGATGCACTCTGACTACTCGTTTATTATTGGTCCCGATGGTTTTAAGATCGGTTATTTACTCCCGATGGCCTCAGGGTCGGTTACCCTAAGATCGGTTAACACAATATTGCCAAAGTCAGCCCGTTAAGGACACTGAAACCTGCATCAACCAGGATAAATTGTTGCTCAAATACAACAGTAACAGATGAGGCAAGGTTTAGGTTAGACAAAAAAATATAATAAGCCGTTGAATATAATGAATAATTATATAGTTATCGATCGCTAGCGTTAGGCCGACTCGAAGGTCTCAGCGATTTAATTAATCATAAAAAAATGATTTTAAAGCCTCCCCTGGATCAGGCTGTCGCATAAAAGCCTCACCGACTAAGAATGCAAATACACCCCGCTCACGCATTAGTGCAACATCCGCGCGGTCGTGAATCCCGCTCTCAGTAATCAAGATTCGATCCTCAGGTAGGGCCGAAATAAGCCCGAAGGTCGTCTCAAGGGACGTTTCAAAGGTTCTCAGGTCACGGTTATTGACGCCAATCAACGAGGTCTCCAACTGAATGGCTCGTTCAAACTCCTCCTGAGAATGAGCCTCGACTAACACCGACATCCCCAGTTGAGTCGCAACACGCTCAAGCTCTAACATCTGAGACTGCTCCAGAGCCGCAACAATTAACAAAATACAATCAGCCCCCATACAGCGCGCCTCAAAAATTTGATACGGGTCAACGATAAAGTCCTTACGAAGAACCGGCAGCTGGGTCGCTGAACGCGCCGCCACAAGATACTCAGCCGCGCCCATAAAGTAATCTCGGTCGGTTAATACCGAGAGGCACGCAGCACCGTTTTGCTCATACGTCTGCGCGATGGTTATCGGATCGAATTGCTCCCTAATCACGCCCTTACTGGGACTCGCTTTTTTAATTTCAGCAATAACCGCAGAGTCTCCATTTGCGATTTTGTTACGGATGGCTTGCTCAAAATTTCGAACCATCGGCGCGCCGCCTACTTCACGCTGCAAATCTTCGATTGGTCGGTACGAAGAAGTCAGACGGATTTCTTCTCGCTTGGTTGCGAGGATTTTGTCGAGAATATTGGACATAGCAGATTACCTAGTAAATCCTTTCAATCATTTGAATCAATTAGGCCGATTGAGTGAACGCAATAAATTCATCTAATTTACTGGTCGCACGCCCAGTCTCAATCATCTCGGCAGCCAACGATACCCCTTCGACGAGACTTTTAACCACGTCAAGAACATAGAGCGATGCGCCGGCGTTCAGCGCGAGCGCCGTCTTACCTGGCTGAAACCTACCGGATAACGCTTCGCGGAACATTGACACAGCATCCTCTAGACCCTCCACCCGTATATCGTCAAGGTCAATGGGCTCGACGTTCATGTCTTTCAACGATAATTGGTACTCGAGTACCTCGCCATCTCGCAACTCAGCAACATGTGTTAATCCGCTGGGTGAAATCTCATCAAGCCCATTCTCTCCGTGGACAATCATGGCCCGCTCGCTCCCCAACCTTTTTAACACCAAGGCTTGTTGCACAAGAAGGTTCTTATCAAACACGCCCATAACCTGTCTTCTCGCTCCCGCTGGATTACTTAAAGGACCTACAATATTGAATAATGTCTTGACCCCCAACGCCTTTCTCACCGGAGCAGCAAACCTCATTGCCTTGTGGTGCGCTGGTGCGAACATAAAACCAATACCAACCGATTCAATACACCCAGCCACATCCTCTGGCTCCAAATCTATACGCGCGCCAAGGGCCTCAAGCACGTCGGCACTACCCGAAGAACTCGTCACCGAGCGGCCTCCATGTTTCGCGACACGCCCGCCCGCTGCAGCAACCACAAACGCAGAAGCGGTAGAGATATTAAACGTCTTTCTTCCATCCCCACCGGTACCACAGGTATCAATGAGGTGATCCGCTCGCTCAACGTTTACCGACATCGAGAATTCCCTAATAACTGCCGTTGCTGCCGATACCTCCTCGACTGTGGGTCCCTTTACCTGGATCCCCACTAAAAATGCAGCCGTCAATTCTGGCGGCACATCACCCGACATAATGGCGCGCATGATGATTTTCATTTGCTCGTGAGATAAATCACCCCTTCGATAAAAACACTCTATAGCCTCTTGAATTATCATGCGCCCACTTGATCTATGAAATTTTTTAAAAGCTGGTGCCCGTGCTCACTCAAAATAGATTCTGGGTGAAACTGAACACCCTCAATCGGCATGTTTCGATGTTTCAGCCCCATGATCTCCCCGTCATCGGTCTCAGCGGTTACCTCCAAACAATCCGGCAATCCCTCTCTTTGCACAGACAATGAGTGATAACGCGTCGCGGTAAACGACTCAGGAAGCCCATCAAAAACACCTTGAGACGTATGGGCAATTGAAGACGTTTTCCCATGCATAAGCGTTTTCGCATAGGTGACAGTGCCACCAAATGCCTGTCCGATACACTGATGCCCCAGGCACACACCAAAAAGCGGCACCTTTCCCGCGAATGCTTTGATGACATCCAACGAGATACCCGCCAACGTAGGCGAACATGGGCCAGGGGAGATCACAATCCACTTCGGAGAGAGTGATTCGATCTCGGCGATCTCTATCTCATCATTACGCGCAACTTCTACATCTACACCCAACTCGCCAAAATATTGGACAAGATTAAACGTAAATGAATCATAGTTATCAATCATTAACAACATGGTGTGTGTCTTCTAAGCAGCGTCATGCGGTATTGTAAATAAATGCGGCCAGTCTAGATAGCGCATGCCGCTAACGGTTGATACCAGCTTCCGCAATTTCCGCAGCCCTGAGGATCGCTTTAGCCTTATTCTTCGTCTCTACCCATTCATTCTCTGGTACTGAGTCAGCAACAATACCCGCGCCAGCCTGAACATATAACGTTTTGTCTTTAATAACGGCTGTGCGTATGGCGATCGCAATGTCCATATCACCATTAAACCCGAGATATCCTACTGCGCCTGCATAGACCCCGCGCTTGCTGGGCTCTAACTCATCTATGATTTCCATAGCACGTACTTTCGGCGCCCCTGACACGGTTCCTGCCGGAAAACTCGCTCTTAAAACATCGATCGCGGATAACCCGTCCAGCAATCGTCCCTCTACGTTCGAAACGATGTGCATCACATGAGAGTATCGCTCAATCACCATCTGGTCCGTAACATTCACAGAACCAACCTGCGCAACTCGCCCTAAATCATTGCGGCCAAGATCCATGAGCATCACATGCTCTGCGATTTCTTTAGGATCAGACAACAAATCATTCTCATACGCGACATCCTCGTCCCTGTTAGCGCCACGGGGTCGGGTCCCTGCTATTGGTCGTAATGTCACAACCCCCTTTTCCAACCTCACAAGAATTTCAGGAGATGCACCAACGATGTGAAAATCCTCGAGATTGAAGTAAAACATGTACGGTGAAGGATTCAGCGCACGCAAAGATCGGTAGAGTGATAACGGAGGTGCGTGAAATGGAACGGACATGCGTTGCGATAAAACGACCTGCATGATGTCACCCTCATGAATGTAAGCCTTAGCACGCGCAACGCTTTCTGTGAACACATCCTGAGGCGTCTCCTCATGCGGCACGGCTAACTCACGCGCACCCTCTTCCGGCTCATCAATTGGCTTTCGAAGGGCCGCGAATAACTCAGTCAAACGCGTCTGACCAAGTTCGTACGCTTCAGTATCTTGAGGGTTTGCGAAAACAACAAAGTAGAGCTTTCCCGCCAAATTATCGTAAACAATAACCTCTTCAGAATGGAGTAAGAGAATATCAGGGCAATCAATGGGGTCGGATTTACTCTTGCCACGACCGACACGGCTCTCAATCATGTGCACCGTCTCATATCCAAAGTAGCCCACAAGACCACCAAGAAATCGGGGCAAATCATCCCGATAGTAAGCCTTTGTTCGTTGCTGCAATTCGGAGACCCAGCCGATAGGGTCCTCTCGCTCAACCTGAGCTACAACAGCGTCATCACAAATTTCAACGCAAGTATGTCCACGCACTTCATAGCGAATTCTGGATGGCAAACCAACAAACGAATATCGCCCAAATTGCTCACCACCCTGCACCGACTCCAACAGATAAGAAAATGGTTTATTCGCGTATTTCAAGTAAATAGAGAGCGGCGTATCGAGATCCGCGAAACACTCTAAAACCAAAGGGACATGGTTGAACCCTTCCTCCGCCAGTTTTTCAAATTCTTTTTTATTCACATTGATCTCAACAATCCGGATAACGCCGCATCAGTTTGTGACGTACCTATAACTAAATATATTCACTCTCATTATAGAGCGGCGTATCCATTCACGCTTTCTCGATCAGATTAAGTAAATCCTCAGCATTACCTAAAATCGCATCGCAATCTAGATCCGACAAAGCCATTCCGGAGCGGTATCCGAAGGGTACGCACACAACCGGAGCGCCTGCGTTTCGAGCACAAGCGGTGTCGGTCTTAGAATCGCCAACCATCAAGACATGCCTCGTATCAACACCAAACCGTGACGCGAGAACACGTAGCGGCAAAGGATCAGGTTTTCGTTTCTCTAAGGTGTCGCCACAAATCACCTCTTGAAAATAACTGCGAATGCCTAACTTGTTCAAAATGGGACCCGTAAACAATTCACTTTTATTGGTCAGACATGCCATTTTTAAACCCCGATGTTGAAGCGTTTTAAGTACATGCTCAATACCAGGAAACAGCTCAGAGTCATCACAAACGTGGCGTGCGTAATGCGCTCTAAATTGATAGGCAATATTGTTTAGATCTGTCGCTTCAATTTGGATTCCAAGATCTTTGAATAATTCAAGCAACAAATATTCGATCCCCTGTCCGATATGTTGACGGACAACATCTGGGCTCACTGGATCATAACCAAGGTCATTCAGCGTTAAATTCGTTGCTGTGTGAAGGTCAGGGAGCGTATCGACCAAGGTTCCATCCAGATCAAAAGCGATAGCGCTCACATCAAAACCTTTTTGCTGCAGCAGACCGTTATTGGACATTCGATTATTTATTAAGCCTATAGCAGCACTGAATACCAATAATGCTATTCAATTTGCGCCTTCATCTGAGTGATCACATCATGATAATCAGATGCGCCAAAAATTGCTGAGCCAGCGACAAAAGTATCGGCGCCCGCTTCAGCAACGGAGGCTATATTATCGACTTTGATACCGCCGTCGACCTCAAGCCACACGTCGCAACCTGAGAGATCAATTAGATCGCGCGCCTCCGCAATCTTATCTAGCGAGTGCTCAATAAAACTTTGTCCACCAAATCCCGGATTAACAGACATAATCAAAACTAAGTCAATTTTATCGAGCGTCCAATCTAAAATGTGAAGCGGAGTTGCAGGATTAAACGCTAACCCCACTCGACAACCCTGCGATTTGATCAAATTGATCGTTCTATCAACATGACTAGAAGCTTCAGGATGAAAGCTAATTAAGTCAGCACCCGCTTTAGCAAATTCTGTGGCTAGGGCATCGACAGGTTCGACCATCAGGTGCACATCAATTGGAAGCGTTGTATGTGGCCTAATCGAAGAACACACAATTGGGCCAAAGGTTAAATTGGGTACGTAATGATTGTCCATCACATCGAAATGGATGACATCAGCACCCGCATCATCCACGGACCGGACCTCTTCACCGAGCTTAGAAAAATCGGCAGCTAAAATACTGGGTGCAATACGCATATCGTTCATAAAGTTGCCCTGTCGTTTCGAGTTATTTTAAACCGAATCACAAACCGACCCAAGATATTCTTCATGGCCTGGTGGCAGGCCATTACAAAACTTACTCTATTTATCGATACAATATGGTCCATGAGTGAAAAAACAAAATACGAAGTCACCGTGTCTGCGGAATCCTTCTTCATCCCCGAACAATCCAACCCTGAACAATCTCGATACTTCTTTGCTTATCGAATTCGTATACAAAATACAGGCGAAGTACGAGCCCAATTACTCAGTCGACACTGGCTCATTACCGATGCGAATGAAAAAGTAGAGCAAGTGCGTGGAGAGGGTGTGGTCGGCGAGTTTCCTAACCTCCACCCTGGAGAATATTTCGAATATACGAGCGCGGCGTCGATTGATACACCTGTCGGGCTAATGGAGGGCTCTTACAAAATGCGTGCTGCTGATGGAATTGAGTTCGACGCCCAAATCCCACAATTCACTCTGAGCGTCCCAAGAGTGTTGCACTGACGTTTATGCCGCACCTGAACTCATCGCTTATCGTTTTTATTTTTAGGCACAGTCCACCAAATGATAAAGATGAACAAGCCAAGCCCTAATAAAATCTCAAAAATTGCCCAATACATGTTCCAAATACCAAATAATTTAAACCCATGAATTCTACACCAGCCATCAATCTTGTAGGGCAGGTTCGATGGCTTCACTTATTGACGATTATCATACTTAGCGCGTGCTCGTCACCCAACGTTAAAAAAGAGATTCCTCCGGACGCAGAATCTTCCGTCCCCATCGTTGAAAAATCTAAGTTAGATCAGAAAATCCCTTCAACTGAGCAGCATACCGATGAAGTACTGGGCCTGAAATCGACACTCGCTCAGCTTTTCTCACTGAAGTCCGACACACATTTAACGAACGTCAGTTGGTCAGAGTTACCTGGATGGGAAATCGATCAAGTCGCCGATGGCATACCTGCGCTTTTACAGTCGTGTCGAGTGGTTCAAAAATTTCAAGAATGGAAAGATATTTGCCAAAAAGCGCAATTATTAGTAGGGGAGCCAAACGAAAAACAAAGACAGTTCTACGAATCAAATTTTTTTCCCTTTAAGGTCCACAACGAAGACAAAACGAACGCAGGTCTCGTTACTGGTTACTACGAGCCGCTTCTAATGGGTAGCTTAAAACGGTCTAAAAAATATCCACATGCGGTATATGCCGCGCCAACTGATTTAATATCCGTCGACACCAACACGCACCCAACATTGAAGAATTTCCGGGGTGTGGGCAGACGGCTTAACGGAGAATTAATACCATACTTCACCCGAGCTGAAATAGATCAAGGACTTGCACAAGTCAAAGGCACAGAGATTCTCTGGGTGGAAGATAAAATCGAGTTATTTTTCTTGCAAATTCAGGGCTCTGGACGCGTTGAGTTGGAGGATGGCGCAACAATTCGCTTAGGATTCGCAAAATCAAATGGCCACCCATATCGATCGATCGGCAAAATACTCGTATCAAGGGGGGAGCTAGAGCTAAGCCAGGCCTCCATGCAAGGCATTAAGCAATGGGCCCAACGTAATCCCGACAAAATTAATGCGCTGTTGAACGAAAACCCATCGTATGTATTTTTCAGAAAACTCCCATCAAATCTCGACGGGCCAATTGGGTCCTTAGGCGTCCCACTAACTCCAAACCGCAGTATTGCGGTCGACGACACTTATATTCCGGCAGGCTTTCCGGTTTATCTCGCGACGACCCAACCCAACTCATCAGCTCCTTTGAGTCAATTAATGTTCGCTCAGGATAAAGGCGGCGCCATAAAAGGCGCCGTGCGGGCTGATTACTTT
>Ga0181557_1005653_pt1 | contig 11155 bp, 15 predicted proteins | sample 011ome_23_FD_148632 | JGI IMG/M metagenome (GOLD analysis project Ga0181557, IMG submission 148632) | Coastal salt marsh microbial communities from the Groves Creek Marsh, Skidaway Island, Georgia - 011506CT metaG (spades assembly) | ecosystem: Environmental > Aquatic > Marine > Intertidal zone... | reverse complement strand
ATCCGGATAAGAGGTCGCAATGAATAAAATCAGTCCCATCTTGATCGCTGTGCTGATCTTGTGTTTTGCAGGGTCCTTGATGATCGGCCAAGCGGACGCACCCGTGGGTCAAAGCCTGCGAGCCTTGATCACAGGCGACGGCCCGCTTGCACGTGTGATGCAAGACATCCGTCTGCCGCGTGCATTGTTGGGGGTTATGGTCGGTGTTTCACTGGGCCTAAGCGGCGCGGCGATGCAGGGCTATCTGCGCAATCCTTTGGCGGAACCTGGCATCATCGGTATTTCGGGTGCAGCCTCGCTGGGCGCTGTTGTGTCTTTACAAACGGGATTTGCAACGCTGTTTTGGTTGGCGCTGCCGGCCTCTGCGCTGAGTGCGGCGCTGGTTGCTGTGCTATTGATCTTGACCCTTGCGGGCCCACGTGGGGGGTCCTTGACCCTGATCCTTGCCGGCATCGCAGTCAGTGCCTTAGCCGGCGCTTTGACATCGCTTGCCTTGAACCTCTCACCCAACCCCTATGCCACCTATGAAATTGTGTTTTGGATAATGGGATCTTTGGCCGATCGTTCAATGGACCACGTTTGGGTTGCCCTGCCGTTTTGTCTGATTGGTTGGGCGATGATCGCGTCGCTTGGACCGGCGTTGAATGCCTTGTCCTTGGGCGAAGACACCGCCGCCAGCATGGGCATTAACCTTGCGCGCACACGCATGATTTTGGTGATAGGTGTCGCCGCCTCTGTTGGAGCGGTGACGGCCGTCTCAGGGTCAATCGGGTTTGTCGGTTTGATTGTCCCTCATATCCTGCGCAACTTTGTTCTGGCGCGTCCGTCCAGCCTGCTTTATGCCTCGGCGCTTGGTGGGGGGATTATGGTTTTGGCGGCTGATATTGCTGTGCGGCTGATCTTGCCCAGTGGCGATCTGAAACTGGGCGTGGTTATGGCCCTGATTGGCGCACCGCTGTTCCTCCATCTAATCTATAAAACGCGCGGAGGTCTAGAATGAGCTTATTGTCGATCAACGGGCTAAGCGTGTTACGCGGCGAATGCCCTGTGGTGGATCACGTTTCATTAGATGTGGCCGAAGGGGATTTCATCGGATTGATCGGCCCCAACGGCGCCGGCAAAACCACATTGATGCGGGCCACGCTTGGGCTATTGCCGCATACGGGGCGCTCGAGCGTTTCATCGCTCGCCCCGCGCGAACGGGCCAAGCGTGCAGCGTGGATGCCGCAACATCGTGAAATCGCTTGGGCCATGTCGGTGCGCGATGTCGTCGCTTTGGGGCGTTTATCGAAACATCAGGCTGACCAAGATGACGCTGCCATCGAGACCGCGATGATCCGCATGGGATTGCAACACTTTGCACACCGTGTCGCGACCCAACTTTCAGGGGGCGAACAAGCGCGGGTTTTGATCGCGCGTGCCTTGGCCCAACAAACCCCTTTGTTGCTGGCGGATGAACCAACCGCAAGCCTTGACCCAGAAAGCCAACTGGCCACGATGGATGTCTTTCGCGGATTAGCACAAGAGGGTCATGGCGTCATCGCGTCAATCCACGATCTTGGCCTTGCGGCACGGTCCTGTACAAAATTGGCCTTGATGCACCAAGGCAAGCTTTTGGCCTTTGGCACGCCGACCGAAGTTTTAACCAAGGAAAACCTGCGCAATGTCTTTCGGATAGACGCCTATTACGAAATGACCGCACATGGGGCGATCTTTCAGCCACTTTCCGTGATCTGACGCAAAGGACATAAACCATGGCATTTGACCGCGTCGTCTGTTTGACCGAAGAAACCGTGGAAACGATGTACCTTTTGGGACAAGACCATCGCATTGTCGGGGTCACAGGCTATGCAATCCGCCCGCCCCGTGTGCGACGCGAAAAACCCCGCGTTGGCGCCTTTACCAGCGCCGATTGTGATAAAATCAGCGCATTGAACCCGGATTTGGTTTTGACCTTTTCCGATTTACAGGCCGATATTGCCGCCGAATTGATCCGACGCGGCTTTGCCGTTCATGCGTTCAACCAACGCAGCGTGCGCGGTATCTTGGACATGATCACGACCCTAGGTCGCCTGTTCGACTGTGCGGACGCGGCAAATGATTTGGTCACAGAATTCCAAAACAAGCTTGATCGGCTTGCCGCGACTGCGCATAATCCCCCGTTGCGTGTGTATTTCGAAGAATGGGACGATCCCCCCATTTCGGGCATCGGTTGGGTGTCTGAATTGATCGAAATTGCCGGCGGCCAAGATGTTTTTGCCCACCTGTCCAAAGAACAGGGTGCAAAATCCCGTATCTTGGATCCAAGCGCCATTATTGATGCAGCCCCCGATGTGATCGTCGCGTCGTGGTGCGGGAAAAAGGTTGTCATCGACAAAATCAAGCGCCGCGCAGGATGGGATGCGATCCCTGCGGTAAAGAATGATTTGATATTCGAAATCAAATCACCCCTGATCCTACAACCGGGACCGGCCGCTTTGACGGACGGATTGGACCGTTTATGTGATATCATGCGTCATGCCAGACGCAGTCTTGATGAAAAGGAACCCGCCACATGACCCAATCGCTACACGAGTCCTTGAACATTGGCGGCCCTGCGCTTTGGGTGATCTTTGCGCTGTCAGTTGTTTTGTTGATGGTTGGGCTGTGGAAAATCTGGCACCTCTCGCGCATGGGCGCGTGGCGGCATCGGCGCTTGGCGCGGGTATTGGGGCATTGGTCACGCGGCGATTTTGCCGCCGCCCAAGACCAATTGGGAACCGCACAAGACGTCCGCACGAAAATGGCGCGCAGTGCCATCACCGCCATCCTGACCCCCAGCATATCAGAGCAAGACGCGCGCGAAGATTGCCTACGCGTGGGGCGTGGGTTGCTGCATGAGGCAAAATCAGGCCTGCGCCTGATCGAATTGATCGTGTCGATTGCACCTTTGGTCGGATTGCTTGGCACGGTTTTGGGAATGATTGACGCGTTCCAAGCCTTGCAAGACAGCGGGAACCAAGCCGACCCATCCGCCCTTGCGGGGGGGATTTGGCAAGCGCTTTTGACCACTGCCGCCGGAATGGGGGTTGCGATCCCCGCGTCAATTTTGCTGAGCTGGTTCGACAGCATTGTGGAAACCCTGCAAGCGGATATCGAAGACGCAGCAACCCAAATTTTTGTAAACGCCCCCAAATCATAACCATGTTTGACCTTGGCCAAACCATACGGCGCAAACGCCCCACACTGACCCCCATGATTGATGTGGTGTTTTTGTTGTTGGTGTTTTTCATGCTCGCCGCGCGGTTTGGTAGCGATCAGACATTGTCGGTTTCTGCCCCATCCCCTGTGGCGTCCACCTATACCGGTGCGCCACGCTTGATCGAAGTGGATGATCAAAACCGTTTGTTCCTGAATGGTCAAATGATGCAGGTTGATGCGCTGATCCCTGCGGTGATGCAGTTGATGACAGCGCCGAATGATGTGGTTGTGTTGCGGCCCAAATCGGGGACACAGGTGCAATCTCTGGTCAAGGCGATGACCGTTCTGCGCGACAATGGCATCGACACGATTGCATTGGTGGGGCATCGTGATGCGCCTTGATCCCCCATCCCGACGCAGACAAGACGAAAACATTGTTCCGATGATCAATGTGGTCTTTTTGCTGTTGATCTTTTTTCTGATGACAGCACAGATGACACCCCCCTCGCCCGTGCAGATCACACCACCAAGCGGCGAAGGCACCGCACATACCCAAGATGCACCGCGCGTCTATATAGATCAAAGCGGCGAGGTGTATTTTACCACAGCACAAGGCGCAGATGCGATTGCGGCGGTGGTGTCATCCCAGTTTGAAATCCTTGACATTGCTACCGATCAGGCGGTCGATGCAAATGTTTTGATTGCCCGTCTTCAACAGTTGAACCCAACGGGTCAGACGCGGATCGAATTGATCATCGCGCCGCCTCGGGGCCTCGCAGAATGAAGCTGCGCGACGCTATGATATTCGGCCCCTTGGCCTTGGGTCTGCATGTTGTGGCCTTTGCCGCGCTGCCGCCCTTGTCGAACGGGGGGGCGGGCGATGACGGTGATGCGTCCTTCACACTGCAAAGTGTTCCTGTTGACCTTGCCACTTTGGTTGAGGCATGGGACAGGCCCCCAGACGTGGCAACGACGCCGGACACCATCACCATACCGCCCGAAGCGGCAGAGGCACCCCTGCGCCCCCAAACGGACACGCCGGTTGCGCGTAGCGCCACGCCCGCAGGCTTGGCGTTGGTGATGGATGCCCCGCCCCCGACCCTGCCATCCCCGACGCCGTTGCCATTGGCCATCGTCCCACAGATGCCTGCCCTGTCGCCGCCAAGTGCCCCCGATGTCACCCCAAAGCTGCGCACGCCGATTGACCCTGTGGCCTTGCCTGAAACTGCGCCAATGCGTCCGGATCTGGCACAACCGTCAGATGCCCCGACGGTTGAGACATCTGCGCCAGAGCCGCAGCCCCACCAAATTTTGACCGAAAGCCTGCGTCCGAAACCACGGCCCGAACAACAGGTCACTAAAACCGCACCGTCGCCCAAGCCCCCGTCAGCCGCACCCAAAGTTTCAGAACGGGCCAAGGGCAGCGCCAAGGCATCAAACAAATCCGCAGGGACTTCACAAGCACCAACACAGTCTGTCGAACGCGCGGGCGTTCTCAAACAGGCGACGGCTGCGTGGGGTGGAAAAATACGACACGCGATTGAGCGCAAAAAGTTCTATCCGAATGGAACCCGTGCCTCAGGCACGGTTGTGATTGCATTGGTTGTTGCCCAAAACGGTGCCTTGCGGTCAGCGCAGGTTTATAAATCGTCAAATGATGGACGGTTGGATCAAGCGGCATTGAGCGCGGTTAAACGTGCGCGATTCCCTGCGGCCCCAAAAGAATTGACGCAATCATCATATACGTTCCAAATTCCAATCCGACTCGGCCAAAAGTGATCTGCGTTCAAAATCGATGTCTCACCCTGCTATTCCATCCCGATATAGCGGCCATGATACCGGTGCAGGCATCACACGCATCGGGCGATCTTTAAATCCTAATATTCACCCCTAAACGGATTACCCTAACAATTTTGTAAAAATTCCTATGTTATTCCATGCACTTGCTGCATAGCGGCATTGCGAACATGATTATTGTGCAATTGCAGCAAAAGCCTCATATTCATCTCAACAGCGCAACGAATGAATGAACCGCGCTTAGACGAAGGATGATATGAAATGGCATACGCAGTACAGACACCAGCACACTCAGCAACACTTCTTGCACGTGCAGCAGACGTTTTAACAGATTTGGCACAGCGCATCGAGCGCCGTCGTGCATACAAAAAAACAGTCTCTGAACTGTCCGCGTTGAGCAACCGTGAATTGGCCGACTTGGGCATGTCACGCTCAATGATCCGCTCCGTCGCATTGGAAGCGGCAGGCTACTAAGAATTCGTGGATCAAGGTTCTCCTCCCTTACCTTGATCACCGCATCGGCAGGCAATCTTCTCCTCCCTTGATTGCTTGCCAAAAATTCGGCCTTCGGGCCCGACATAAACAGACCCTATTCCTCCTCCCTATGGGTTTGTTTTGACAGAAGACGACGACGCTCTCCTCCCTTGCGTCGTCGTTTTTTTTGCCTTACCCCTTAGTGTAAAACGCGACGCCGCATGCGGGATCCGCCTTTGCGGGTCGGTGCGCAGACAGGGCGTTTGGCCGCTTGGGCCAAAAAACCCACAAAGAGCTGACAGGCGCGATTCTCGCAGATTTGATCGGGCAGCTTGTGCAAGGCACGCTGTGCTTCGGTTTGAGGATCGTTGCGGGCGGGCAATGTGATCAGCCACTCCAAGAACCCATCACGCGCTGCACGGTCAGCCATGTCGTCGGTTACGGGATAATCCCGCAGTGTTTCGTAAATTGTTTGTGCGGTCATTGCGTGCCCCCGTCCATCGAGGTCACAAGACATATCCTATCCATTTCATTCCTTCCGCCACGCCCCGTGGCATGAATGGTGGATAGCATAGGACACATTTACACAGGCCCTGACCCACCCACCGTAGGTTGACGTTCTCTGATCAAGGCTGGTTTCCGGGCTCGGGGCGGATGGCTTGCGCCGTGCATCATGACCTTCCCAAGATATGCTCAGTGGTTCATGACACATTCCACCCTCACCGTTGCGGGGGCAGCGTCGGGGTTGCACCGACTTCCCAATTCTCCTGCGGTGGCAGGCACCTTGATAGAAATATCATCGCCAAATCTGGGGCGTCGCGCAATGATAAAAACGACATATTGGTGCGGATTTCGGAAATTGCCCAAAGTGCAATCGCACAAATAAAAAAGCCGCGGGCAATGCCCGCGGCCTTTTTATAAAGAGATCAAGTGAATTACTTGATTTTGCCTTCTTTGTATTCGACGTGCTTGCGAACAACTGGGTCGTACTTACGCACAACCATTTTTTCGGTCATGGTACGTGCGTTTTTCTTGGTCACGTAGAAGTGGCCAGTGCCCGCGGTCGAGTTCAGGCGGATTTTGATCGTGGTTGGCTTCGCCATTTTACATCTCCTGCGTCGGGCGTGTAGGTTGCCCGCGAATTCCTATGAGGTTTGCCTTTTACCTATACCTACGCCCGAGTCAACAGGCTTTGGAAAAAAAGGCAAAAAAATAACACGCGGGGCACCTATAAGCCGGATTTTGTCCAGGGGTTTCCCCCTTGGATGACCATTCATCTAAACGCAAGGTCACCCCTGCGCCTCTAGCTGCCAACCCGAACCTTTGGGCCAAAGCTGCCCTGCGGCGATATCGGTTGCCCGATCATGCCCCGCGCAAGGTTCCTATTCGGCATTGCTCCTGGTGGGGCTTGCCATGCGAGTCCTGTTACCAGTCCTCCGGTGGGCTCTTACCCCACCGTTTCACCCTTACCCGTGACCTGCACGGGCGGTTTGTTCTCTGTTGCGCTTTCCGTCGGGTTGCCCCGCCCAGGCGTTACCTGGCACCATTGCTTTGTGGAGTCCGGACTTTCCTCGGGCCAAGGCCCGCGGCCATCCAGCGCCCCGCGTGGGGCTGATTTAGGCTGAAGGCGGGGTTTGGTCAACCACTGTTTGATGCGCCAGCGACGCCATGTCTGCGCAATCGTCTGGGCCAAGCGCGCCAACGCGATGGGGTGCGAAGTGCAATCGAAATCCCTGCAACACGGGGTGTACCCCGACTGCCACATCATATCCGACCTGTGCGGCATGGTCCAAAAACTGCGCTGGATCATTGATCGCAGTGTGTTCTTGCGGCCAAAGCCCAAAGCCGTCGCGCGCAAGCCCCCGCCAATCAAACCGCGATCCGGGATCGGTTTTGCGCCCCAAGGCAATATCGGAATGCCCGATCACATGAGACCTAGGAAGAGACCAGCGGTGTGTGATGCCAGCCAACAGGCTGCGCAGCTGTTGCATTTGAGGATGTGGAAAGGGATGGGTACCACGATTGCACAATTCGATGCCAATCGAGGCGGAATTCATATCCTCGCATCCTTGCCAAAACGACCGGCCTGCGTGCCATGCGCGATGCGCCTCATCCACCAGCTGCGTCACGCGGCCATGTTCATCGATCACGTAATGTGCAGAGACCTCGAATTCAGGGGCGCACAGGCGATCAATCGCTGCGCGCGCGCTGTCCATTGCGGTGTAATGAAGAACCACGTACTGCGCCTGTAACCCACCCCGACGTTCCGAAAAATTCGGCGATGGGCACCACGTGGTCATGCGTTATTTTTTGCGCGCCAAACGGAATGGCGTTGGATCCCAATAGCAGGCAAAGCCATCACCGTCTGGGTCAAGACCCAAGCGATCCCGCTCTGGTCCGCCGTTGGACAAAAACGCTTCTTGAGCTGCGGCATCAGATACGAATTTCTGACAATTGCGTCGAAAGCGCGCTTCGGTCGAAAATGGACCACGGGAATACAGTTCCGCGCCAACTGGATTGGTTGTGCGGATGGCAAATTCAACGATATTCGGAATATCTGTCCCCGGACGGCGGGGAACCGCGGTGGGTTCAATCACTTGGTACAGCGATCTGTTGCGTTCCAAACGTGCCGCATCGCTTTCAATCGATTGACGATCTGCGACTGCGCTGAAATCTTGTTCATCTGACAAACCGGGATTGTCAAAGGTGGGCGTTGGCGCAATTGAGCTTTCGGTCGTGACGACGTCATCCCCAGATGTGAAATCGGGGCTGTTGGCGTCCAACTCATCTGCGCTGACTTCGACGGGGCTTGGGATCCCTGCCAATTGGGCGTCTCGCGCGCGCTGTTCCCCTTGGGGAACATAGCCGCTGTTGGGGATCTCAGGTTCGGTACAGCCGAACACTGCCAACATCGAAACCCCTAGCAAAATTTTACGCATAATCCATCCTTCGTACCCGTTTGGGGTCTTTTACCACCACTTTTGTGGTTTGGCCACAAAGCCCGCCGCCTGTTCCAACGCATAGGCGGTATTTAGCAAATCGCCCTCTTCCCATGGACGGCCGATCAATTGCAGACCCAATGGCAAACCCGTAGAATCCAATCCCGTCGGAACCGAAATACCGGGCAAACCGGCAAGGTTCACGGTCACGGTAAACACGTCATTTAGATACATTTGAACCGGATCCGCATCTGTCATTTCGCCCAATCCAAAAGCCGCAGAGGGTGTCGCAGGCGTCAAAATCGCATCAACCCCTGCCGCGAACACATCGTCGAAATCCTTTTTGATCAAGGCCCGAACGCGGCGTGCGCGGTTGTAATAGGCGTCATAAAAGCCCGCAGACAACACATAGGTGCCAACCATAATGCGGCGCTGTACCTCTGGTCCGAACCCTTCGGCACGGGTTTTTTCGTACATTTCTGTGATGCCATCACCCGCCGCCAAACTGGCGCGATGACCGAACCGAACACCGTCATACCGCGCAAGGTTAGACGACGCTTCCGCAGGGGCAATCACGTAATAGGCAGGCAAAGCGTATTTGGTGTGTGGCAATGAAATATCGACGATCTCGGCGCCTGCATCACGCAGCTTGGCTGTGCCATCTTCCCACAGTTTCTCGATCTCGGCGGGCATGCCATCCATGCGGTATTCTTTTGGAATACCGATTTTCTTGCCCCGAATGTCGCCTGTTAACATGGCTTCGAAATTTGGCACGGGGATATCCGCGCTTGTGCTGTCTTTCGGATCATAACCGGCCATGGTTTCCAACATGATCGCGGCATCGCGCACAGTTTTTGTCATTGGGCCCGCTTGGTCCAAGGACGACGCAAACGCGACAACGCCCCAACGGGAACAGCGACCATAGGTGGGTTTAATCCCCACAATGCCCGTGAACGCAGCGGGTTGGCGAATGGATCCACCGGTGTCGGTTCCTGTAGCGGCCAAACATAAATCCGCCGCCACCGCCGAGGCGGAGCCCCCTGACGAACCACCAGGCGTCAATTGACGATCATCGACTTTCCATGGGTTGACAGCATTTCCATACACAGATGTTTCATTCGAACTGCCCATGGCGAATTCGTCCATGTTCAGCTTGCCCAACGTAATCGTGCCCGCATCCAACAGATTTTGGCTGACCGTGCTTTCATATTCAGGCTTGAACCCTTGCAAAATGCGGCTCGCGGCTTGGCTATCAACGCCTTTGGTACAAAACAAGTCTTTGATGCCCAAAGGGATGCCACACATGTCCGGCGCATCACCCGCAGCCAGGCGTGCATCCGCAGCTTTGGCTTGCTCCATCGCCAGATCAGGCGTCTTGTGCACATAAGCGCCCAGCGCATCCGCACCCTCGATCGCGGTCAAACAGGCTTGGGTCAGCTCAACGGCAGTGACCTCTTTTGCACGCAATTTGTCGCGCGCTTCGGCGATTGTGAATGTGTTTAGTGCGCTCATTATTCAACCACCTTTGGAACCGCAAAGAACCCTTCACGCGCATCGGGCGCGTTTTTCAAAACCTTATCCTGCTGATCGCCATCATTGACCACATCCACACGGCGCTTCAACCGCTGTGGCGTGACAGATGTCATTGGCTCGACCCCATCGACATTCACTTCATTGAGCTGCTCGATAAAGCCCAAAATATTGTTGAATTCTTCTGCCAACGCAGGCAGCGCATCTTCTTCAACGCGAATTCGCGCCAATTTGGCGACTTTTGCAGCGATTGCCGTATCAATGGACATAAGGCTCTCCTTCATAACTCGTCACCCGTTTAACGCTGCGCGCGCGTCGCTGCAAGCGGATAGAACCTATAAACATGCGGCGTGGCGGGCAGTTTTGTCTATTTTCATTGCACATCTTTCACTTTTGTAAAAATACTCAAACAAACCAACAGATCAAAAGGAACAGACAGATGAAAATTACGTGGCTGGGACATGCGTCATTTCGCATCGAAATTGCGGATCAAGTGTTATTGATTGATCCGTGGCTGACGGGAAATCCGATGTTGACCGAAACACAGCATCCGCAGGCGGTCACAGGTGCCACGCATATCCTTTTGACACATGCACATTTTGACCACATCGCGGATACACCCACGCTTGCCAAGGATTTGGATATCCCAGTCGTCGGGCAATACGATCTCATGGGATATCTGGAACGCAAAAACGGCATCAAAGTTGTGGGATTTAACAAAGGCGGCACCGTCCAACTGGGTAATGTTTCGGTCACAATGGTCAATGCGGTGCATTCATCCACGATGTCCCCAGACGGCGAATTGATGGCAGCGGGGTCCGAATGCGGCTTTATGATTTCGGGCGAAGGACATACAATCTATGTCTCGGGCGACACGGATGTTATGGCGGATATGGCCATTTTCAACGACCTTCACCATCCCGATATCGGGATTTTAGCGGCGGGCGGTCACTTTACCATGGATATGAAACGTGCGGGATATGCGGCGGCGAAATTCTTTGATTTCAAAACAATTATCCCCTGTCATTATCGGACGTTCCCGATTTTGGAACAATCAGCCGATGTTTTGGCCGCCGCAGTTCCAAACGCGCAGGTCATTGAACCGCAGGTTTTGCAAGCAATAGAAATCTAATTACATCTGGTCAGGGCGATAAAACCCCGCTAGAGGACGCGTAAATTCACCAAGGAGCATTCCAATGTCAGACATCATTCGTATCGAAACAGGCCCCCGCATG
>Ga0181557_1005641_pt1 | contig 11178 bp, 6 predicted proteins | sample 011ome_23_FD_148632 | JGI IMG/M metagenome (GOLD analysis project Ga0181557, IMG submission 148632) | Coastal salt marsh microbial communities from the Groves Creek Marsh, Skidaway Island, Georgia - 011506CT metaG (spades assembly) | ecosystem: Environmental > Aquatic > Marine > Intertidal zone >... | reverse complement strand
CTTGTGTTAACCACATTGACCGCAGATATAACATCACCACTAATAGATATATTGTCTCCTGCTATTAAAGTATTTTGTTTCAATTCAAATTCTTCACGTTTGGTTATATCCCAAATAGATGATATAACATCTCCGCTAATAGTTATATTGTCTCCTGCTATTAAATTATTTTGTTTCAATGCTAATGCGTTACTTAGGTCGCTTGTGGTCACCACATTAACCGCAGATATAACATCACCACTTATGGAAATATTTGTACCTTCCAATAAATTATTTTGTTTCAATGCTAATGCGTTACTTAAATCACTTGTATTTATAATATTAATGGTGGATATAATATCACCACTAATGGTTATATTGTCTCCTTCTATTAAATTATTTTGTTTCAATGCTAATGCATTACTGAGGTCACTTGTAGTCACCGTATCCACAGTGGATATAACATCTCCACTTATGGAAATATTTGTACCTTCTAATAATTTATTTTGTTTCAATGCTAGTGCATTACTCAGGTCGCTTGTGGTCAACACATCAATAACTGATATAACATCTCCACTAATAGATATGTTATTTCCAGGTGTTAAATTATCTTGTTTAAATTCTATTTCGTTACTTAAATCATTTATGGTCACCACATTTATAGTAGATATAACATCTCCGCTAATACTAATATTATCTCCGGCAGTTAAAGTATTTTGTTTCAAAGAAAATGCATTACTTACATCACTTTCGGTTGCAAGATTAATAGTAGATATAACATCACCACTAATAGATATATTATTACCTTCTAATAATTTATTTTGTTTTAATTCAAATTCATTACTTATATCACTTGTGGTTATATCCCAAATTGATGATATAACATCTCCACTAATATTAATATTATCTCCAGCAGTTAAAATATTTTGTTTCAATAATAATTCATTACTCAGGTCACCTGTGGTCACCACACCAATCACAGATATAACATCTCCACTTATGGAAATATTTGTACCTTCATATAACTTATCTTGTTTAAATCCTATTTCGTCACTTAGATCACTTATGTTTACAATATCAATTGTGGATATAACATCGTCAATAATGGTTATATTTGTTCCTGCGGTTAAATTATTTTGTTTCGATGCTAATGCATTAGTCAGATCACCTTTATTTATAAGATCAATTGTGGATATAATATCATCACTGATTGATATATAAGTACCTTCGGATAAATTATTTTGTTTCAATGCTAATGAATTACTTAGTTCACTTGTGGTTGCAACACCAACAGCGGAAATAACATCTCCGCTGATACTAATAAATGTACCCTGTGTTAACTTATCTTGTTTTGATACTAATGCATTACTTAGGTATTCTGTATTTATAATATTAATGGTAGATATAACATCTCCGCTAATAGAAATATTATCTCCAGCAATTAAATTATTTTGTTTCGTTACTAATGCGTTAGATAGATCTTGTTTATTTACAATATCAATGGTGGAAATAATATCTCCACTAATAGATATATTAGTTCCTTCTATTAAATTATTTTGTTTCAATGCTAATGCGTTGCTTAAGTCGTATGTAGTTACATCTCCAATAGATGAAATAATATCTCCACTAATAGATATATTAGTTCCTTGTGTTAACTTATTTTGTTTCAAAATTAATGCGTTACTTAGGTCGTTTGTAGTGACAACATCTACAGTGGATATCACATCACCACTAATGCTAATATTTGTGCCAGAAGTCAATACATCTTGTTTCAAAATTAACGCGTTACTTAGGTCGTTTGTAGTGAGAATATCTCCACAAATGGATATAATATCTCCTATGATACTAATATTTGTACCTTCTGTTAAATTATCTTGTTTCATTGTTAATGCCTCGTTGAATTCGTTTGTGGTTACAAGATCAACTGTGGATATAATGTCATCACTGATGGATATATTACTTCCCTGTGTTAACTTATTTTGTTTCAATGCTAATGCGTTACTTAAATCACTTGTAGTTACCACATCCACAGTGGATATAACATCTCCACTAATAGAAATATTTGTACCTGCGGATAAGTTATCTTGTTTTAATGCTAACGCATTATTTAGAGCTATTGTGGTTATATCGCCAACTGACGATATAATATCTCCACTAATAGTAATATTATTTCCTGATATTAATTTATCTTGTTTCAATGTTAAAGCATTAATTAGGTCAGTAGTATTTATAAGATTAATAGTAGATATAACATCGCCGCTAATAGAAATATTATTACCTTCCACTAACTTATTTTTTTTTAATAATAATTCATTGTTTACATCATTTATTGTTATATCTCCAACGGATGAAATAATATCCCCACTAATGGTAATATTGGGTCCTGCGATTAAACCATTTTGTTTATTGGTGATAGAATAAGTATTTTGAGATATATCTTCCGTTAGGTTTATTATTTTATTGTCTATATTGGTTAAAGTTTTTAATGTAGTTTCTACTATACCTCCACTTAACTCTTCACTATTTATTACCAATCCATTTAATTTACTACGAATATGTGATAATTGTTGATTTAAAGTTAGCATTATAAGAAAAATATAAAAAAAATACTGTAAAATTACTAATCCATTTATTCAATATTTGGATCTTGTGTTTCTGTTTGTTTTGTTTCGTTTCTCGACGAATGACCCATAATTGGTAAAACTAACAAGTATTTCATTATTTATTGTAGTATTTATTAGATTATTTACAATGAATGAACCATCAATTATAATATTTTCATGTACATGTAAGTCATTCAAGCAAATATGACTTGAATACGCAATTGCATCTTGTTTACTGTAAAGGGTAAGTTCCAGAAATATCACTAATTAACAAATCACATTCATTAATACTCGACATACCATTACTGGACAAATCAAATTCTCATAAATATCTAAATCTTGAACAATTAAAATATTATCTACATTAAGTTTTTTTTCTAAAATATACATTCCCACATAAATCTAGTTTATTAATGAATGATATATCATCTTTTATTTTATTTATTCTTTGGTTTAAAGTTAGTATTATAACAACAAAACAAAATAAAATAAAAGTTTAATTTATCCTAATCGATTTCTTCGATGTTTGGTTCCGAAACATGTTCGATATTGGGTTCTGAAACAGGTTCAGTAGTTGATCCGACTGATTTCATATATTCTTCTAGTTCTTGAATCTTAGTTTTGTACACATCTATAGATTCATCGTTATGTGTTGTTAACCATTGAATATCTTCATTGATTTTTTGTAATACATTTTCTTTTTCAGCAATAGACGATTGTTCCATCTCACTTTTTATTTTATATAAACTTTGTTCATAACTTTGCTTTGTTTCCAATGTCATCTTATATTCTTCATCTTGGGATTTATACAATTCGGCATCTTGTATCATTTTTTCAATATCAGAATCTGATAATCGACCTTTATCGTTTTTAATTTCGATTTGCATTTCTTTACCAGTGGTTTTTTCTTTGGCACTCACTTTAAGAATACCATTTGCATCTACTTCAAACGACACCTCAATTTGTGGTTGTCCGCGTGGCATAGGTGGAATCCCTTCTAACAAAAATTCACCCAGTTTATTATTGTCTTTGGTTTTTACCCTTTCACCTTCAAATACTTGAATATTTACAGCCGATTGGTTGTCGGAATAGGTTGAAAAAATTTGAGTCTTTTTTACTGGAACAGTAGTATTACGATTAATTAAACTGGTCATTACACCACCAGAAGTTTCTAAACCAAGCGATAAAGGGGTTACATCAATCAATAATAAATCTTTTAATGCTTCAGATTGATTATGTCCACTTAAAATCGCTGATTGAATGGTAGCACCATAGGCAACCGCTTCATCTGGATTGATACTACGACATAAATCTTTTCCACCAAAAAAATCAGACAATAATTGTTGTACTTTTGGAATACGGGTAGAACCACCCACCAAAACGATTTGCTGAATTTGTGATTTAGATAATTTACTATCACGAATGACCTTTTCTACTGGTTCCATACATTTCCTGAAATAATCCATATTCATATCTTCGAATTTGGCTCGACTAATAGTAGTGTTATAATCCATACCATCAATCAATGAATCAATTTCAATACTAGCTACCGTAGACGATGACAACGTTCGTTTGGCACGTTCACATGATGTTCTTAGACGACGCAATGCCCGTTGATTGTCAGTTAATTCTTTTTTATATTTTCGTTTTAATTCTTGGAGACAATAATCTACCATTCTATTGTCAAAATCTTCACCACCTAAATGGGTGTCTCCAGCGGTCGCCTTTACTTCAAAAATTCCTTCATCAATCGATAAAATACTAACGTCAAATGTTCCACCACCCAAATCAAAGATTAAAATATTTTGTTCATCTTTTTTGTCTAGACCATAAGCAATTGCGGCTGCTGTTGGTTCATTGATAATACGTAAAATATTTAATCCAGCAATCGCCCCTGCATCTTTGGTAGATTTCCTCTGACTATCATTGAAATAGGCGGGTACTGTAATGACCGCATTTTTTACTTCTTTACCAAGATAGGATTCGGCAATTTCTTTCATTTTAATAAGAACCATTGATGATATTTCTTCAGGTGAAAATATTTTTTCTTCCCCTTTATAGGTTACTTGGACATTGGGTTGATTTGATTTTCCATCTACTACTTTGAAAGGCCAATGTTTCATGTCTTGTTTCAATTCGTTCATAGTGCGTCCAATCATCCGTTTTGCGTCAAAAATTGTATTAGTTGGATTAATAGATACTTGATTTTTTGCCGAATCGCCAATCAATCGCTCTTTTTCATTGAAGGCTACATAAGAAGGTGTTGTACGATTTCCTTGATCATTGGCAATAATTTCAACTCTATCATTTTGCCAAACGCCTACACAAGAATACGTTGTTCCAAGATCAATACCAATTGTTTCTCCGTCCATTGGTATTGATAATAAATTCTTTTTATATTTTAATAATATAATTATTATTAGATTCTATACAATATTTTCGAATATTTTGTATATATAAGGCTTCCCATTTCATAGAATGATGAATAATAATGTTTGAGTAACATAATCGGTCATTACCAGAAATATTCATTTTTATAATATTACTTCGGTTATATAAATATTGACTTATGTTAGATAAGGCCTGTTTATTGTTGTATCTATAATCTATTTCCAAAAACAATAACCAACCAGTGGTAACATATTTTATCATATCTTGAAATTGTGTATCTTCAACATAGGTGACGTTATCATATTGTTCGCGATTTACATAATCAGTGCATATAATATTTACTTTATAAGATTGTTCCAATATGTGAGGTATTAGTTCACCATTATGTATAATAATAGTTAATATTGGTTTTGCTATATAATAAGTATTACACAAAGACAAAACAGTTCGTTCAAATGCATGTTCAATTTGTCCGTCGTGTATCATTCGTGTTTGATAATGATGTTTAAATTTGTGGTAAATTTCTTCAATAGGTCGTTTGTGTATATGTTGTAAATAAACATAGTCATTTTCATCAGGTTCATTCAACAATGGATACAAACGTTCGTCACCAAAGATAAGTTCACAAATGTTTTTTTTCAAAATATATATATTTCCTTCAATAAATGCATTTTTATGTGGGTCATTTACATTCAAATATTTCTTCAATTCATTGGTGTAACTATAATTAAAATCCACATTTTTTATTTGATTTATCCTTTTTATATTGTATTGCTTGTACAAGGTATATACCAAGTTTGGAAAATATCCTTCGTAATCATATATGTTAGAGACAATATGACCTATATTATCAAATAAAGTATCCATATAAATATGTCTCAAATGAGGATCTGTCTTAGAATGCATAAAATAAATATAATCATACTCAATATCTTTGTCTTTCAAGTATTTTACCATCATCATTTTAGCACCTATATCTAGTCCATTGTTTGGTATTTTTAATATAGTCATATAACTATATGCCTTTTCTAATAATCCAATAGAATAGGTCACCACAATATGAAAGTACTTTGATAAATCAAACAAATAATAATCGTATATAGCACTAAATTGTGATATATCAAAACAATGTAAATGAACAAACAATGGTTTTGAGTATACTTCAAATTGTTCAACATTGTATTCCATTGGTTTTTGACGTATACATTTCAAATTTACTTTGTGAAATAATAATTTATATTTCTGTTCGTTAAAATAATTAATAATCGTTCTATTCATTGTAACATCAAATTGTTGATTCAAATCTTTTATAATACTATGTTTTTTTTGAAATTGTTCAATATGGTATGATATTTCGGAATAATCTCCTATAATAGGATTTATGAAAATTACTCTATCATTGTATTGTTGATTATCTTGATTAAGTTTAGGACTTTCACTAATGATCACATTGTTGAACGGCAAACATTCATTAAGACGTGTTGTCTCTAATAAACTATTGTTATAATAAGAAATATTCAAAATAATTTTACTTTTTTTAATCAGTTCATTTAATTTTTCACCAAAAACATTAGTCACTATTGTTATGTTGAACTTTTTTTTTAAATCGCCTAATATTTTTTTACGTCTTTCATTTAGTGTTCCATAAAATAAAATGTCAATATGTTCGCTTGTGGAAATAGGTGGTTGGAATATATGTATTTTAGATTTGATTTTCTCGTTATAATATTTTAGATTATATGAGTTATAATCATAAATATACATAGCATGTTTGAATAATTCAATGTATTTATTTATATTCACATTTTCAATAAGATTTTCCAATTGAAAAATAACGTATTTACTATCTTTCAATAAAGAATATATGGATGGATTCAATCGACTATAGGACAAAATAAATAATATATTTTTTTTATATTTTAGATTTTTATTATAAAATAACATTTCATTTAAATCATTTATCAAATGGGTAGCAATATTTTTGTCGTTTAAATATTTATTTATATTTTTTGCTAAATTATATTGATATACGTTATAAAATATATCGACGACAATAGACATTAAACATAAGTTATATATTATAAATAGAAAATAAACGATTAATATATATATGTGTGATTATAATTTAAGCGAATTAGAAATATTTTTTTATAATGATATTTCTGAAAATGAGAACAATTATTCTACTTATGAAGATTTGAATCATTTGTCTCCAACCGAATTATGGCGACACGCCAATATGTTTGGCTATAAAGAACAGCGAACTATTTTTAATGATTGTTCTTATAATGATTCGTTTTATTGTAATTATTTGAATACTTTTAGGACACAAGTATTGAACGTAGACCCTTATTTTAATTGGCAACAATACATACAAAGTTATAGTTTAACTTTAAATAGTGAATATTACGCTTTATTAGATTTTATGGACCGGCGACAATTAGAACCTTGTGCGTATGTATCATCATCCAATACGTTAAGTATTTCAAGTACCAAATCTCATTATACAATAATAGGAGAACAATCTAGTTATCAAAAAGATCGGTTTATGTTTCATTATGGGTCCGGACAAACATCAACTAATTTGTTTGGTATGGTAGTTCCGTTTAAATCTAAATTACTAAGAGGATATTTTATGTATCACTATGACGAAGAAGATTTAACTTCAGATTTATCGTACAATACAAACGATACCTATATAAAATTAAAGTTATACATAGATGGTTCTTATACAAATTATTATATAGAAGAAATGTTAGACTCTTCCAAACATATGGTGGTTGGAATGTTTAAAAGTGGATATAGTTTAAATAATGGAAGTATTATCCAAAATACGACGATTGTTGTAGAACAAAACGCAATATTATCATGGTATTGTGAAGGGTTGAATTCAAAAATAGGCGATGATTATACAGAACGTCCATATAATCCTTCTAGAAATAGGTTTATCGTTGTTTTAGAAACATTATAATATAGAAATTATATATGTTAGAACAACTGAAGATTTATTTTATTGAAGAATGTAATACATCAACACTTGATTTCAAATACAAATCGTATCCAGATTTATCAGGAATGACCAACGACCAATTATGGTTCCATGCCAATGAATATGGTTATAAAGAACAGAGACAAATATTCCATGATTGTTATTATAATAGTTTGTTTTATGATTATTACTTAGCAGATTATCGGAAAATTGTATTGTTCCATAATCCATATTTTGATTGGAAAATTTATAAACCTACAAGTGAATATGACGCACTTATACATTATATAAATCAGTGCGACTTGTCTTATAACGATGTTTTAACCGATGTATCTTATACAAATCCACATTATTCGATTGTGGCTGAATGCCCCAGTTATGATTATCAAAAATTTCCATTTGCTTATGGTGCAGGTCAATGGTCAAGTGGTTTTTTTGGGTTAATTGTTCCGTGTAAATCTATATTGAAACGAGTATATTTTATGTATTTATATGATGAATATGAAGTCATCGAAATTTTAGATAAATATGATTTTAATTCGTCCAGTGTACGTATTAAGTTAGATTTATATATCAATGGATCTATGAGTGATTATTACGTGGAAGAAACGCTTGATGCTAGTAAAAATATGTTGGGTGCATTATTCAAGAAAAAAAATATAAATGGTCCAACCATAAGCGTAGACTATGATGAAATCATACTAGAAGAAAATTCAGTTATTTCATGGTTTTGTTCGGACTTATTGTCTCAAACTACCAATCGCGAATATACCAATTACCCATATAATCCAGCTAGAAATAGATTTATAATGATTTTAGAACCTTATAATACTCGTTATGTCTCTAATCCAAATATTGATTTGAGAACTATAAATAGTGATATTAAAATGAATCAATATAATATTTCATTAAAACAAAATAAATTAAATTCCGGAAATAACATACAAATAGTAGACAATATTATTTCTGTGGTTGGTATAAGTGGTGTAGAAAGTAATTTTTATTATGTAAACCAACTACGAAATGACGTAGAAAGTTCTTTTGTTGAAATAAATGATTTAATAACTAATATAACAATAGATACTAATCTGAGTAATTCTGTATATGATTTATCTAGCAGTATAGAAGCATTGTATTTAGATGTATCTAACCTAAACATGACTAAACAACCGACTATCAATGAAGGTGACTTGTTAATTCGCGATACTTCTGGACTAGAACTCGCATTGTCTAATAAACAAGATACCATTTCGTTTTTAAGCGATATTTGCTTGAATGACTTACATGTACATGGAAATATTATAATTGATGGTTCATTCAATGTAAATAATGACCTTACCAAAATCGCTAATAATTTTGAAGTTGCTGGTAATTTACAACTTGGTTCTATAACAGATGTAGAAAACGCTATCAACAACGCTGGAGGTGTTCCAAGTATAACTTATGATGCTGTAAAAGAAATAACCACTTTTGACGGGAGTTTTGTCGTTATGCCTCAACTTACCATAGAAGATGACCTGAGTGTGGGGGGAGACTTGCATGTCAATGGCGACTTGGTGGTAGACGGGACATTCAACTTCAGCGAAGTAATACAAAACATTACAACGGTGAATAACGAAGTAGTGTTTAGCACTCAATTGGATGTGTCGAACCAAGGAACGGGTCCCGCACTGAAAGTATCTCAGTTCGGTGTGGGCGACGACCAAGACGTAGCATTGTTCAATGCCGGTGACGAAGGTGATGCCTTGAAAATAGATTCGTGTGGTAATATGTTCGTATACAAAGACATGAATGTGAGTGGTGATATAAATGGTAATGAAATTCAAGTAAATTCTATTCCTATAAATTCTTTCACAAATTACATAATGGGTGCTGATTATCAATTCGGTACAGGTTGGGGACGGGGTAATATCATAACAAGACAAGGCACTCAATTGCCTTTTTGTTCTCATTCGTCCCAATTTAGCGAAAATTCTTCGGGCGTATTTTATTGTAGTCAACCTGGAACATATGAAATAACAGCAAATGTTGTTTATAGAAACATAAACACATCAAACAACACTGGAAGACAAAATCCGTGTATTGGAGTGGGTATAGATTCAGATACTAACGACTATAACACTCCATATATTGCTCCAAATTGGAATTTAATGCCGCATGGTCAAACCCCATTTGCTGTCCAATATGTTAGGATGAACGAAGGTAAAGTATGCAGTTTGACAGTAAAAAGAATTCATCATTTTGTGGACTCAACACAAGAAGTTAGCATACACACTTATGGTCAACCTGCTACGGGAGATGAATTTCAAAAAGTTTTAGCAGAATATCATATTTTAAATTCCACAATCCAATTTAAATATTTGGGTAATTTTGACAACATTACATAATTTATATTTTGGTAATATGTCGGATTGGATACAAATTAGAAAGGCGCATACTTTATTTAAATAATGTTTAGTACAAAGAACGCAAACAAAAATGGGATTCTATACAACACCAGATTTTCATTATATCAGAGAACAAATAAGCAATTTTGTCTCTACGAATAGTTTCTAAAAGACAGGTAAAAGTATTTCCTATGTACTTTGATCATTTTAGGTTACTCCGCCGCAACATTTGGTAGATATCGTCCAGAAGAGATTTAATAAAAAGATACAGATACAAAGTTACATTTACATCACCGAGACCAGATGGTAATTATGTGGTTAAACCAATATGTTTAGAAGGACATAAATTTCAAGATTCTGAACATTGATAAAATTTAAAATATTATAAGAATATATATAATGTCAGATCCGGTCAAAAGAACCAACACAACCATCTCGAATACAAATAAATACAACCTAAAGGGGATTACCTATTCTAATGTAGAATATTTAACCAATATAGATAATTCTTTAAATGTAGCCGGAAACGTAACATTTCAGTCTACTCTTAGAACTACAGGAGATGTATCCTTAAATGCGTTTGTCGATGTTTCTGATGGTTTGAACGTCGTTGGTCCAACCACACTCACCACTTTGCAAGCATCTAGCGATGTGTCACTTAACGCCAATGTTGAAATAGAAAAAAATTTATTGGTAATAGGTGATGTATCCTTAAATGCGTTTGTCGATGTTTCTGATGGTTTGAACGTCGTTGGTCCAACCACACTCACCACTTTGCAAGCATCTAGCGATGTGTCACTTAACGCCAATGTTGAAATAGAAAAAAATT
>Ga0181557_1005633_pt1 | contig 11191 bp, 9 predicted proteins | sample 011ome_23_FD_148632 | JGI IMG/M metagenome (GOLD analysis project Ga0181557, IMG submission 148632) | Coastal salt marsh microbial communities from the Groves Creek Marsh, Skidaway Island, Georgia - 011506CT metaG (spades assembly) | ecosystem: Environmental > Aquatic > Marine > Intertidal zone >... | reverse complement strand
TTATGCGCAATTGGGTTGCTGGTACTTCCTGTTGCCCAGGCCGATACGGTCGATTTGCTCGAGATATGGGGCCCGGATGGGGTTGATCAGGGCGGTGATAACAACGGCGTCACCGATCTGTTATTTTGCTCCACGTCTTGCGGTGGTGCGATTTCTGCAGGCGATATATCTGATATTAGTGCCAATCAATTTTATGGTGCCAATGGCAATGTTGCCGCGGCTCAGGATCACCTCAATCCCGATATGGTTAATATGCTGGCCTTTGAAGGCGTTGTGGTTCCGGGCTTAACGGGCAACAAAATTGAAACTGGCTTCAGCGGCAAGACCATTACCACCAGCACTGATTTTGTTGGCTATGTAACCATCAAAGCTGCAAGCCTGGTATGGCTGTTCCTGATCGAAGACGATGGGATTCAGGGTAACACAGTGCAAGTTGCCATCACTGGACAAAATGATGTCTCACACTACACCGAGTGGGCCGTCTCTGAGGTGCCGCTCCCCGCAGCTGCATGGCTGTTCTTTTCCGGATTGATTGGATTGGCAGGGCTAAGGAAATCATCGAAGCGATAACCCGTTCTCTCTTGAAAAGCGAACTGAATCACATTTTCAATGTTACGCAATCGATATAAAAAATCGGTTGCGTAAACTCGTTTTCAGGAACTAATCGCTTAGAGTCAGTCTTGTCTTATGGTCGATCAAAAATCAAGGATGGTGCGTCCTCACGACGCCAAGATTAATGCTTTTTCCCGTCTTATCGACGCCGGAATCATTGGTTGCACACTGGTGGCGCTGGTTTCTGTGCTCAAGCTCAGTTGGGTACCTCTCTACAACTGGCTGTTGTTAATTTCAATCGTGTTGTTCAGCTTCCTCTCCGAATCCAGCTCCAGCTATAAATATTGGCGCGGCATCAGCATCAGGGCAGAAGTCACTGCGGTGGGCAGCAACTGGCTGGCCGTGGTGTTAGTGTTAATTCTGGTCGACATGGTATTCCATCCTTCAGATCTCTATAACCGCGAGATGGTGTTTTACTGGTTTGTCCTCACTCCGATTGAGCTGATTTCCTGGCACTCGATATTTCGCATGATGCTGCGCCTGTTCCGTGACACCGGTATGCGTGTACAGTCAGTGGCAATTTATGGCGCAACTGAATTAGGTGCCAGCCTCGAGGCGCGTATCACGTCAATGCCCTGGTCTGGCTACAACTTCATCGGCTACTTTGACGACCGCAAAACCAACGGCACCAGACGCTATATTTCTGACTCGGATCGCATCAAAGGCGATTCAAAAGAGCTGATCAAACAGGCCAAGGCAGGTTCCATCGATACTATTTTCATCACCTTGCCATTGGCCGCTGAAAAGCGCATCAAACAACTGCTCAATGAGCTGGCTGACACCACCGTATCGGCGTACATGATGCTCGATCTATTTAGTTTTGATCTACTCAGCGCCAGTTGGCTGGACATTCAAGGTATGCCCGCCATCAGTGTGTTTGAATCACCGCATACGGGCCTGGACAAGTTTGCCAAGCGCACACTCGATCTGGTTGTCGGCAGCCTCATTCTGCTACTCATTGCGATTCCCATGATAGTGATTGCGCTCGCTATCAAACTTACTTCAAAGGGCCCGGTGATATTTCGGCAGCAACGCTACGGCATGGGCGGGGAACCGATTATGGTGCTCAAATTCCGCACCATGAAGGTGATGGATGCTGGTGACAAGACTTTGGTTCAGGCATCAAAGCACGATAGCCGCATTACGCCAATTGGTGCCTTGCTGCGCAAATCTTCCCTCGATGAGTTGCCACAGTTTTTTAATGTACTGGCTGGCACCATGTCAATTGTTGGCCCGCGCCCCCACGCAGTGATTCACAACGAATTTTATCGCAGCGCCATTCACGGCTACATGTTGCGCCACAAGGTTAAACCCGGCATTACCGGTCTTGCTCAGATTAAAGGCTATCGCGGCGAGACAGATACCCTGGAAAAAATGGAAGGGCGCATCAAACATGATCTTGAATATATCCGCAGCTGGTCACTGTGGCTCGACATCAAGCTAATTGTAATGACCGCCTGTGGCGGCTTTATCAACAAGAATGCTTACTGAAAATTGCTCCAGACGGGGCCTCTAAAGTAAGCAATTAGGTCTACACTAAACTGAGGATTACAGAGGAAAGTGATCATGCAACAAACCATTGGACGTGTAAAAAAACGCTTTATAGCAGTGCTGTTGCTCTGCGGTCTCAGCCCACTGGCGTCGGCAGATATCTATCAACTCAACCCGGGTGATCAGCTAGAAATCTCCGTGTGGAATGAGGAAAATTTACAGAAAATTATCACCGTGTTGCCCGATGGAAAAATTTCATTTCCACTGGTAGGGCACCTCCAGGCCGCGGGCAAAACCGCGTCTGAAATCGAAGCGCTCATTACTGACAAACTCGATGCCTATATCGCCGACCCCGAAGTGAATGTCACCGTGACAAGTGCCCGAGGCAATGTTGTCTACGTTGTCGGCAAAGTCCTAAAGCCAGGTCCCATTGTTATGATCCAGTCCACCAGTGTAATGCAGGCATTGGCTATGGCAGGTGGGCTCAATGAATTTGCTTCGGGCAATGCCATCAAGATTATTCGTCGCGGCGGATTGGCACAGGGTGGGGGTGAAGAGCTACTCAAAGTGCGTTACTCCGACCTTGAAAAAGGCTCAGACCTGTCAACCAATCATTTACTGAAATATGGAGACGTCATCGTCGTTCCATAAATAGCAAGGATTCGCTATGAACAACACCATCAAACACATCACAGCCGTCGTCGGCCTGCCAATAGTCTTGGCCGGCGCCGCAACCCTGTCGAGTGCCGGAAACTGGGTCGCAGACTACAGTCTTGATGCCGATATCGCCTACGATGACAATTTTTTTATGGCCGATGAAGAGCAAGACACCTGGGTGTACTCGGTCAAACCTGAAGTCTCAATGATTTATGTTTCGCCGGTCGCCAAATCTCAGCTAGATGCAAGGCTTGCGTTCAAGCGCTACTCGGACTTTGATCAGTTTGATTCCGAAGACCCTGCATTTGACTGGAAAAACAGCTACAAAACCCAACGCTCAAACTGGTCATTCAATACCGGTTACAGCGAGAACTCACAGCGCGATGCCGCCGAGCAGGATGTCGGGATCTTTGATTCCAACACCATCGTCAAAACCATTTATATCGACCCCGGTGTCGACATTGAGCTGACCGAAAAGGACGAGTTGGGCATTTCGCTGCATTACAACCGTCGCGACTATGACGCCAATGACTTCTCAGATAATGATACTCAAACGATTGGACTGAACTGGCGGCACCATCTAAACGAGGTGCTGACCACCACAGCAATGGTCAGTGCATCAAATTACTCGGCCGACCGCGTGGCGATCAGTGCTAACGAAACGGACTACATTCAGACAACTGTCGGCTTTATCTATCAGTATTCCGAAGCCATGACCATTGATGGCAGTGCAGGCTATTTTGAAACTGATGCCGAAGCGCGCTTTTTGGCCGGGCCGATTTTGCTGATCAGCGAAACCGAAAGCAATGGCACGCTGCTCAATTTGGGGCTTCACTACGATACCGAAAATGATACCTTCTCATTTAATCTATCGCGCGGTCTATATCCATCAAGCCAAGGCGAAGTTGAGGAGCGCGACAGCGTCGGTGTCGGCTATGAGCATCAGTTTAGTGGTCGCAGCTCAACAGGTATCTCCATCGCCTGGTACGACACAGGTGCCTTGAGTGAGGAGCGTGAGAGCGTCACCGTATCGCCGTTCTACAGCTATCGCCTCACCGAAAAACTACAGTTGAAAACCACCTATATTTTCCGCCGCTTCGATCGTCAGACCACACTGAATGAAGTCGACTCCAATCGGGTCAATCTCGGTTTACGCTATAGCTTTTAATAATAAAAATCAGGCAAAAAGGACGCTGTATCTATATGGATGACACTGAAAAGTCGCTGCTCGATTATCTCGAGATGCTGCGCAGGCGTAAACGTTACATCATCATTGCCTTTCCCCTCTTGCTTGCACTCAGCACAGCGATAACCTTTCTGCTACCACCAATCTATCAGTCTGAAGGGGTGATACTGATCGAGAGTCAGGAAATCCCCCGTGATCTGGTGCGTTCGACCGTCACCAGTTATGCCGAGCAGCAAATTCAGGTGATCAAGCAGCGCATATTGACCACCTCGCGAATTCTTCAAACATTGGATAAATACAAAGTTTATGAGGATGAGCGCGATTCCAGTACCGTCTCGCTACTCGTCGAAAAATTCCGCAGTGCGGTCAACATCGAAATGATCAATGCCAACGTAATCGACCCCACTCGCGGGCGGGCACAGCGCGCCAGCATTGCGTTTAAAGTCTCATTTCTCGATGAGTCACCAGATACAGCCCAGCAAGTAGCCAATGAACTGGTAACCATGTTTCTTGATGAAAACGTCAAAACGCGCACTAACAAGGCCGCCGAGACAGTCACTTTTCTCAATGATGAAGCGGACAAAATGCAGAAAACCGTGCAGGATCTGGAGGAGAAAATTGCCAACTTCAAGTTGGAATTTGGCGAAAGTCTACCCGAACTTTTGCAGTTCAATCTATCGATGATCGAGAAGCTTGAAGAGAAAATTCGAACCAATCAATCGGAAGCGATAAGGCTCAGTGATCAGATCCATTATCTGAGCCTTGAACTCGCCAGCATGGACCCCTATGTGGCCAGCAGTGAAGGTGTCACCACACTCAGCAGTCAGGTAAGGCTGGCACAGCTGCAAAGCGAACTGAACAGCCTGGAAAATAAATACTCGGAATCACACCCGGATATCAAACGTCTCAACCGTGAAATCGAAGCGCTTAAAAAAGAGGTCGCAGCAGATTCCCTGTTTCAGCCTGAAGAAAATATGGATGAAATATCCAACCCACTTTACAGGCAAATAAAAATCAAAATTGATGCCAGTGAAAAAGAATTAGCGCGCACCAATATCCAGCGCAAACACATGCAAGCAGAAATACAGGACTACCAGCTCAGAGTGTCTCGCACCCCTGAAGTGCAGCGAAGCTATGATGATCTAACCCGCGATTACGAAAGCACTAAACACAAATATCAGGAATTGCGTGCCAAACAGCTCGAAGCCGATGTCGCACAAAACCTCGAGTCAGAAAACAAAGCCGAGAGTTTCACCCTGATTGAACCGCCCCTGCGCCCAACTGAATCGGTAAAGCCCAACCGCCCAAAACTGCTAATGATGGGCCTGTTCCTGTCCGGCGCGATTTCGGTAGGACTGGTGTTTTTGGCCGAGATGCTCGATCCAGCAATACGCAGTGTTAAAGATATTACACGCATCACCGGTGCAGAACCCTTGGGGCTTATTCCATTGATGCTGACCGACGAGGACTACAGGCGAAAAGATCGATCGCGCAAGCGCTTGATACTGTTAGCAGGCTTACTGCTGATCGTCATGCTTGGCATCGTTCATTATTTTGTGCTCAGTCTGGATATCGTGTGGTTCAAAATTATGTCCAAAATCAACATGTTGTAGGTAGGCTATATGTCCAGGATTCACAAAGCATTGGCCAAGGCCAGAGAAAAACGTCAGGAGCAAAGACTGGCGTCGGGTAGGGCATCGCCATTGGAAAAAATTGTCTACACCGATAGCCGGGTTGTCCCTGTATGTCATGCGCAACTGGAAAAAAATCGGGTCGTATCACGCTCTGCCCATGACCCCAGATCCCAGCTCTTCAGAACCCTGCGCACCACCGTCCTCAAACAGATGCGGGCCCATAACTGGCGCAGCATTGGGATTATCTCGCCCGCCCAAGGCGAGGGTAAATCACTGGTTGCCAGCAACCTTGCCGCCGCCATCGCCATGGAAGTTAATTACACCGCGCTGTTAGTGGATATGGATTTACGCAACCCGGGTGTCACCAATTACTTTGATGTCGAACCCAAACTTGGACTCAGTGATTATCTGCAAGGTGACGCAGAGATTGGCGACCTGTTGGTCAACCCAGGCGTAGAGCGGCTGTTGTTATTGCCCGGCCGTGGAAAGCTAGACAACTCCTCTGAGTTGATCTCCAGCCCGCGCATGGTGACCCTGTTTAATGAAGTTACTCAGCGCTATAAATCACGCATTGTTATCTACGATATGCCCGCGATTTTACCCCGCGATGATGTCCTTGCAGCACTCAATCATGTCGACTGCTTTCTGATGGTGCTCGAGGAAGGACGCAACTCTGAAATTGATATCCGCAAAGCCATACAGTCGATGCAAAATGCCAATATCGTCGGCACCGTCATCAATAAATCGCAAACGGTCGAATCGGGATATATGCCAACCATGGCATAGGATGGCGTCAGCCTACATTCAGGGATTGAATATTTTTATGTACAGAGAGTTTTTTAACTTAAAAGAGAAGCCATTCAGTCTGAACCCAGACCCGGAATTTCTCTATCTGAGCAAAAACCATATTCGCGCTCAGACAATGCTCGAATACGGATTCCACAGCCAGGCTGGATTTACGGTAATCACCGGCGATATTGGCGCCGGCAAAACAACACTGGTCAACTACCTACTTGCCAAAGAGGGCGAAGACGTTGTTATCGGAGTAATCAACAACACCCACTCATCTTTTGGCAATCTCATGTCATGGATTCTCGACGCCTTTGACCTCGATGAGCCCAGTCCCGAAAGCGCCAAGAAACTGCGCAAATTCACCGAGTTTGTGATGGAGCAATACTCCGACGGCAAACGTGTACTGCTGGTAATTGACGAAGCGCAAAACCTCTCTGAAGAAATCCTCGAAGAGCTACGCTTAATCTCTAACATCAATATTACCAACGATGTCTTTCTGCAGTTAATACTGATAGGCCAGCCAGAACTTATCGAGAAACTCAACGACCCAAAACTCACCCAATTTGCCCAGCGCATTGGCGTCGACTTTAACCTGCGCCCCATGGATTATGTCGATACCGGAAAATATATCTTTCACCGCCTCAAAGTTGCCGGCAGCCACAAATCGATCTTCACCAGCGACGCAGTAGCCGCTGTTTTTTGCTTTTCAGAAGGCGTGCCCCGCCGCATCAACACGCTCTGCGATATGGCTCTGGTCTACGCCTATGCCGACGAAAGCAAAACCATCAATGCCAAGTTAATTCTGGATGTCATTAAAGACCGCAACTTATCCGCAGTGATACGGCCCACTGCGCTGCAATCCAAGGAAGTAAGGGACGTCGCCCACTGGCTCAATGAGGTAAAGGGGGTGGATGTTTCAGGGTTCCTGCCGGAGTTGGAGGTGGTTGAGGCCTAGATAAATGAATGGCAAAAACAAAACAGTTTCAATCGGTATATTCGCCCATAACGAAGATGAAAATATTATAAGAACACTAGACAGCTTGGTAAGCCAGGATATTTTCGAGGAAAAATCATCAAAAACCTATAACATTCATGTATCAATTATTGCAAATGGATGTACCGACTCAACAGTCGAGATCTCAGAAGAGTACCTGAAAAAGACCCCTAACATTATAGGTAAAGTTTTAGAGATTGAGAAACCAGGCAAGAGTAATGCATGGAATGAATTTATTCATTCAGCAGATTCACAACTGGCAGATTATTTTGTGTGTTTGGACTCTGATATTACTTTTGGAAATCGTGTTGTTATTTCATCCTTGCTTGATGCATTGGCTGAATCTAACGAAGCATATCTATCAATTGATGTCGCCCAGAAAGACACTGTTTTAAAAAACAGGAAATCAATCTTTGAACATATTTCGTTATTTTTTTCAGGTTTGATGAGGCAGGGGAGTACGGCTGTGGCCGGGTCTTTGTATTGCGCAAGAGGTGAAAAACTTCGCCAAATAACTATGCCTGATGGACTGCCTGTAGAGGATGGATTTTTACGAGCAATGTTGGTGACAGAATTATTCACCCAGGAAGATAATAATCAGCGAATATTAGTAGTTGATAATGTATGCCACTATTTTACGCCAGATCCATCGATAACATCCCTTTTTAGGCATGAAGAAAGACTTTTGATAGGGACCTATATCAATTCAGTAATATACGGCTATCTTTGGAAGGAGGTAGCATCTACTGGTATTAATGCAGGCGCATTAGTGGCTAAAAATAACCTGGATAATCCTTGCTGGGTAGAAGATTTAATTAATACATATCGTGAGACACATAAAACAATTATCCCACAACACTTCTATCATAAATATTGGAAGCGTTGGAAACATCTAAACATTACTAAAAAGATAATTTCATTCCCCATAATATCGATTGCATCAATTATTAGATATTTTTTGATAAAGAAAGTAGAGCGGCGATTAGTCCATGAGTCTGGTCTAGGGGTTTGGTGATTTGTATGGATAGGACGTCTAAATATGCCAAATAGTATTGCTTATCTAGCTCTGATTATATGGCCTATTGTCGCGTTAATGCTTTTTAAAAAAAAAGAGCTATTACCAGCAACGTTTTGGACAATAGTAGGTGGTTATTTATTGCTTCCGGTTGGTGTTGAAATCGACTTCCCCCTAATACCATCTATAAACAAGGAAACCATACCTACGATTATGGCTTTTTTAGGTTGTAAATATATCTCCAAGGAAGATATTAAAGGACTTCCCCCAAAAGGTATTGAGCGAAACCTAATACTAATTTTTTTTATTGGGGCCATTGGGACTGTATTTACTAACAGTGATTCAGTAATTATTGGAAATAACTATTTGCCTGGGCTAGGCATTAGAGACTTATTTTCGGTACTAGTAGGTAAATACCTACTTCTATTACCTTTTATAATGGGAATGCAGCTTATAAAAACCAAAGATGATCAGATTGAGTTGTTCAAATTAGTCGTTTTTGCAGGGCTGCTTTATTCTTTACTTATTCTTTTCGAAATACGTATGAGTCCTCAGCTTCATAAATGGGTGTATGGGTTTTTTCCGCATACATGGGGCCAGCAGGTAAGGTATGGCGGGTTCAGACCGGTAGTATTTTTGGGGCATGGTCTCTGGGTGTCAATGTATATTGTTGTTGTTATTGGTGCAGCTGTAACATTATCGAAGTTAGACATCAGGCTTAGCAAGCCTCCAAATGGTGCTGTTATAGCCTTCCTAATCCTAATTCTTATTTTGTCTAAGGGCTTTGGCTCAATAATTCTAGGGGTAATCCTGTTATTTTCTATTTGGCTACTTAGTCCACGTATGATTTATTTGGTCTCAATTGCAATAGCAACGCTGTCAATAACTTATCCGTTCCTCTGTTTGACTGACACTTTCCCACATCAACTAGTGATTCAAAATATCGACAGTATTAGTCCTGCACAAGCTGGTTCGCTTCAATTTAGATTCGATCATGAAGTCGCGTTGTTAGAGAGGGCAACAGATAGGTTTTTATTTGGATGGGGCGCATGGGGTCGAAACAGGCTAGAAGATTCAGTTGTTGATGGCTATTGGATTGGGTTGATTGGTTCTTATGGAATTGTTGGTTTTATCTCGATATTTGGACTTATGTTTGTAGCAATTTGGCAGTCTGGAAATAGGGTGAAGTCTCTTTCAGATAATAAAGATAAGGTTTTATTAGCGTCGCTAACGCTGATAGTTTCATTAATTATGATTGATCAGGTTCCTAATCATTCTGAAAACCCCTTCTTTTGGTTATTAACTGGCTCCCTAATAGGTAGGTGTAAGTTTATGCCGGAAATAAAGCCAGATAAGCTAAATACTAAATCATTTGATCTTGATGATAAAAAATTTGGCATAACGTGATTATGGCCCACACAGGGGTTTTATAAATTGAGATTAAAAATATTCCCTAATATTCAATTACCCAAAAATCGCGCAATAAATGAGTCTTTTTGGTCTGTCTTTGGATATGGCGGTGCCCAGGCTATAAGGTTGGGGAGTAATTTAATCTTGACCAGATTGCTTGCGCCAGAGATCTTTGGTCTGATGGCCTTGGTGCAAGTCGCACTCCAGGCCTTGAAAATGATCTCAGACGTTGGGATAACCACATCGGTGATGGTTGGTCGGCACGGCGATGATCCAGAATATATTAATACAGCATGGACAATACAGATTTTAAGAGGCGTATTAATTTGGTTACTTTGCTGTGGAATAGCGTATCCAGTAACAGTGATTTACGAGGCGCCAGAGTTGCTGTTTATAATACCTATAGTAGGCCTAACGGCTGTTTTTCAGGGATTCACATCGCCAGGCGTTCTTTTGTTAAAGAGAAAAATTGAAATAAAGAAGCTATTTTCTTGGCAGATCTCTACTCAATTTGTAACAACAGCGATCACGATTATTTTTGCATGGTACTTAAGGTCTATATGGGGAATAGTGATTGGAGGCCTGATCGGCGCTGTCATAGCTTGTGTTAGCTCATTCGGACTTCCTTATCCTTGTAAAGCTCGTATTAATTTAGATCCAAAATCACTCAGAGAGATTGTTCACTTTGGGAAATGGATATTCGTTAGCTCGTTGATTTCGTTTTTAATTAATAAAGGCGATATTTTTATACTTGGCGTCTTTTTAACAAAGTCAGATTTGGGAGTATTTAGTATTGCAGCCATTTGGTCAAAAATGTCATTGGAGCTATTACAAAAGGTGAATCAGGAGGTTATGACGCCTCTATATGCAAAAGTATTTCGTGAAAATAGAGATAACGTTAAATCAAAAATTAAAAAAGCGCGGATAATTCTGTTGTTTCTGACCTTACCTATCATTTGGCTGATAGTTATATTTGCTCCCTATCTTATAGAGTTTCTCTATGATGATCGTTATGCAAATGCAGGGTGGATGTTGCAAATTCTTGCTATAGGTTCGATCGGAGCTGCAATTACCGCAACATCCGGTAATGCTTTGTTGTCATTTGGTGATTCCTTTGGCTACATGATATTTCAGATCGCCGGTGGGGTTTTAATGATAATGTCCATGTTAGTCGGCGGTTATTATTTTGGAATTGTAGGTCTTATTTCCGGAGTTTCAATTGCTAAGTTTCTCTCATATCCAGTTATGGCAATTCTAATGAGGCGCCATAATATTTGGTTGCCTCAACTTGATACTTATGCTGTAGCTAGCTCCTTATTAGTGATTGGGGGTTGGTGGTGTTATCTTACCTAGTCCCCTTAAATTTTAGGCTATGAAAGATCTTGCTAGTCTCAGGCATA